>Ga0129307_1001296_pt1 | contig 27817 bp, 32 predicted proteins | sample P1105metagenome_FD_94437 | JGI IMG/M metagenome (GOLD analysis project Ga0129307, IMG submission 94437) | Capybara group fecal microbial communities from Wisconsin, USA - P1105 metagenome | ecosystem: Host-associated > Mammals > Digestive system > Large intestine > Fecal | place: USA: Wisconsin...
ACCTTTAGTTTGTCCTTCAAACTGTGGATTAGGATGTTTACAAGAAACAATCATTGTTAATCCTTCTTTAACATCTTCACCAGTAAGAGGATCATCTTTTTCTTTTAATATATTAGCTTTTCTTGCATAACTATTAATAATTCTTGTTAATGCTCTTCTAACTCCTTCTTCATGAGTACCACCATCATGTGTATTAATATTATTAACAAATGAATATATACTTTCTGAATAACCTGAGTTATATTGCATTGCTACTTCAAGATAAACACCATTTTCTTCACCTTCTAAGTGAATTATTTCTTCTTGAATAGGAGTTTTAGATTTATTTAAATATCTAACATATTCACTAATACCACCTTCATACATGAAAGTATCTTTTTTACCTTCTCCTCTTTCATCAGTAAGTGTTAATCTTAATCCTTTATTTAAGAAGGCTAATTCTCTTGTTCTTACTTTTAATGTTTCATAATCATATATATCAGTATCAAATATTTCAGGATCTGGTTTAAAAGTAACTGTTGTTCCTGTTTCTTCTAAAGAACAAATACCAATTTCAGTTAGTTTTTGAGTAGTTTTTCCACCATTTCCAAATTTACATTCATAAATTTTTCCTTCTCTTTGTACTTTTACTTCTACCCAGCTTGATAATGCATTAACTACTGATGCACCAACACCATGTAGACCACCAGATACTTTATATCCTCCACCACCAAATTTACCACCAGCGTGTAATACAGTATAAACTGTTTCTACTGTGGAAATTCCAGTTTTAGGATGAACTGCTACTGGTATACCTCTACCATTATCAACAACTGTAATAGAATTATCACCATGAATTGTTATTTCAATATGAGTACAAAAACCTGCTAAAGCTTCATCTATAGCATTATCAACGATTTCCCATACTAGATGATGAAGACCTTTAACATCTGTTGTACCAATATACATTCCTGGTCTTTTTCTTACTGCCTCTAATCCTTCTAAGACTTGAATATCAGATGCATCATAATTATTTTCTGCCATTTTTACCACCTCTTGTTATTTTTCCATTTTCAACTTCGAAAATATCAGCATTTTTTACTATTTTTTTATCTATATTATCTAAATCTGTTGATGTTATAAATACTTGTAAATCATTTTCCACATATTTAATAATGTTTCCTTTTTTTATTTTATCAAGTTCACTAAATATATCATCTAATAAAAGTATTGGTTCTTTTTTATACTCTTGTTTATATATTTCTATTTCTGCTAGCTTTAAACAAAGAATTGCTACTCTATGTTGTCCTTGTGAACCATAATTATTAATTTTTACATTATCTATATATATAGAAAAATCATCTTTATGAACACCCAGTAAAGTTACTTGATTAAATATTTCATTATTTAATAACCTATCATATTTTTCCTGCAATTGATATTTAAGATTTTCTTCTTCACAATCATCAATAAAAGAATCATAATAAACCTTAATATTATCTTTGTCAGTTATATTTTTGTAGATGTCTTTTATATATTTATTAATTTTATCAACAAATTTTCTTCTTTCTAAATATATTTTAATATTTAAATCTATTAATTTATCAGTTAATATATCAAAATATTCTTTATTTATAGAATCATTTGTTTTTAAATATTCATTTCTTGATTTTAATACTTTATTATATTCAGATAAGTATCTTACATAATCATTATTAAAACCACTTATTTCTACATTAAAAAACGATCTCCTTAATTGTGGTGATCCTTTAATTATTTCAAGATCATCTGGACTAAACATAATTGCATTAATATTAGATAGGTATTCGCTTACTTTTTTTAAAGGATTTTTATTGATAGATACTCTTTTCCCTTCTTTGTTGATTAATAATTCATATTCTGTTTCTTTATTATTATCTTCAATTAATCCAATAATCTTAGTAAACAATGAATCTTGTTTTAATAAAAATAAATCTTTACTAGTCCTATGTGATTTAGTTACCGCTAATACATATATACTTTCTAATATATTAGTTTTACCTTGAGCATTATTACCGATAAAAATATTTATTTTTTTATCAAATTCAAGAGTTATATCATCATAATTTCTAAAATTTTTAAGTTGTAATTTTTTTAAAATCATTTAAACCCTATTTTTTTGACCATATTTTTACCATACCACCTTAAATAATGCTCCTACACATACAATACTATTATATCACAAAATGGGGTATTTTTGACCCTTTTTTTGTTTTTTTTATAAAAAAATGCTACTTATTTAGTAGCATTTATTCTTTTTCTTAAAACTGATTCTAATTTAGTTGCTCTTAATACTTGATTATCTAGTGATCCAAAAGAAATATCTAACTTTATTCTTTTATTATTATTAAATTCTAATTCTGTTTGACCATTTATTCTTTCATATGTTTTTATATTATTTAATGAAATCCAAACACAATTATCTAATCTAGGTGATGTTGTAGGAAAATATATTAAGTTCCTTGTTTCTTCTATTATTATAGGTGCTTTATGTGTTATACCTATTAATTTTTTAGTACCTTCATGTCTACCTATGTAAGAACTTCCAAAATATTCACAACTGTTTTCAATAATATCCATAACAGATATTGGAATATTAAATATACTATTTCTTTCAATAATCTTTGTTTCTTTATCTGATATTGGTATAAGAGCAAGAGTATCACAGTTTATTTCATAAGAAATCATATTCATTCCCCCTAACTATTTTTGACTTCTTATATATTATTTTCTCCTTCAAGAAAACAATATCCCCTATTTTTCATAAAAAATAATAAAAAATTGTTGTTTTTTGTCGAAAAAATAAAAAAAGTTCATTTTTTTTGAACTTTTTTATTCTAATAAGTTTTAATTGGCATTAATAATTGTAATAAATCATCACTATCTTCTGTATTTAATATTATTGGACTAATTTCACTATTTAATAATAATCTTACATCCTTACTATTTATAGTTCTAAGTGCATCCATCATATGTTTTGCAGAGAAAGCAATTTTAATGTCATCTTTATTATCTTTAGATATAGCTAATTTTTCTTCTCCTCCACCAATTTCAGGAGTATTACTTAAAACTGTTAAAACATTTCCATCTGTTTCAAACTTAATAACATTCTTCTCTTTTTCACTAGTTAGTAATGAAGCTCTATCAACAACATTATATAAATCATTTAAATTAGCCTTTATTGTATATTTAAATTCTGTTGGTATTAATCTATTTATATTAGGAAATACATCATTTAATAATCTAGATTGAAATACTATATTATCAAATTCAAATAATACTTTATTAGTAAATATATGAATATTTACCGATTCTTCATCATCATTTATTATTTTTACTAGTTCTCCAACATTTTTTCCAGGTATTACTATATTAATTGGATTTTCCACAGCCTTAGATAGTTTTACCTTCTTTTTTGCTAATCTATAAGAATCAGTTGCTATACATTCTAATATATCATTTTCTATTTTAAAGTTTAAACCTGTTAATATAGGTCTAGATTCTTGTGTTGATGTAGCATAAATTGTTTGATTTACCATAGTTTTTATTGTTTTTTTATCTAGTACTATTGGTTTATTACTCTTTTCTATATTTAAATTAGGAAATTCATCAGGATCAATACCATTTAACGTATATGTAGAATTCTTATTATATAAAACTATTTTTAATCCATCTACAACTTCCATATTTAATTCTTCTTCTGATAATTTTCTTACTATATCTAATAAAAATTTACCTTGAATAACAATTGAACCAGTTTTATCTATCTTATCTATATATTTTTTATCTATAAATACTTTTATATCTATTTCATTATCACTAGCAGTTAAAGATAAACCATCTTTAGTTAAATCAAATTTTATTCCTGCTAAAACAGGTATAACATTTTTAGTAGAAATAGCATGTGAAACATTATTTAAATTATCTAATAATATATCTTTTTTTATTGTGAATTTCATTTTAACCCTCCTATTTGAAAAATGTTTTATTATTATTATTTTAATACTATTTTTATTATTATTAAAGTGGAAAATGTTAATAAGTATAGTTTTCCCTTTATTTATAACGATTTTATATGTGGATTTAACTGTTTATAATTAAAAGTTTTCCACCCTATTCTAATTTTTTCTTAATCTCTTCTATTATTTTTTCTAATTGTTTGTTATTTTTTAACTCATTTGTTATTTTATCACATGAACTCATAACTGTAGAATGATCTCTTCCTCCAAATTCCATACCTATTCTTGGAAATGATTCGTCAGTTAACTGTCTACATAAGTATATAGCTATATGTCTTGGAAAAGCTATAGTTGCTACTCTTTTCTTTGATTTTAAATCTTCCACAGTAACATTATAATAATCTGCTACTACTCTTTGTATTTTAATAATATCATTAGTAGTACTAGTTGCATTATGTACTGTTCCTTTTAAAGCTTCAATTGCTAAATCAAGTGTTATTTCTTCTTCAAAGAATATTGTTGAGTAAGCACAAACTCTTGTTAAAGCACCTTCAAGATTTCTTATATCAGATTGACAAGTATTTGCTATATAATCTATTACTTCATCTGAAATAGTTGATTCAAAATTCATATTTGCTATTTTATTTTTTAATATTTTCTTTCTTAATTCATTATCCGGTGGAAAAATATTAACTTTTAATCCCCAGTTAAATCTAGTTCTTAATCTTTCTTCAAGATTTTTTAAATCATCTGGTGAATTATCACTTGATATTATTATTTGTTTTTTATCTTCAAATAAAGTATTAAATGTGTGGAAAAATTCATCCTGAGATCTAGGTGCGGTTCCTAAAAACTGTATATCATCTATTATTAATACATCTACATTATTATATTTATCTTTAAAAGATGCTACTTTATCTAAATTATTTCCACCATTTAAAATTCTATTTAATCCTAGAAATTCTGTTACAAAATCATTTGAACTAGCATATAATACCTTTTTATTAGTATTATTTACTATATAATTTCCTATAGCATGCATTAAATGAGTCTTACCTAATCCACTATTTCCATATATAAATAAAGGATTATACATTTTGCCAGGATTTTCAGCAACTGCTAATGCTGTAGCTTGAGCAAATCTATTACTCTCACCTACAATAAAGTTTTCAAAAGTATAATCAGGATTTAAATGAGCTTTCTTATAACTATTATAAGGAACTCCAGTTTCTTCTTCTATTAATTCTACTTTTTCTTTCTTTTCTTGTTTATTTATTTCACTTTCTAAAACAAATTTTAATATAAAATTAGTTCCAGTAATCGAATTTAAAATATCTTCTATTATATCTTTATATCTTTCAGATAGATTTTTTTTATGAGCTATTGTGGGAACTACTATAATAGCTTCTTCATCTAATGAATATAAATATGTTTCTTCAAACCAAGTATTATATCCAAGAGATGTTACTCTTTTTTTTATTAAACTTAAAAATTTTTTCCAAATCATATCTTTATCATTCAAGAATAACACCTCCCCCGAATTTTTTAACTAATTTAATTATAACTTTTTTTCTTTATATTTCAACAAAAAATAAATAAAAAATAGTTCTCCACAGTTTTCCACACATCAACTGTTAATAAAAAATTCTTTATATATAAGAGAAAAATATAATTATCCACCATTTCCACAAATTTTTATTATCCACATATTATTTATCCACAAATTAATATTATCCACATGGATGTTGATAATTGTTGAAAAAGTTTATAGCTTTATATTATATAGGAAAAACAACAAGTTTTCCACAAAAAATGTTAAAAATTTAAATTAAATTTTATTTTTGTTAAAAAATAATTGACTTATTAATAAAAAATCATTATAATCATTAATGTTTTAAGGACTTGGAGGTGTATTATGAAAAGAACTTTTCAACCTAACAATAGACATATGAAAAAGGCTCATGGATTTTTTTCTAGAGTAAAAGGGAAAGTATTAAATAATAGAAGAAAAAAAGGTCGTAAAAGATTATCTAAATAAAATAATTCCACTATACATGTGGTTTTTTTTGTATTTGAGGTGATGAAATGAAAAAAATAAATATAATTAAGAGTCAATCTGAAATTGATAATGTTATTAAAAATGGAAAAATGTTAAAAAATAAATATTACTATTTATATAATATATATAATAAGGAAAACAAGTACTATAGATTTTGTGTTTGTGTATCAAAAAAATTAGGAAACGCTGTTACTAGAAATAAAAATAAAAGACAAATAAAAGATATAATAGACAAAAGTAATTTAGTGTTTCCAAGGGAAAATGATTATGTTATAATATTAAGGAAAGAAGTTACAAATATTTCATTTGAAGATAAGAAAAAGTATTTATTAGAAATATTATGTAAACTAGAAGGAGAAAAAAATGAAAAAGAATATTAAAAAAATATGCTTATTATTTTTATTAGTATTTATTTTAACTGGATGTACACAAGCATTAAAAGATCCTAAAACTAAAAAAGTAGTTTTTTATGAAAACAATTCAGTAAAAATAACTCTTAATGAAAATATATTATGTCAACCAACAGATAAAGGATTAATTAAAGAATATAAAAAATACAAGAAACAAGTAGATATTAAAAAATTACCAAAATGTGAAAACTTTAAAGTAACTGATAGTAATTATGATGGTATTTGGGAAACTGTATTTGTTAAACCATTAGCTTGGATAATTATTAAATTTAATACTGTATTTAAAAATTATGGTTTATCTATTATTATTGTTGGACTTTTAATTAGATTATTATTAGCTCCATTTACACAAAAAACAGCAATGCAATCTGAAAATATGAAAGCAATGCAACCAGAAATGGATAGAATTAATAAAAAATATGAGGGCAAAACAGACCAAGAATCTATGCAAAAAAAATCAATGGAAACAATGCAATTATATAAAAAATATGGTGTAAATCCTTTCTCAAGTTGCTTATTTGCATTTATTCAAATACCTTTATTAATGGCTTTTTATGAAGCAATTAATAGAGTTCCAGTAATATTTGAAGGAAAATTATTAGGTTTAACATTAGGAACAACTCCTTTAAAAGGTGTAACTAGTGGTCACTATGGATATTTAATTATAGTATTATTAATTGTTGGAACTACATTCCTTCAACAAAAACTTAATAAAACAGCTCCAACACCTCAAAAAGGTGATATTAATCCAAATATGATGGGTAATATGATGATTATAATGATAGCAGTTATGTCTATTAATTTCTCAATAGCATTATCATTATATTGGATAGCGTCAACAAGTTTCACAATAGTACAAAATTTAATAGCAAAAAAAATAAAGAAAGCAAATGATTAGTAAGGGAGTAGGTATTATGAAAATATATAGTTTTGAAGGAAAAAATGTTGAAGAATTAACATTACAAGCATTAAAAGAATTAAATGTAAAAGAAGAAGAAATGGTAACTGACATTAAAGAAGAAACAGTTGGATTATTAAAAAAGAAAAAATATACTTTAAATGTAGCTTTAAAAAGTGATATTTTAGAATATGCTAAAAAATATGTAAAAGATATTACAAATGGTATGGGAATTGAAGATGTAGTTTTAGAAACTCAAAGAACTGAAAATTACATTAAAATAACTATGCATTCAGAAAACAGTTCATTATTAATAGGTAAGGGTGGAAGAACTTTATCATCTTTACAAACTTTATTAAGAGCGGCTATTTCAAAAGAAGTTCCTTTTAAAGTAAATGTTGTTTTAGATGTTGAAAACTATAAAATAAGACAAGAACATAATATAGAAAGATTAGCTAAAAAATTAGCTAAAGAAGTGTTAAAAACAAAAGAACCTATAACAATGGATTCTATGAATTCTTATGAAAGAAGATTAGTTCATAATGTATTAGGTAATTTTAAGAATATAGCAACTGAAAGTGAAGGGGAAGAACCAAATAGAAAAGTTGTTATAAAATACATAGAGAAAGGGGAATAATAAAATGAAAAAAAGAGATATAGCAATTTCAATTATATTAACTATTGTTACATTTGGTATATATGGTTTATATTGGTGTGCATGTGTTAATGATGAATTAAAACATGAAGCAAAAGAAGATAGTTTTACTTCAGGTGGATTAGTAGTATTATTATCAATTGTTACTTGTGGAATTTATTCATTCTTTTGGGCATTTAAAATGGGTGAATTTGTAGATAAAGTGAATGAAAAAGAAGGAAATAATACTAATATATTATATTTAATACTTAGTTTAATAGGTATGGACATTGTAGTTTATGCTTTAATTCAAAATGAATTAAATAAAAGAATAGAAGAAAAGTAACAAATGTTACTTTTTTATTTATTAAAAAAATGATATATTATTTCATAGAGGTGATTTTATGTATGATACAATCGCTGCTATTTCAACTGCGCAAGGTGTAGGAGCAATCTCTATTGTTAGAATAAGTGGAGATGAGGCATTAGAAATAGTAAATAAAATATTTGATCAAGATATTTATAAATATAAGAGTAATACCATTAATTATGGTCATGTAATAGATAAAAAAAAGGTAGTAGATGAAGTATTAGTATCAGTGTTTTTAGCACCTAAAACATATACTAAAGAGAATATTATTGAAATAAATACTCATGGAGGTATATCTGTTACTAATAAAATATTAGAATTATTATTAGAGAATGGTGTGAGACTTGCTGAACCAGGAGAATTTACTAAAAGAGCTTTCTTAAATGGTAGAATAGATTTAATTGAGGCAGAATCTGTTATGGATTTAATTGATGCTAAAACAGAAAGTGCTAGAAAAATGGCTATTAATGGAGTTGATGGTAGATTATCTAGCAAAATAAATAAATTAAGAGATAAAGCACTAGATATTATATCTAATATAGAAGTAAATATTGATTATCCTGAATATGAAGATATTGAAGTAATGACTATAGAAGATATAAGAAATTATTCAAAAGAGTTAAATAAAGATATAGATGATTTATTAAAAACATCAGAAAGTGGAAAAATAATAAAAGAAGGCATAAATACTGTTATATTAGGTAGACCTAATGTAGGAAAAAGTTCTATTTTAAATAGATTATTGGAAGAAGAAAAAGCAATAGTAACTGATATTCCAGGAACAACAAGAGATATAGTTGAAGGAAGTATTAGATTGAATGGAGTATTAATTAATTTCTTAGATACTGCAGGAGTAAGAGAAACCACTAACGCTGTGGAAAAAATAGGAGTAGAAAAAAGTTTATCATTATTAGATAAAGCTGATTTAGTTTTATTAGTATTGAATAATAATGAAAAATTAACTAAAGAAGATAAAGATTTATTAGAAAAAACTAAAAATAAAAAGAGAATTATTGTTGTTAATAAAATAGATCTTGAATCTAAAATAGATTTGGAAGAAGAGTATGTTAAAGTTAGTGCGGAACAAAATAATATAGAAGAATTATTAGATAAAATAAATGAATTATTTAAATTAGATGAAATAAATGATGGAGATATGACTTATATTTCTAATGCTAGAGAAATATCTTTATTAAAAAAAGCAAAACAATCATCTAATAATTTAATTAAATCACTTGATGAAGGTATACCTATAGATATGCTAGAAATAGATATTAAAAATATAATAGATTATTTAGGTGAAGTAACAGGGGAAAGTTATGATAACGAATTGATAGACAAACTATTTAGTAGATTTTGTTTAGGAAAGTAGGATATATGAGAATAGGAATAATAGGAAGTGGAGCATTTGGATGTGCTCTTGCTCATACATTTAGTAAGAATAATAATGTTATTATGTGGTCTTTTACTGAAGAAGAATTAAATAGTATTAATAATGCTCATTGTTGTTTAACTTTAAAAAGTATTAAGTTAGATATTAATATCAAAGCATCTTTAAACATTGAAGAAGTAATAAATAATAGTGATATATTAGTTTTGGTAACACCTTCTAATACAATTAGAAATATATGTCAAAATATAAAGAAATATCATAAAAATCAAGAAATCTTATTAGCATCAAAGGGTATGGAAAATGATAAAATTCTAACTGATGTTATTAAAGAAGAAATAGGAGTAGAAGCATCTGTTATTATGGGACCATCTTTTGCTGAAGAAATTGGAGAGGATGTTCCTACTTTTGTTGAATTATCAGGTAATAAAGAATTAGTAGATATATTAAGTAATAATATTTTTAAAGTAACTTATAATGATGATAGAATTGGTCTTCAAGTAGGAGGTGCTTTAAAGAATGTAGTAACAGTAGCTTCTGGTATAGCAGAAGGCCTTGGATATAAAGTAAATACTTCTTCATATATTATTACTGAAGGATTAAAAGAAATAAAAGAAATAGGTATAAAATTAGGAGCTAAGGAATCTACATTTTATGGTTTATCAGGTTTAGGAGATTTATATGGAACTTCACTAAGTAGTAAAAGTAGAAATAAAAGAGCGGGTATATTACTTGGTCAAGGTAAAAAACTAGAAGAAATTCATAGTGAAGTAGGATCTACAATAGAAGGTTTAGATACAGTAAAAGATGCATTTTATATAATAAATAAATATAATTTAGACTGTCCGTTAATATCAAATTTATATAAAATTATATATGAAGATATGGATTCAATGAATATTATAAATATTAAATAGTATATAAATATACTATTTTTTTTTGACAAAAAAATATTTTTATATATAATATATTTCAACTTTAAAGAAGGGGAATATTATGATTATTGAAAAACAATTAAAAATACTAGAACAATTATTAGATGAGTATATAAATTCTGATATTAGTACAAAGGATGTTATTTTTATTATTTATAATTATTTAAAAATAGAAAATGCTTTAAAAACAATAGTATCTGAATGTAGTATTGAAAAAGAAGTAAATAAGATGATTTATTTAGATACATTAGATAGAATTAAATCTAATAAAATAAAAAGATTTTTAAATGCTTATATATTTTTAAATAATTATAAATTTGTCGAAGAACAAGAAGATAAATTAGAAGAAGAACTAGAAGAAATAGATAATATAAAAGATGAAGATTCCATATTATCAGAAGATATCGATAAAATATTTTTTAGAGAATTAAAAAAACAACCATCTTTATCTGAAGAAGAAACTATTAAATTAATTAAAAAATATCAAGAAACTGGTGATGTTAATTATAAGAATCAGGTAGTTTCTGGTCATTTAAGGTTAGTTTTATATATTGCAAAAAAATATATAGGTAGAGGAGAATTCCTTGATTTAATTCAAGAAGGTAGTATTGGATTAGGTAAAGCTGTGGAAAAATTTAATTTAAATAGAGGATGTAAATTATCCACATATTCAACTTGGTGGATAAGACAATCTATTACTAGATATTTAGATGAAAAAGTAGATACTATAAAGAAACCATGTCATGTTATTCAAAATATAAAGAAAATTAATTACGCAATTTCTAAATACCAAAGTGAACATTCTGGTTTTGAACCAAGTTTAGAAGAATTAAGTTTTCTTACTGGTTTTGACGTAGAAACCATTAAAATGTTAAAAGAATCTAATCTTTCTAGCGTTAGTTTAAATAAAGAAGTTGGAAATGAATCAGATGGAGAAGCAAATGAATTGATGGACTTTATATCAGATGAAAATAGTGAAAAAAATATCTATAAAAATGCAGTTGAAAATGATTTGAGGAGAAGAATAGATGAAGTTTTTGATATAGTATTTCCTATTGATAATAGCAGTAAAAGAGAAACAAATATAAAAATAAGAACTGTTTTAACACATAGATTTGGACTATATGGTGAAACTCCTAAGACTTTAGAGGAAGTTGCTCCTTTATTACATGTTACTAGAGAAAGAGTAAGACAAATAGAAGCAAAAGGGTTATATAAACTTAGAAGAAATAAGGCTGCTAAGTCATTAAAACTATTTTTAGATGATTAAACTACGTTAGTAGTTTTTTCTTTGTAAAAAATAAATAAATATAGTATAATACATTTGCTTATTACTTTATATAAAAAAAGGAGGTGAATTTTATGTATGATTCAATCGTTGTAGGTGGAGGACATGCTGGTTGTGAAGCTACTCTTGCACTTGCTAAAATGGGTTTTAAGACATTATTAGTAACAGGTTCTATAGACAAAATAGCTATGATGCCTTGTAATCCTCATATTGGAGGATCTGCTAAAGGAATTGTTGTTAGAGAAATAGATGCCTTAGGTGGAATGATGGGTAAAGTTGCAGATAAAACATTATTACAAATGAAAATGCTTAACTTTGCGAAAGGACCTGCGGTAAGATCATTAAGATCACAAGGTGATAAAGTTGCTTATCCAAAAGAAATGCAAAGACTGTTAAAAGAAGATAAAAACATTACTATAATTGAAGATTTAGTAGAAGACTTAATAGTAGTAGATAATACTATTGTTGGAGTTAAATTATCCGGTGGAGAAGAAATCAATGCTAAATCTGTTATTCTTACAACAGGAACATACATGAAAGCAGATATTCTTGTAGGTGATACTAGAACAAGACAAGGACCTTCTGGAACAAGACCATCCTTATTCTTATCTGAAAATTTAGAAAAATTAGGTTTTAAATTACTAAGATTAAAGACTGGAACTCCACCTAGAGTGGAAAGAAGTTCTATTGATTTTTCTAAAGCAAAAATGGAACCGGGTGATGATAAACTATATACATTTAGTTTTGATGATAAACCATATTATAAAGTTGAAGATCAAGAACCTTGTTATTTAACTTATACTACTCCTGAGACTCATAAAATTATAAGAGACAATTTAGAAAAATCTAGTATGTATGGTGGAATAAAAGAAAAACTAGGAACAGGTCCTAGATACTGTCCATCAATAGAAGATAAAATAGTTAGATTTGCAGATAAAGAAAGACATCAATTATTCTTAGAACCAGAAAGTAGATATTTTGATGATATATATATTCAGGGTTTTTCTACAAGTATGCCACATGATGTTCAGGAAAAAATGGTACATAGTTTACCTGGTCTTGAAAATGCTAAAATACTTAGATATGCATACGCAATTGAGTATGACGCTATAGATTCAAAGGATTTATGTCCAACACTTGAAACTAAAATAGTTGAAAATCTATATACCGCTGGTCAAATAAATGGTACTAGTGGTTATGAAGAAGCTGCATGTCAAGGATTAATGGCTGGTATAAATGCAGGACTAAAAATGCAAGGAAAAGAACCATTAATATTAAAAAGAGATGAAGCATATACTGGTGTTCTTATTGATGACTTAGTAACAAAAGGTGTTAGAGATCCATATCGTTTATTAACTTCAAGAGCGGAATATCGTTTATTACTAAGATCTGATAATGCAGACCTAAGACTTAGAAAATATGGTTATGAAGTAGGTCTTATTTCTAAAAAACAATATGATAAACTTCTTAGAAAAGAAGAAAATATTAATAAAATAATAGAAGAGTTAAAAGAAATTACTATTAAATCAGAAAAGAAAATGACTGGTATTGAGTTCGTTAAAAGAACTGAAAATAGTATTTATGATATAGAGGATAAACTAAGTACTAAGTATGATGAATTAGAACTTGAACAAGCAGAAATACAAATTAAGTATGAAGGTTATATTAAAAAAGCTTTAAAAGAAGCAGAAAAAATGAGAAAACTAGAAAATAAAAAAATTCCAGTAGATATTGATTATGATAAAGTTCCTAATTTAGCTAGTGAAGCAAGGGTTAAGTTAAAAGAAGTAAGACCAATGACTTTCTCACAAGCTAGTAGAATAAGTGGAGTTAATCCAAGTGATATTGCAATTTTATCTGTATATATGAAGAGGTATTTTAATGAATATAAATAGTTTTAATGATGAAGTAAAAAAATTAGGTATTACATTAACAAAAGAACAAATGGATACACTAGAAAAGTTGTATGAGTTACTAGTTAATTATAATGAAAATGTTAATTTAACTAGAATAGTAGAACATGACGAAGTATATTTAAAACATTTTTATGATAGTTTAACTTTAATTAAAGCATATAACTTAAGAAAACCAGCTAATCTATGTGATGTAGGAACAGGTGCAGGATTTCCTGGCTTAGTACTTGCTATTTGTTTTCCACAGTTAAAAGTAACTTTAATAGAAAAATTAAGAAAAAAAGTAGATTTCTTATTCTTAGTAAAAAAAGAATTAGAGTTAGATAATGTATTTATATGTAATGAAAGAGCTGAAGTATTTGCTAGAAATAATATAGAAAAATATGATATTGTAACTAGTAGAGCATTTGCAAGATTAAATATATTAACAGAAATATGTATGCCTCTAGTTAAAGTAAATGGATACTTTATTCCATTAAAAGCAACTTTAGATGAAGAACTAGAAGAAGCAAGATCTACAATTGAAACTATGAACTCAAAATTAGAGGAAGTTATTACATTTAATTTACCTGTTGAAAACTCAATTAGGAATTTACCAGTTATTAAAAAGATAGGTAATAATAAACAAAAATATCCTAGAAAATTTAGTGAAATTAAGAAAAATCCATTGTAAAAAATGGATTTTTATATTATTATAATAAATAGTAGAAAAGAATAGAAGTGAGGGATATTTATGAATAATATGGAAAAAGAAATATTTGAAATCTCTTTAGATGATATTATTCCAAACCGTTTTCAACCAAGATTATCATTTGATGAAGATGCATTGAATGAACTTGCAAAATCAATTAGACAACATGGTATTATTCAACCATTAGTACTAAGAAAAGTTGGTAATAAATATGAAATAATAGCAGGAGAAAGAAGATATAAAGCTTCATACATAGCTGGTCTAACTAAAGTACCTGCTGTTGTAATAGATTTAAATGATAATGAGTCTGCAGAGGTAGCTATAGTTGAAAATATTCAAAGAAAAAATTTATCTCCAATAGAAGAAGCTAAATCTTATAAAAAATTACTTGATAGAGGTTATCTTACACAAGATGAACTTGCATCAAGAATGGGTAAAACACAAGGATCTATTTCAAATAAATTAAGATTATTAAATTTATCCCAAGATGTTCAAGATGCACTTTTAAATAATCAAATAAGTGAAAGACATGCTAGAAGCTTATTAAAATTAGAAAATGAAGATGAACAATTAGAAATTTTACATAAGATTATTACTCAAAGATTAAATGTTAGAGATACTGATAATTTAATAAATAGTATTTTAAATGATGAAGAATATGTACCAATTAATCAAATACATAGAGGATTTGGATTAGGAAAAGGTAGTTCTTCAATAGATTTTAATACATTCTTTGATTCTAATGAAGACGTAAAAAAAGAATCAATTACTGATAAACCAGTAATTGAAGATAAAGTATACCCATCAATAGAAGATAAAGTATATCCAGAAATAGAAACAGAGGAAACATTATTATTAGAAGAAGAAACTGATAATACAAAAAGAGAAATTCTTCAAGAAAAAGTTAAGAATTTCATAGAAGAATTAAAATCAGAAGGATATAGTTCAACATATGATAGCTATGAATTTGATAAACTTTTTGAGTTTATTATTAAAATAGAAAAATAAGATGCTATTCAGCATCTTTTTCTTTTGGTTCAGTTCCTTTTAAATAATAAATAAACTTTTTCTTTTTAGAATTATTAGTAGCTATTTTTCCATTAATAGGATTTACTAATACCGCGTTAACATTCTTTGGTTTTTTAAACCATGAATCCTCCTGATTTCTTAAATAGTTTTCTATAGTATCTGCCCATATATTTCTAGCAACTTTATTATCAGAATTTTTTAGATTAGAATTATCATCATATCCAACCCATGTTCCTAATGTATATTTTTTATTATATCCTACAATTAATGAATCTGTATTAGTACTTCCAGTTTTTATAGAATAAGTTTTAGTTAATTTAGGTTTAATACTTAGACATGTGGGTTCACTATAATCAATTAAATTATTATCATAACAATTTGTTAATAATTCACTTAATATATATGTATAATCACTATTCAATACTTGTTTTTTATCTATTTTATGTTCATATAATAAATGGTTCTTACTATCTTTAACTGCTCTAATTAAATATGCTTCTTTATATCTTCCTTCGCTAGCTAAAGTTGAATAACCATTAGTTAAATCTATTATATTTATTTCATTTGTTCCTAGTGGTAAAGAAACGTTGTTTTTAACGTTTTTAATACCTACTTTATTTAGAGTATTAACTAGTGCATTATCACCTAAAAACATATTTGTTTTCAAAGCATAAATATTATCTGAATAAGCAAGAGCTACGATCATAGGTATTTTCTTATTTGCGTATATATCACCATAATTACTTGGTTTATATATTTCATTTCCTAGATTAAATGAAGTATCCGTTGATAAGAATGAAGAAGATGGTGTAAATCCATTTTCTAAAGCTGAATAATATAAAAATGGTTTAATAGTAGATCCAATTTGTCTTTTAGAAGATATAGCTCTATTAAATTGACTCTTTTCATAATCTTTTCCACCTACTAACGCAATTATTCTTCCATTATTATTATTAATCATAACGCTAGAAATTTGCAAATTACTATTATCTATATTATTATTAATAGCCTTTTCTAATTCTTTTTGCGCATTAATATCTAAATTAGTATATATTTTAATACTATTACTTTCTAAATAATCATCTGGAATGACATTTATTTTATCTAATTCATTCATAACCGCATCTTTGTAATACATTAGAGTAGATAAATTATATTTTTCTTTTTTACCATAATATGTAAGCTTAGTATTATAAGCAAATTCAGCCTCTTTTTCAGTTATATAGTGATTTTCTTTTAATATGTTTAATATTTCTTTTTGTCTCTTTTTTGCAGCTTTTTCATTATTAATAGGAGAATATTCCTGTGGATATTTAGGAATACCCGCAAGCATTGAAGCTTCCGCTAATGTTAAATCTTTTGAATTTTTATTAAAGTAATAATGTGATGCGTTTTCAATTCCAAAAACTCCATTTCCATAGTTAATAGTATTTAAATATCCTTCTAGTATTTCATCTTTAGAATAATTAATTTCCATTTTGAAAGCTAAATATGCTTCTTTTATTTTTCTTTTATAAGTTCTATCAAAGTCTAGATATAGATTTCTAGCGTATTGTTGTGTAATTGTTGATGCTCCTTCTTCAATTTCACCAGCTTTTAAATTAACAAAGAAAGATTTCATAATTCTTATATAGTCAAAACCATTATGTTTATAGAATCTTTTATCTTCTGTATATATAGTTGCTTTTATTAAGTCTTTATTAATATTATCTAAATTTGCCCATTCTTTTGTCCCATTTCCTCTAAAGAATTCTTTATTATTTTTGTCATATATTATTATCGTATTAGTTTTCTTTAGATCTAATTTAGGACTTAATTTGACAAATATATACAAAATAGAAAAAAATATACATATAAAAAAGCATAAAAATGTAAATATTTTTAATAGCATTCTCCTTTTTTTCATAAAATCACCATTTTTCTATTTATATTATGTAAAAAAAAGGTTAAAATATAAGTGCATTTTTAATAACTATATGTTATAATGCACTTGTTAAAAAGAGGTGTTTCTTATTAAACATATAAATATTGATATATATATTAAAAATAATAATGAAGAATTTAGTTATAATAATATTACTTCTATATATAAGGAAAATAAATATATTTTTAGTGTTGAAAAAGATAATTATGAAATTACTAAAAACAATGATATAATTTTTCATAAGGAAAATGATGAATCAGTAATAGACTTTATATTTAAAGATAATGTTATTACTAAAGGAACATATTTTATAAAAGAATTAAGTTTTTATATGGATGCAAATGTTAAAACTACTAAATATGTAGTTAACGATAAAATTATAGATATTGAATATAAACTATGGCTTCAAGAAGAAGAAATAGGAAACTTTATATTTAAAATAAAAGTAAAGGAGTAGATATTATGGTAAATATTAAGAAAGAATTATCTAATTTGCTCAATAAAGAAGTAAGTATAGATACTTATGATTTAATTAAAGAAATCAAAGAAAAAGATAAAGGTGATTATACTTTTCCATGCTTTGCACTCGCAAAAGAGTTACATAAAGCACCTAATCAAATAGCAGGTGAATTAAAAGAAAAAATTAATTCAGATATTATAGAAAAAATAGAAAGTGTTAATGGTTATTTGAATTTCTTTATTAATAAAGAATTCTTAATAAAAGAAGTATTTAATGAATATGAATCAAAAAAAGAAGACTATGGTAAAGGAAATGAACAAGGAACAGTGTTGGTTGAATACTCTTCTCCTAATATCGCTAAACCTTTCCATATAGGCCATATGAGAACAACTTTAATTGGTCACGCATTATATAATATTTATAAGTATCTTGGATATAATACTATAGGGATTAATCATTTAGGAGATTATGGTACTCAATTTGGTAAATTAATAGAAGGTTATAAACTATGGGGAGAAGAATATGATTTAACAACTAATCCTATAGATAAATTAGTAGAAATTTATGTAAGAATTAATAAAGAATGTGAGAACGAAGAAATACTTGAAAGATGTAGAAATAATTTTAGACTTTTAGAAGAGGGAGACAAGTATTGTGTTTCCTTATGGAAAAAGTTTAGTGAATTAAGTATGGATGAATTTAATAAGACTTATGATTTGTTAGGTATTAGATTTGATGAAATTAAGGGTGAAGCATCTTATGTTAATGATAAAGAGAATATTATAAAAGTACTAGAAAAGAATAACAAATTAGTAGAGAGTCAAGGCGCTAAAATAGTTGATTTAGAAGATGTTAATATTAATACACCTTGTATTATAGAAAAAAGTGATGGTTCAAGTATTTATGCAACGCGTGATTTAGCTGCAATTAGATATAGAGCTAAAACTTATGATTATGATAAATCTTTATACATAACAGCTTATGAACAAGATTTGCATTTTAAACAAGTTTTTGCAGTTGCTAAGTATCTAGATTTAGATGAAAAGTATATTAATGGTCTAGAACATGTTTCATATGGTATGTATAGATTAAAAGAAGGAAAAATGTCTACAAGAAAAGGGAACTTTATTAAAGTACAAGATGTTTTAGATGAAGCTATTAATAAAGCTAAAGCTAAAGTATCTGATAAGAATCCAGATTTAGAAGATATAGATGATGTAGCTAAAAAGGTTGGAGTAGGAGCAGTTGTATTTGGAGATCTATATAATTCAAGAATAAAAGATGAAGTATTTGATATAGATGAAATGCTTGAATTTCAAGGAGAAACATGTCCTTATATTCAATACATGTATGTAAGAATTAAGAGTATTTTACGTAAACTTGATAACGAAGTATTGATTAATGATATAAAATATGATAAATTACATGATGATTTATCTTATGACTTAGTGAAACAAATTTATAACTTTAATAGTACATTAAAGGAAGTCACAGATAAAAATGAACCATATATATTATCAAGATATTTAATAAAATTAGCACAAACTTATAGTGATTACTACAATACTTATAAAATATTAAGTGATGATATAGATGAAAGAAATTCTAGAGTATATTTAATATCAATTGTTGCGAATATACTAAAGACAGGATGTAAATTATTGGGTATAGAAATGCCTGAAAAAATGTAGAAAAATAATTAAATTCTCATATATTACTATAATGGAAGGAAGATTTTAAAATGAGTATTAGAAAAAAGAATATTGAAGAATTGGAATTAATGAGTTATACAGACATAGCATACGAAATAATTAAAGAAGATAAAAAGAAAAAATATAATACACCTAATTTATTTAAGGAAGTTTGTAAATTATTACAATTAAGTGATGAAGAATTTGCTGAAAAACTAGGTGATTTCTTTACAGCATTAACAACTGATGGAAGATTTATATTAATTGATTCAACTACTTGGGATTTAAAAGAAAACCATAAAGTAAAAATAGTAGTTGATGATGGAGATGAAGAGGAAATAGAAACAGACGAAGAAGATGAATCAGGAGAAGATACTGAAGACACTGAAGACATAGAAGATGATTATTCAGATGAAGCAGTTGATTCATCAAGCGAAGATGAAGAAGATATGCAAGATTTAACTATAGTAGATGAAGAAGATATAGAAGAATAGGAGGCACTTATGATAGAGAGATTAGAGACAACATTAAAAAGATATAATGAAATCACAGAAGAACTTTCTAAGCCAGAAGTACTTGGTAATGTAGAACTAATGACTACTCTATCAAAAGAGCAGTCTCAAATATCTGAAATAGTTGATAAATATAAAGTATATAAAAAAGTACTTAGTGATTTAGATGAAGCTAAAGAATTATTAAATGATAAAGAAATGGCAGAACTAGCTAAAGAAGATATTAATAATTTAAGTTCAGAAAAAGAAGAATTAGAAAAAGAATTAGAAGTATTATTACTTCCTAAAGATCCTAATGATGATAAGAATATTATTGTTGAAATAAGAGGAGCAGCTGGTGGAGATGAAGCAAATATCTTCGCTGGAGACTTATTTGAAATGTATTCTAGATATGCAGAAAGTCAAGGATGGCGAATAGAAGTAACTAATGCTGAAGAAGGTGCAGCAGGTGGTTATTCTCAAATAGAATTTATGATTAAAGGTGAAATGGTTTATTCAAAACTAAAATATGAATCAGGATCACATAGAGTTCAAAGAGTTCCAGCTACTGAATCACAAGGAAGAGTTCATACATCTACTGCTACAGTACTTGTAATGCCAGAAGTAGAAGATGTTAATATTGATATTAAAGAACAAGACTTAAGAATAGATGTATATAGATCAACTGGAGCTGGTGGACAGGGAGTTAATACTACAGATTCTGCAGTTAGAATTACTCATATTCCAACAGGAATAGTTGTTACTTGTCAAGATGAAAGAAGTCAGTTAAAAAATAAGATTAAAGCTCTTGGAATATTAAAATCAAGAATCTATGATGAAATGCAAAGAAAACAAGAAGAAGAATTAGGTTCTGAAAGAAGAAATAAAATAGGAACTGGAGATAGATCTGAAAAGATTAGAACATATAACTATCCTCAAAATAGAGTAACAGATCATAGAATTAATTTAACATTAATGCAACTTGATAGAATTATGCAAGGTAAATTAGACGAAATAGTAGATGCATTAGTTAATGAAGATATAAGAAGAAAATTAGCAGGAGAATAATTTTCTTTTTTTATAATTGGAGGTACTATGAGAGATTCAGAATATTTAAAAAAATATTATAAAGGAAATATTGAAGATGCATTAGAAAGATTAAATAATGGAGAACCTGTTCAATATATAGTTGGTGAAGTAGATTTTTGTGGAAACTTACTAAAAGTAAATAAAAATGTTTTAATTCCAAGATTTGAAACAGAAGAGTTAGTTGAAGAAACTACTAAGTATATAAAAGATTATTTTTCTAAGACAGTAGATATATTAGATATAGGAACAGGATCAGGTGCAATTGCTATATCCTTAAAGAAAAATACTAATTCAACAGTTACTGCAACAGATATATCAAAAAAAGCTTTAGAAGTAGCTAAAGAAAATGCTAAATTAAATAAAGTGGATATTAATTTTATTAATACAAATATTTATGAAGGAATAGATAGTAAATTTGATGTTGTAATAAGTAATCCACCATATATATCACATGATGAAGAAATAATGGACATAGTAAAAAATAATGAACCACATACGGCCTTGTACGCAGATAATAACGGATTATATTTTTATGAAGAAATATTAAAGAATATAAAAACTATTTTAAAAGACAAATATTTAATAGCGTTTGAAATAGGAGAAAAACAATTTAATAATATAAAAATATTCAAAGAATTATATTTACCAGAATCTAATATTACTTGTAAAAAAGATATGCAAGGAAGAGACAGAATGGTATTTATAACTAATATTGAATAAAAAATAAATAATCATCCATAAAGATATTGAGAGGATGATTTTTTTATGAAGAAAATTATATTAATATTATCAATTATTAGTTTTTTATATATAGGATTTAATTATAAAGAAGAAGAAAATATTATTCCTGATGAAGCGATTAGATTTAGAGTAGTTGCTAACTCAAATACAGTTTATGATCAAAATATAAAGATACAAGTTAGAAATACTGTTCAAAATGAAATATTTAAACTTATTAAGGATAGTAAATCTATAGATGAAACTAGAAAAATACTTAAAGAACACCAAGAAGAGTTTTATGATATTACTAGTAATAAACTAAAAGAATTGAATTACGATAAAGATTTTAAAATTAAGTATGGTTATAATCATTTTCCAAAGAAAAAATATAAAGGAATAACATATAAAGAAGGAGAATATGAATCTTTAGTAATTACTTTAGGTTCCGGTGAAGGTGATAATTTTTGGTGTGTACTTTTTCCTCCACTTTGTTTATTAGAAGCAGATGAATCTAGTTCATCTGATGTTGAATATAGATTTTTTGTTAAAGATATAATTGATAAATATATAAAAAAATAATACATCATTTAAAAAGTATGTTAAAATATACTTAGGTGATAGTATGGGTAATATAGAAATTAAAATTAAAAAAATGAATATTACATCAATAATATTTTCGATAGTATTCATTTTAATAGGAGCGTTTCTTCTAGCAAGACCAGAAGATGCGATTCATTTAGTTAGTTATGCTTTAGGTATAATTCTAGTTTTATGGGGCTTAATATCAATTATTCAATTCTTTACTGATAAAGAGTCACAGAATTATTTAGATTTTGGTTTTATAGTAGGAGTATTTGTATTTATATTTGGTGTTATTGTTTTAGTTAAACCAAATACAATTGCAAGCATTATTCCGTTATTATTAGGTATATGGATGCTTATAAATGGTGTTACTAAGTTATCTTATGCTTTAACATTAAATAAAAACAAGAATGCAGCGAGTTCTATAATAATATCAATTTTAATAATAGTTTTAGGAATCTTACTAGTATTTAATCCATTTGCGGGCGCTAAAACATTAGTACAAATATTAGGAGTTACTATTATTGTTTATTCTGTACTAGATTTAGCAGAATGTTTTGCTATTAGAAGTATTGTAAAAAAAGATAAAAATGAATCTATAGAAAATAAAATAATAGAAGCAGAATACGAAGAAAAAGACAAATAGTTTACACATTTGAGACATTACATCTTGATTTGATAATTTAAACTATTATATAATAAAATTGACATTATACTAAGGAGGGATAATATGAAAGTTACATCAGTTAATGTTAAGAAAATCGAAAAAGACGGTTCAAGAATGAAAGGTATTGCATCAATTCTATTAGATGACTTAATTGCAATTCATGATATTAGAATAATTGCAGGTGATAATGGTTTATTTGTTGCTATGCCAAGCAGAAAGACTGCAACAGGAGGATATAGAGATATTGTTCATCCAATCACTCCAGAAGGTAGAGAAATGATTGAAACTGCTATTTTAGGAGAATATGAAAAAGCAGAAGATTCGGCTCCAACTACTGAAGAAGAAAAAGAAGAAGAATAGTTCTTCTTTTTTTTTGACTGCATATATTTAATTATGGAGGAATAATATGGATAAAATAAAAGAAATAAGTACAAATTTAAGTCATTCATTTTCAGTTTCAGAAAGAAAAAACATAATAATTACGGGTGTAGTAAAAATAGAAAATTTTGATAAAGAAGAGTTTTTAATAGAAACAGTTCAGGGTTTTATGCATATAAAAGGAGAAAATTTAGAAGTAGTAAAATTAGATACATATCAAGGTAATATAACAATTAAAGGTAAAATAAATGCTATAGAATATATAGAAGAAACTAACAAAAAAGAATCATCTTTAATATCTAGATTATTCAAATGATTCTATTATTACAAATAAAATCCTTGTTTTTTTCTTTTATATATGGGATGTTCTTTAGTTTTTCTTTTACTATAAATAAAAAATTTTTATTACACAAAAACATAATTTATAGAATTATAATCACTTTGTTATTTATGTTAGATCATGTTTTATTATATTTTATTTTTATAAAAAAAATAAATAATTCTATTTTGCATATATATTATATTCCTATGTTTATCTTTGGAATATTCTTTTATAAATACTACTTTACATCAAAAAAAAATAAAAATTGCTCTTTAATTTTTTAAATGTTATAATAAAATTGATTAAGTATGCATAAGAAAGGAGTAATATTTATGAGTAAAAAAAGAAAAGATGTTAAAAGAAAATTCTTTTTGGTTGCTTTAGTTTATATTGCTCTTGGTGCAATACTTTTACAAAGTGTTGGTTCTACAGTATATCAAATATATACCAAGAAAAAAGAAAAGAAAGAATTTGAAAAAGAATTACTTGAATTAAAAGATAAAGAAGAAGAATTAAAGGCAACAGTAACAAAGTTACAAGATCCTGATTATGTTGCTAGATACGCAAGAGAAAAGTATTTGTATTCAAAAGATGGAGAAATAATAATTAGAATACCTGATTAAAAGGTATTTTTTTTAAAAGTTTTATGATATACTATATATTAGAAAATAATAAGGAGGAAAAAATGAAGAAATTTATTAAATTAACTGTTGTATTAATGTTTGTGTTTTTATTATCTGGCTGTTTAGGAAAAGATAAGGTATATAAATGTAATATGACTTCAGATCAAAGTGCTAGTGGATATAAAATAAGATCTGAATATAAAATTTATTCTAATAAATCAGAAGTAAACAAAGTAATAACAACCGAAACTGTTGAATCAAAGAATAATACAATTTTATCTTATTTTGAAAAACAATTAAAAACACAATACAAAAATAATAACGATGCTTATGGTGGATACAAATATAAAATAACAAAAGAGGCAGGAAGAGTTATTTCTGAAGTAACTATTGATTATGATAAAATGAATTTAAGTAAATTTATAAAGGATAATCCTGCAATGAAAGCATATGTTAATAAATCAAATAAAATTACTTTAGATGGTATTAAAAAATTATATTCATCATTAGGTGCTACTTGTGAAAAGTAATTGAATTTTCAATTACTTTTTTTATTTTATAAAAAATATGTTATTATATAGGTGGTGAAAGAAATGGGGATTAATGAAATAAATATATTATCACTTGCGTATTTGGGTGATGCTGTATATGAATTAAAAGTAAGAAATTATTTAATTAATAAAGGAATAAATAAAGTAAATAAATTGCAAAAAGAGGCAATGAATTTTGTTACAGCGAAAAATCAGTGTAAATTTATTAATTATTTTATAGATAATAATATATTAATAGAAGAAGAAATGGATTATGTTAAAAGAGGCAGAAATTCAAGTGTTTATTCTCATCCAAAGAATACTGATATAGTAACATATAAATGGGCAACTGGTTTTGAATGTTTATTTGGATATCTATACCTTATTAATAATAAAGAAAGAATTGAAGAACTATTTAATATAATACTGGAGGTGTAATAATGATAGTATTTGGTAGAAATGTTGCGGAAGAAGTTATTGATAGTGGAAAAGAAATAAAGAAAGTAATAATTTCCAAAACTTTTGATGATAAAAAGATTATTAATTATTTAGAAAAGAATAATATTAAAACTATTAAAATGGATAAAAGAGATATAGATAAGAAATATAAAGGAAATCATCAAGGTATAGTTTTAGAAATAGAAGATTTTAAATATGGAAAATTAGATGATTTATTAAACGATAGATTTATAGTTATGCTTGATCATTTAGAGGATCCACATAATTTAGGAGCAATTATAAGAACAGCAGAAGCTGCTGGAGTAGATGCAATTATTATTCCAAAAAGAAGAGGAGTAGAAATTAATTCTACAGTTATGAAAGTATCTGCGGGAGCTTTAAATAATATAAATATTGTAGAAGTAAACAGTTTAGCTCAAACAATAGAAAAATTAAAAGAATATGGTTTTTGGATATATGGTACTGATATGGATGGTACAACTTATACGGATGTTACTTATGACGAAAGAACATGTTTAATAATAGGAGCAGAAGGAAATGGAATATCAAGATTAGTTAAAGATAAATGTGATTTTGTTATTAGTATTCCTATGAGTGGAAAAATTAATAGTTTAAACGCATCAGTAGCGGCTGGAATAACTATTTATGAAGTAGTAAGACAAAAAAACGAAAGGTGATTACATGGCTAAATATGAAGGTGAAAATGAAAATGAATTATTATATTTAATATCTGAAAATAATGAAGATGCTCATGACTTGTTTTTTGAAAAATATGATAATCTAATTAGAATGAAATGTTCTAAATATAAAACTTTTATAGAGTCAAAAGGATTTGAATTTAATGATTTATTTCAAGAAGGTAGATTAGGTCTTACTCAAGCATTAAATGATTACAATGAAAAAAAGAATGTTAAGTTTTATACATTCGCTAATTTATGCATAGATAGACAAATTGCTTCATTTTTAAAACATGTAGCAAGAGATAAGAATAAAATATTAAACGAATCTATTTCTTTAGATTCAACTACAAATAGTGTAGGTAGACCATTAACAGATCTGATATTAGATGATAAAAATATAGATCCTGAAAAGTCATTTATAGAATTAGAAGAGCAAGATGAATTATATAAAAAGATAGAGGATAAACTAACACAATCAGAACAAGATGTATTTGATTTAAGAATACAAGGATTTACTTATAAGGAAATAGCACAATTATTAAATATTACAGAAAAATCTGTAGATGGTGCGATTAGTAGGATAAAATCAAAGATTTCTAATATATTAAATAAGGAAAACATTTCGTAAAATTATTGACTATTCTATATATTTATGATATATTCATAGTCAAGAAGGCACAAGAAGTGTTTTTTTATTTGGAAAAAAGGTGAATTTATGGAAAAAATTAAAGACTTATTTTCTGACATGAAAGCAGAAGTAAAAAGAATAAGATGGTGTAAAGGTAAAGAATTATGGAAGAATGTTGGAATTACTGTTTTAACAATAGCTTTCTTTGCAATATTCTTTATGATTATTCAATATGTTATAGTTTTAATTGGTATGATTGATTTTAAATCTATAGTTAAAACTGTAAGTGAATGGTTTTAGGAGGTATTAACATGGAAGAAAAACAATGGTATGTAGTTAATACTTATTCAGGACATGAGAATAAAGTTAAAGAAAAATTAGATATGCGTATCCAATCTATGAATATGCAAGATTATATATTTAGAGTTATAGTACCTGAAAAGACTGAAGTTGAAATAAAAGATGGTGTTAAAAAAGAAAAGGTAAAAAAATTATTCCCAGGTTATGTACTTGTAGAAATGATTATGACTGATGAAGCTTGGTATGTAGTTAGAAATACTCCAGGTGTTACTGGCTTCTTAGGATCATCTGGTAAAGGTGCTAAACCATTCCCATTATTTAAACATGAAATAGATAATATTCTTAAAACTATTGGTGTTACTGACAAACCGGTAGTTGTTGATCTTAAAGTAGACGATAAAGTTAAGATTAATGACGGACCATTCAAGTTAATGGCTGGTAAAGTATTAGAAATAGATAAAGAAAATAATAAAGCAAAAGTATCTATAGATTTATTTGGACAAGAAACTACAGTTGAGGTTGACTTAACTCAAATAGAACTTGACAAATAAGTATAGACAAACATGTAAAAACATGTTATATTATTATGGCACTATGTATTTTTATATATAGATGAAGTGGGAGGCATATAAGTCATTTGTACCACTCGCGAAAAAAATTTATAGGAGGTGTTTTTCGT
>Ga0129307_1001300_pt1 | contig 27705 bp, 19 predicted proteins | sample P1105metagenome_FD_94437 | JGI IMG/M metagenome (GOLD analysis project Ga0129307, IMG submission 94437) | Capybara group fecal microbial communities from Wisconsin, USA - P1105 metagenome | ecosystem: Host-associated > Mammals > Digestive system > Large intestine > Fecal | place: USA: Wisconsin...
AGCAGCCTCCTTGGCCACTTGGAGCTTGAAGTCTTTTGAGTAACGAGTCGACATGGTGCACCTCCTGTCTGCATGCATTATACCATGCTCTTGCAGACTCTACTTTTTGGGGTACACCTCAATTCTAACATAATATTTTTAATATTGCGCCGCCTCTGGAACCAAGTAAAAGAAAAAAAGTGCAAATGCCTGCATTTGAAAATATTGAGCCCATTTTTTGCGCAGATAATTGACAAACCCGGCAAAAAGGTGCATTGTCAAAAAGGTTCTGAAATATGTTTTTAATACAGTATTAACAACAGCAGCGCGGGCTGCAGTGAATCAGAAAGAATGAAGTTCCATCCGGTATCGCAGGAAATCGCAGAGTGCGATGGTTTGACAGAAGAATATGCTGTCGCCAGACAGATTGGCACAGTGCGGGTCGGAAGGTCCGTGCTCTTTTTCCGTGCCGGATTGAAAACGTATTACATTCCCTATGAGGCCGTGCGCAGCTGCTTCCGGCGGGTCTATCAGGTGCCGGTGAAGATGTGCTGCGGGCGCGGTGAGATCGACTATGAGCACCTGATCATCAGCGACGGGGAGAAAGAAGTCGCGGATATCCCGCTGCCGGGCACAAAGGCGGCGCAGGAGCTGATCCGGCTGCTGAAAGAGAAGATGCCGGATGCGGATTTTCGTGCCCCGCGGGAAGTGAAAGAGGCAGCGGAGAATGATATGACCGACGGCGCGGAAGCAGAGGGCGAACCGGCATAAGAACGGAGAGAACGCATGGCAAATACAGAAAGACACGACGTACTGGAAAAGGTTCTCCGTTCCTACGAAGCGTACTATGATGTGAACCGGCAGGATCCGATGCCGCCGTTTGCGGCCGAGGCGTCCTTTGCCATTCACAGCGAGGGGTACATGCTGATCAAAGCGGCAAAACTCGCCTCGTACGATGCGCAGGAATACGTATTCTTTGCGGAAGGAAAAACGCTGGGGCTGCATACGGCGCAGATGCTGGCGGACAAGGTGTGGGAAGAAACGCTGGCAAGAGCGATTCCGAAAGAGGACCACAAGAGCACCGACGGCATCCTCGTGATCGTCGCGGATGCTATTGATAAAGAAGCGGCTTCCTATATTAAAAAGGAAAGACGTTATCAGAGCTACAGGCACGGGCTGTATGGCTCGAGCACACTGCGGATCGTTGCAAGAGATCTTCAAGAACAGAAGACATGGACTAATCGGCACGGCAGGGATCTTGAACGGCTCTTTCGCGATAAATGAACTTATATCTTTTCACCGTTAGAGTAAGGAGACATTCTTATGACTGCACTATTCATCGTAGTAGCTGCGATCGCGATCCTGTTCATCGGGTATCTGACGTACGGCAGCTGGCTGGCGAAGCAGTGGGGCGTGGATCCGACAAGACCGACGCCTGCGAAGACCATGGAGGACGGCGTTGACTACGTCGCGGCGAAGCCGTATGTCCTCATGGGGCACCACTTCTCGTCCATCGCCGGTGCCGGCCCGATCAACGGTCCGATCCTGGCATCCGTATTCGGCTGGGGCCCGGTCTTCCTGTGGTGTGTCATCGGCGGTATCTTCTTCGGCGGCCTGCAGGACTTCGGTTCCCTGTTCGCGTCGATCCGCAACGAAGGCAAATCCGTCGGCGAGATCATCAAGAGCACCATGGGCAAACGCGCACAGCGCCTGTTCATCGTCTTTGCGCTGCTCGTTCTGATCCTGGTCCTGGCATCCTTCGTCAACGTCGTTGCGGGTACATTCATGACGCTGCCCGACGCAGGGCAGAGCGGCTTTGTCACCAGCCCGACCGGCAACCAGACGACCGCTATGATCTCCGTCCTGTTCATCGTGCTGGCGGTCCTGTTCGGCATGATGACCAACAAGTACGGCGTGAGCACCAAGACTGCGACTGCCATCGGCATCGCCATGATCGTTCTGATCGTCATCCTCGGCCTCAACGTCGGCTTCGCGATGAGCCGCACGGCGTGGATCATCTTCATCGGGATCTACATCGCGGTCGCATCCCTCGTTCCGGTCTGGATCCTGCTCCAGCCGCGTGACTATCTGTCCAGCTATCTGCTGTATGCGATGATGGTCCTCGCGGTCCTGGGCATCATCGGCTGCGCGTTCACCGGCAGAGCGGAGTTTGAGATCCCGGCATTCACCGGCTGGTCCAATGCGAGCGGCACGCTGTTCCCGGCGCTGTTCATCACAGTCGCCTGCGGCGCATGCTCCGGCTTCCATTCGCTGATCGCGACCGGTACGTCTTCCAAACAGCTCGACAGCGAAGCGAACGCCAAGCCCATCGGCTACGGCTCCATGCTGATCGAGTCCGCGCTGGGCGTCATCTCCCTGATCGCGGTCGGCATGGTCTTCGCGAAGTACACCGGCGGTGAGTTCGGCTCCCCGTCCGTCGCATTTGCGGCAGGTATCGCGACCATGTTCAACGTGGAAGGCACCACCGTCTACAACACGATCTACGCACTGCTGACCCTGGCGGTCTCCGTCTTCGCGCTGACGTCTCTTGACTCCGCGACCAGACTGTCCCGCTTCATGTTCGGCGAGCTGTTCCTGAAGGAAGGCGAGGCGACATGGAAAGACGCGGCAGGCATCCGCAAGTTCCTCGCGCATCCGCTGACCGGCACCCTGTTCATGGTCATCATCGGCTGCGTCCTGGGCGGGCTGTCCCTGTCCCAAATCTGGGGTCTGTTCGGCGCTGCCAACCAGCTGCTCGCAGGCATCGCGCTCCTCGCGGTCTGCGCATGGCTCGGTGAGATCGGCAAGAACAACAAGATGTTCTACATCCCGATGTGCTTCATGCTCTGCGCGACCCTGACTTCCCTGGTCATGACGATCAGCAAGAAGTTCACCGCCATCGGCACCTATGCGGCGACGCATCCGGATGCGGAAACCATGGCGGCGGATCCGCTGTGGGGCCATTACTTCCAGCTGATCTTCGCTGCGGCGATGGTCGTCCTCGCGGTCATCCTCGTCATCGAGGCGATCGGCACCTTCAGACGCCAGTCCGCAAGAAAGGCGGCTGCCAACGCATAAGGTATGCAACAGACGCTCTGAGCGGCCAAGTAAATGAAGGCAGTTTAAAAACAGGCGGGGCCGTAAGGCTTTGCCTGTTTTTCTGTGCGTAAAAGTTCTTTTGTGCTGGCGCAGGAAGTCTGCCCCCTCAGAGTGAAATCCCGTCGTAGGTAACGGTCTTAAAGATCAGGAATCGCTTCAGCCCGAAGGTCACAACCGGTGCGTAGTGCAGCCGGTAGGGCGGCAGCGCCACTTTGCCGGTCGCTGTTTCGATGATCCGGTAGTTCTTTTTGCGGAGCTGTTTGAGCATTTTCCGCGACACGAGCCGCACATAAATCTCCGTCACTTCGATATCGGAGTGGTTGGATGCAGCGACTTCAACAGCGATATCGCTGCAGCCTTTTTCAGCCATATATTCGCGCAGGGCGGTCGTGTAGTGGATTTCCATAGGCGGGGATCCCCGTTCAGATGCAGCAGTGATTAACTATTATGTTCATCATAATACATAACAAACGTTCTGTGTGCAAGGTTTGCGGGCGTCAGGACTTTTTCAAAAAGGTTTTATGTAAATCTGCGATTTCTCTTTTCTTTTTGCGCGTATAGGAGTAGTATTATACATGTAGATGTATGTCCGGATGCCGAGTACTATATCTACAGTGGAAAAGTATGCAGCATGCGCGCGCAGGATGCCTGCGCTGACATGAGGGAATTATTATGAGTAAGAAAGTATACGGCAGAAAAGACCGGCTTGCCGGTCTCAGGGTTCTTGTCTGCACCGCACTGATCCTTGCGATGACATTCACATTCGCTTTCGCGGACAAGGAACAGGATCTTAAGGATGAGATCGAAAGCAACAATCAGCAGTCCGAACAGATCGAACAGCAAATGTCTGAAAAGCAGGCCGAGATCGATGCGAGCAAAGCCGAAATCAGTGCGGTCTCTGCACAGATCGAAGAACTGCAGGCGCAGATCGCCGAGAACGAGGAAAAACTGGCGCAGCAGCAGAAGGAACTGGAGCGCAACGTGGAAAACCTGGATCAGCGTCTGCGCAACATGTACAAGAACGGCTCGATCGGGTTCATCGACGTCATCCTCTCCTCGGAGAATGTGGCTGACCTCATCGCGAACGTGGAACTTGTCTCCCGCATCTACACCGGGGACAAAGAGGTTGTCGCAGTATTGCAGGAGCAGTACGACGAGACAATGAGGCTGCAGGAAGCGCTCGCTGAACAACAGGAACAGCTGTCTGAAAAGATCGATGAACTGACGCTGGCACAGGAAGAATTGTACGAAGCCTATGAAGAACTGGGCGTTGAGCAGGCGCAGATCGATGCGGAGACAGCAGGCCTGCAGGATGAACTGGAACAGGTACAGGCTGAGAATGCAAGAAGAGCGGAGCAGGCACGGCAGGCGGCAGCGGCTGCACAGAGCAGCGGTTCCTCCGGCGGCGGCAGCGGCAACGACTCCGGCTATGGCAACAGCTCGACCACCAGCACGTACAGCGGCGGTTCGGACATCGTCGACTATGCGCTGCAGTTTGTGGGCTGCCCGTATGTCTGGGGCGGCACGAGCCTGTCGAACGGCTGCGACTGCTCGGGCTTTACGCAGGGCGTTTACGCACACTTCGGTATCTACATCCCGCGGATCTCTTATGATCAGGTCGGCACACCGGTCTCGGAGAGCGAAGCCCAGGCGGGCGACCTCGTCAACTGGGGCAGCCACGTCGGCATCTATATGGGTAACGGACAGGTTGTCCACGCAAGCAGCCCGTCTGTTGGGATCATCGTCAGCAATGTCCACTACAGAGACAGCCGCGGACTGCCGACATTCTACCGTATGTACTAGTTTTGAAAAAAGACCGGCAGCAGGCCGGATGACTATATGCAGACAGATCAAGAGCGCCGTGCCAAGCTTTCTGAAGCCGAGCACGGCGATTCCTTAACAACAGAAAAACGGATCAGGTTATCGGATCACTTCACGTACGGGAAGCTGTTCCGCTTTACGGTACCCTCGATCATCATGACGATCTTCGGGTCCGTCTACACTATCGTAGACGGGTTCTTTGTGTCCAACTACGCGGGCTCCACAGCGCTGGCGGCGGTCAACCTCATTTACCCGCCGCTCATGATCGTCAGCGCGTTCGGCTTTATGCTCGCGGCAGGGGGCTCGGCACTGGTCGGCAAACTGCTTGGCATGCGGGAACCCGAGCGGGCAAATTCATACTTCTCGCTGCTGACGTATGCCTGCATAGTGATCGGTGCGCTGATCGCAGGACTGATGGCTATCTTCATGCCGCAGGTCGCACAGGCGCTCCGGGCGGACGGACAGCTGCTGACGGACAGTGTGCTGTACGGGCGGATCCTGTGTGTCGGCATGGTGCCGTATATGCTGGAGTATCACTTCCAGCTCTTCTTCATAACCGCCGAAAAGCCAAAACTGGGCCTGTACTATACGATCATCGCGGGGTGCACCAACATCGTGCTCGACTTCCTGCTGGTCGGTGTGCTGGGATACGGTCTGGCCGGCGCTGCCTGGGCGACGAACATCAGCCAGTGTATTGGCGGTCTGGCGCCGCTTGTGTATTTCCTGCGGCCCAACGACAGCCTGCTGCGGCTTGGGCGTACGCGCATGGACTGGTACTGCCTCGTGCAGTCGAGCTATAACGGCATCGCGGAGTTCCTGGCGAGCATTTCGGCCTCGCTGGTCAGCCTGGTCTTCAACTACGAACTGCTTAAGCTCATCGGCGAGGACGGCGTGGCCGCTTACGGTGTCATCATGTACTTCAGCATGGTCTTCACGAGCATCTTCTTCGGCTACTGCATCGGCGTGGCGCCGGTCATCTCGTACCACTACGGGGCGGGCAACCGGCCGGAACTGAAGAACATGCTCCGCAAAGGGTTTGTCATCGAGATGAGTTCCTGCCTTCTCGGGGCGCTGCTGAGTTTTGCGCTCGCGGGCCCGTGCTCGAGGCTGTTTGTCGGGTACGACCCGGATCTTCTGGCGCTCACGATCCATGCGTTCCGCATCTACAGTCTGAGTTATATCTTCATGGGATTTGGCTATTTCTCACAGGTCTTCTTCACGGCGCTCAACAACGGCTTCGTGGCGGGGATCATCTCCATCATCCGCATCTTTGTGCTGCAGGTCGGTCTGACCGTTCTGATGGCGGAACTCTTTGGTGCGGAAGCGCTCTGGTACTCCATGTTCGCCGCGCAGATCATCGGTTTTGCTGTAGCGTGGATGTTCCTGCTGAAGTATAAAAACCGTTACGGGTATCTGTAAGGGCATATCCGGTTTTCAAGGAATCGCTCTGGATGGGCGATTCTTTTATTGTGCTCCCATTTCTGAGTACACCAAAAATACACCGTTTATTCACCATATTAATTGAAGGTGGATAATAAACGGTATATACTGCTGTTGGGAGGAAAGAATTATGACGATAGAAGAACTGCAGGCCAGAAAGCGCGCTTTGGGATATACCACAGAACAGATCGCGGAGAAGTCCGGCGTACCGGTGGCAACCGTCCGGAAGATATTCGGCGGTATCACGAAGTCCCCGCGGGCAAAGACACTGCGGGCGATCGAATGGGCACTCGGATTTGCCGGCCCGGATGTGCCGCTGGTGCGGGAAGAGGCGTTCGAGTATGCCGTGAGCGAGCAGGGTGCATTCACGCTGGAAGACTATTACTCCATGCCGGAAGACTGGCGAGGGGAACTGATCGACGGTGTGCTGTACGATATGACATCGCCTTTGGTGAAGCATCAGCTGATCGGCGGATATATCTACAGTGCTTTCTTTCACCATGTCGCAAAGACAGGTGGGAAGTGTCTCCCGATGATCGCCCCTGTCGATGTGCAGCTTGACTGTGATAATAAGACGATGGTAGAGCCGGATGTGTTGATCGTCTGCGACAGGAGCAAGATCAAAAATGGGCGCCGCGTATTTGGTGCCCCGGATTTTGTCATGGAAGTGCTGTCTCCGTCCACAAGGAAGAAGGATATTTCGATCAAGACAAACAAATACGTCAGTGCGGGGGTGCGGGAGTACTGGATCGTAGATCCAGAGGAGAAGCACGTGACAGTCATCCTGACAGGGGCAGAGGACAGTGACGTCAGAATGCGGCACTATACCTTTGAAGAAAAGGTCCCCGTTCATATCTGGAACGGAGACCTTGTGATCGACTTCAAAGAAGTCTATGAGTATTACGCATTCACCGAGGAATCACCTGACACCCCGCCGGAAGGCTGGGAGTAAGACCACTTTGCAGACCGTAACTGCGCGGTGCGTTTGCCGGTGAGATGCAGGCAGACTGCCAAGAGGAGGAAGGCGATGCCGATGCCCATCAGGACGACCTGGTGAACGGACGCCGTCCCTGCGATCTCGAAGATGCCGCGCAGCATGCTGGAGAGCGTGACCGCCGCTACACCGCCGCCCCAGAAGAGGCGGACCCACGGGCCGGGGGCAGTGCTGCTGCGGCCTGTTTTAACGCGCTCTTTCAGCAGGAGCAGGCCTGCGGGCAGGACGCCCAGCAGCAGCGGCCATGCGAACAGGAATGTCATAAAGGGAGAACGCACGTCGTGGGAGAACTGATCGTAGAGCAGGAAGAATCCCACGGCTCCGATGGTTGCTATCAGAAATCTGCTCAGCATTTTGTGTGCAGCTGCATAGTCATATGTCTTATCAGTAACCGATGTAAACAATATCACTCACGCTCCTTTCTTTGATCGATCTGCCGCTCGTTGGATTGTTGATCACTTCGCCGTTGAACCACATTGTCGAGCTGCCGCCGCCGTCGAGGTTGTAGGCGACTTCACAGCCGAGGCTCTCCATGACCTGTGCGAGTTCATACAGGGACAGACCTTCGCTCTCCTCCGTCCGGCCGTCCGAGACGACCATGACATAGTGGCCTTCTTCGATCATACCGATCGCGGTGCGAGGGTTGCTGGTCATGGACTGGTCGACTTCTTCGCCTTCGCTGACGGTCACGGCGCCGTTCTCGACCAGACCGGGGCCGAAGGAGAAGATCTGGACAGCGCCGGCTGCCTGCAGCTCCTCTGCGGTCACATCGCCTTCGCGGATGATTTCCATGGTGCCGTCTTCATAGATGACCAGATCTTCCTGATCATCGTCAGAAGATGTGCTGCGGTACAGCTGCCCATTGCGCATGACATAACCTGTATCGCGAAATCCGTAATAGTCGCCATTAATGGCCAGGATGGCATTGTTCACAGATGCGATCTCTGATGTTTTGGCGGTCAGATTGCGGCCGAATGCGTTTTCCGCGAGGCCGGTTTTAAGAAGTGCCGCATCGTCGAGCACGATATCGGCGATATAGACGGTCGTGTCCCCGACGCGGGTGGTCTCGATGGTGATGTGCACACCGTCCGCTTCATAGCTGCTGTCCGTGACGACCGGTTCCTGCGATGTGCCGGCTGTTTCTTCCGACGCGTCGTCGGTGTTTTGTGCTGCCGCTGAAGAGGTGCCGACGCTCTGTTCGGTCACGGCCACCACGTCCTGTGGGATCAGGAACGTATTCAGAAGCGCGAATGTGGTGTAGCCGATCAGGAAGACGGACATGAGGAGTGCGGCGAGCCGCGGTGCTTTGCGCTGCGTTCTATACATGGGCGCTCACCGCCTTTCTGCGGCGGACGGTTCTGCCGGCATCTTTAGAGCGGATGATCATATCCGCATCCTCGTCATCGGTGTCTGTATTGCCGGCCGGGTGCGCGGCGAAGACCCAGCGCTTCTGGATCACATAGCTGGCAATGAAGAGGCCGCTGTCCACAAAAATCTTGGCGATCTGCGCGGGGACCGAAAGTCTGGCCATCAGGGCGACCAGGATCGCACTGGTGCACATGATCCAGGCGAAGAGGATGAAGTAGCGGAGCGCTTCTCCGGCAATCTCGCCGCGGCTCTGAAAACTCCAATGCTTGTTCAGCAGGAAGTTCAGGCTGCCTGAGCATAGTCTCGCCAGGACGGTGGCAGCGATGATGGCCAGCGTGGGGACGAGGTATCCGTTCAGCGCCAGTATGAGCGCATAGAACAGTGCGAAGTCTGTGACAGCGCCGGCCAGCGATGAAAGCGTGTAACGGATCGGTCTGCCGTAGATCCGCAGGCTGTCCCGCACGGGGCGGAAATGAGACCCGCTGTTGTTGTCCTCATAAACTGTCCGGATGGGAACGCTCACGATGGAGCCGGCCTCGGCCGCTGCCTGCAGGAAATGCATTTCGTATTCATACCTGTCGCCGGGGGTGGAGAGGGCGAGATCGAGCAGGCACGCCGGGATCCCGCGCAGGCCGGTCTGTGTATCCGGGCATTCCACGCCGGTGGTCCATTTGAAGACGCGGGCGGTGATGCGGTTGCCCCAGCGGCTTTTGCGGGGCACGCCGTCGGGGGTCTGCGCCGCTGCGCTGTGTCCGTCTCCAGAGGCCGATTGCGGTCCCTGGCTCACCGGTTGCTCGTCCGGCAGGAGGTAATCTCTGGCGCCGAGGATGAGGACACCCGGCATCCGGATCATGGTCTCCGCGACCTTCATAATATCGTCCGGCAGGTGCTGTCCGTCAGCGTCTGCCGTGATAATGCGCGGAAGAGGGGTATTGTCCGTGCCGGCAGAGGCTGTCCCTGTGCCTTTGCGCCATGTCTTCGTCGGGCCGTACAGATCAATAGCTGCCCTGATGCCTGTCTTGAGTGCGGCGCCTTTGCCGCGGTTTTTTTCGTGATGCAGGACCTCTGCGCCCTGCAGAGCGGCTTCTTCAAAGAGGACCTGATAGTCCGCGCCGCTGCCGTCGTCGACGACGATCACTTTTGTAAAGCTGCGGATGTGCAGCTGTGCCAGCAGGGTGAGCAGTTTTTTGTCAGGTTTGTAAGCGGGGATCACCACCACAAACGGGCCTGTGCTGTCCGTGCCGGGAATGGTAGAGTTCGTATTCATCGGGTCTCCTTTCTCCCCAGCGGGCGCAGGCCGGGATCCGGCATTGGCCCGCGGGGTATTCACATTTCATACCTCATGTATAGCGGAGCGGTTTGAAAGAAACCTTAAACCCGTTGGAATTTCAGCATTATTTGGGAACACTGTCTGAGGGCATGCAAAAAGGCACCGCCCGCATGGGCAGTGCCTTTGCAAGATTTTTCTTTTTCAGAGCGGCGCTGTGTGCGATTCCGGCTGCGCAGGGCAGTGCTGCCGCATGGCTTAGATCGAGATCACGCCGAAGACGTTGAGCACGGCGCTCACCAGAATGATGATGCAGAATGCCGGCGCCAGATACTTCAGGCAAAATCTGTACAGCCCGACCCAGCGGAACGGACCGGACAGCCGGACTTCCTCCTCGATCGTCTTTACCTTGACGGTGTGCAGGATGAAAATGCAGGTCGCTGCCGCACCGATCGGCATCATCACGGAGTTCGAGATGAAGTCGAAGAAGTCGAGGAATCCCATGCCGATGATAGCCACGCCGGACAGGACGTTAAAGCCGAGCGAGGACAGGGTGCCGAGTGCGACCATGATGCCGAACACCAGGATCGTGGCGCGGATGCGATTCCAGCCCAGCTGATCGACGAACGTCGACGTGCACGTCTCCGCCAGCGCGATCGCAGAGGTCAGGGCCGCGAAGAGCACCAGGACGAAGAACAGGAAGCCGCCCAGTCTGCCGATGGCCATGCTTGCGAAGACCTTGGGCAGGGTGATGAACATCAGGGACGGACCGGACTGCAGCAGCGCGTCGTGGTCACCGCCCGAGAAGGCGAAGACCGCCGGGATGATCATGAGGCCGGCGAGCACAGCGATGCCGCTGTCGAAGAAGCCGACTTCCAGCTGTGTGCGCTCCAGATCGACATCCTTGCGCATGTAGGAGCCGTAGGTGTACAGGATACCCATCGCAATGGACAGGGAGTAGAACATCTGGCCCATGGCTGCGACGATCGTCATGATCGAGAAGTCACTGAAGTTCGGGACGAGGAAATACTTGATGCCGTCAACTGCGCCGGGGCGGGACATGGAGTAGCCTGCGATGCAGATCGCCAGAATGACCAGGATCGGCATCATGATCTTGGAAACACGCTCGATGCCCTTCTCAACGCCCGCGATGATGACCAGGATGACGCAGATCGCGAAGAGGATGAACCACAGCTCCACGCTCGACCCGTTGCCGATGAAGTTGCCGAAGTAGTCATCGCCTGCCATGGCCTGCGTTTCGCCGGTGATATAGCCGACGAGGTATTTGAAGACCCAGCCGCCGATGACGCTGTAGTAGGGCAGGATGATGATCGGCACGATGGCGTTGATCCAGGCGCCGCATTTCGACCAGCCAGAGTTGCTGAACTGCGCGAACGCCCCGACAGGACCGTGCTTGGTCATGCGGCCCATGGCTGTCTCAGAGATCAGCATGGTATAGCCGAAGGTCAGCATCAGGATGAGGTAGGTCAAAAGGAAGACCCCGCCGCCGTACTTGGCTGCCAGATACGGGAAACGCCAGATGTTGCCGAGACCGACAGAAGCGCCTGCAGTCGCGAGGACATACCCGAGTTTGCCGGAAAAGGCAGACCGGTGATGGTGATGATGTTTTGTTTGCTGATTGTCCATAAAAAAAGAACCTCTATATAAATGTAGTTGTAACTAGCCGCAACGTTCAGATTGTAACAAATCAGGCCGCAGTTGGCAACAGTGCCGCTTTATGAAAAAGAAAAACCGCAGCAGAAAGACACCTGCTGCGGAAAAGTATTGTCATCGCGGGTCATCCTGTCTGCTCAGTCGTTCTTCTGTGACGCCATCTCTTTGATGATCTGCTGGATGACGGCTTCATCGTGCTGACCGGCATCGGTGGGCGCCGCTCTATTGGCGGTGAGCATATTGCCGGCACCGTTCATGGCGCAGTCGACCATCAGTTTGATGATGTCCTCTTCACTGATGTCCTGCTTTTCGAACCACTGCGCGATCACATTCACGTCGGCAGCCATCTGGTACTCCAGCATATAATGCAGGAATTCTTTCGGATACTCCGTGTCAGAGAACATCTTCAGAAGAACAGGCCTGAGAATCGCCTTGTACTGATCCTCCAGAATGTAGAGCTGGTGGTGTTCGATCAGGAGACGGACATAGTCGCTGTTGATCTTAAGCGTTTCCAGATACAGCTGTGCCAGCTTGCCTCTGTCTTCCGGAGGCGCGCCGACCTGCTGCAGTTCATCCGCATGTTCCTTGATCGGCCGCAGCATTTCTTCAATGCAGCGGAGAAGAAGATCATGGATGTTGTCATAGTAGACATAGAAAGTCGTCCGGTTGTATCCTGCGACGCGGCACAGTTCACTCACGGAGATCTTCTCGACGGAATTGCGCTTGTAGAGCTTCCAGAATGCGATGCGAAAATCGTTTTTTGTGTTGTTAACGGAATTGTATCTATCCATTGACTGGCTCCTACAATGCCCCCCTGTTAACGTTCAGCTTATTATATCCTATACATTGGTCAATTGCCATGAAATTATGACCCTGTGTTCAGAATTCCAACAATCGTCCGTTTTTGTTGGTTTTTGCTGCTGCACCCTTCTGCACAAGGCGCTGAAACGGCGCATGGATACCCGCCTTTTCATCTGCTATAATAATGGCACTATGAGTAAGCGGAGCAAGGAATCGCAGAACACCCGCAAGGTGTCACCGAAGAAGAATACCACCGGCACACGTGCCAAGTCAACCGGCAAGCGCACACTGGCGCTGAGCGTTGCCGGCATTGTGCTGGTCATCCTGGCGCTGGTCATGACGATCGGTCCGGGCGGCAAACTGTTTGGCACCGGCGGCTGGTTCGGCCCGAAGACCATGCACCAGGGGGACCTGTCGCTGGACGAGATCCCCGCGTACAGCGGCGACGGCTACATCGAGATCAACGGCGGCGAGGCGGCGTTCACGGATAAAGAAATGACCACCGAAGCCTATGAGTCCTATAGCGAGCTCGACGACCTCGGACGCTGCGGCACGGCGGAGGCCTGTCTTGGCGAGGAACTCATGCCGACGGGCGAGCGGGAGAACATCTCCTACATCCATCCGACCGGCTGGCAGTCCGACAAATACGACTTCATTGAGGGCGGCAACCTGTACAACCGCAGCCATCTCATCGCGTACTCCCTGGCAGGAGAGAACGCCAACGAGAAAAACCTCATCACCGGCACCCGCTATCTGAATGCGGATGTGATGGAGCCGTTCGAGTCCATGACCGCTCACTACATCCGCGAGACCGGCAACCACGTCATGTACCGCGTGACGCCGATCTTCGAAGGCAAGAACCTGATCGCCTCCGGTGTGCACATGATGGCGAAGTCCGTCGAGGATGACGGCGTGGGCATCGACTTCAACGTCTATATCTATAACGTCCAGCCAGGTGTGGAGATCGACTACAAGACCGGCGCGAACAAGCTGGCAGCGAAGGGTACCTTCAGCGGCGGCGAGGAATCGCAAAGCGGCGGCGCTGCAGATTCGCAGCAGAACACCGGCAAAGTTGATGCGACAAAGACGCAGCAGGCGGACGGCGACTACGACTACGTGATCAACATTCGCTCCGGCAAGTTCCATACCCCGGACTGCGAAGGCGCCATCGACATCAGCGCCGCCAACCGCAGAGAATACAGCGGCACCCGCCAGGAACTGATCGACCTCGGCTACGAGCCGTGCGGGAGCTGCAAGCCGTAAAGATAGCAATCTGCGCGGAACCAAAGACCTTACAAGACTGATCATGAAAAGAAATAGACGAAAGATACTCGGCAAATCCCGGCAGTCGGATCAGCTGGTTGCATCGGTGACCCCGGCGCCTGCCATATATGAAATGACATTCGAAGGCCTGCCCGTGCGGATCGTGCGCAAGCGGGTCCGCAACTTCAGCATGCGTCTTGACAGAGATGGTGTTATTCGTGTCACCGCACCGGTGGGAATGCCGGGCGCCAGGATCGCAGAGCTGATCCGGCAGCATCAGCGCTGGGCAGAGAATGCGCTGGCGCGGCAGGAACGGTCGATGGACGGCCGGACCATCCGCGACTTCTCGGACGGACAGACGGTGTACCTCTGGGGCAGACCGCTCTCTTTGCGTATCGCAGCGCGCGGACCGCAGGGACAGCGGAAGAGCGGCGTGTATGTGGATGGTGATACCGCGGTGATGGTGCCGAAAGGGCCGGCCATCTCTTATGAAGAGGGGCAGGCGCTCCTAAAAGAATGGTACCGCGCCGAGACCAGAGCGCGTCTCGAAGAGCGCATCCTCGCCATGGAATCGCTCACTGGCAAGCACGCTGAAAAGTGGACTGTGAAGGATACCCGCTCCCAGTGGGGCAGCTGCACCGCTCCGCGCGGCCAGCACGCCAGAATCAGCATATGCCTGTGGCTGGCGGCGTATCCGGCCGAAGCACTCGAGTACGTCATGGTACACGAACTCTGCCACATCTACGAGATGAGCCACAGCCCGAAGTTCTGGATGTATGTGGAGCGGTTCCTGCCGGACTACGCCGTGCGGCGGAGGCTGTTGAAGAGGTGACAGGGTGGTTGTCATTGAAATGAATACATGTTTTATTCGGGGTGCAGATAAAAGTTTTTGCGAAGCATGTACTGACGTCTAAAAAAATGCTATGATTATAGCAACAATACAGTTTAGATGATTACATTTGAGTCAACGCAAAAGAGGATATGGGAATGAAGAGAGCACCTGTGATCATCTTGAACGTTAAGAGGGAAACACTAGCACGGCAGCGCCGGCTGGTGTTGTTTTGTTTTGAAGAGGGGACAATTATGGCACTAGGGGAGAAAAAAAGAATAACGAAACTCAGCTTAGCTGTAATCTGTTTCACCATAGTGATTTTTTCGATACTGTTTACCACGGATACTGCATATGGAGCAGAAATAGTTGCATCTGGCAGTTGTGGTTATGGCGTGACGTATACAGTTGATAGTGAAGGCACAGTTGTAATAAGTGGCAATGGAGTGATTGACAACTATGGGAAGACTTCTAGCCCATTCTATTCAATTAATAAAAACACAGTTAGGTTAAAAAAAGTAATTATCGAAGAAGGAGTCAAACGTATTGGAACATTTAGTTTCAGTTTTTGTTACGGAATAGATAGTTTTTCTCTCCCATCAACTTTAGATTCAGTGGGGGAAAATGCGATTTATTGCTCACCTACGGAAATAATATATGGCGGTACTATTGAGCAATGGATATCAATACAATTTGATTGCTCGTTTGGTGAGCAACATAGTCTAATTATTAACAACGCCCATGTTACTAGTGTGACTATACCGGAAGGAACTACTACAATAAATAGCCATACTTTTTGTGGGTGCTATGAAATCAAATCTGTCAAATTTCCTTCTTCTTTGGAAAGTATCGAGGGGTGGGCATTCTTAAAGTGTTCGAATCTTAAAAAACTTGACTTGCCCAAAAGCCTAAGAAGCATTGGTGAGCAGTCATTTCATGGGTGTAGTTCAATAGATAAGGTCGATATTCCCGATGGAGTCACTTGTATACCCAAAAGTGCGTTTTCCAATTGCACAAACTTGACCAGTGTAACTATTCCAGAGTCTGTGCTATCTATTGGTGAAGCAGCTTTCTGTGATTGCACTAATCTTAAGGTTATTAATATTCCTGAGAAGGTGACAAGAATTGAAGCAAATACTTTTGGTAATTGCAGTAACTTGAATAGTATCGATTTGCCAGAAGGAATTACAACGATAGGAGAAGGCGCATTCATGGGTACTGGTCTCCAGAAAATTGTCATACCAGATTCTGTCGAATCATATGGGAAATGGGCTTTTGCAAATTGCGGAAACCTAAAAACAGTTACATTATCTAGCAATGCAAAAGAATTGGGATTCGGTTTGTTTCAAGAAGATAAGTCCCTGGAAAGAATTGTAATTCCCGAAGGGGTTACAACGATTGGTGATCAAACTTTTTTATGGTGCTATGGGCTTAACGATGTTGTTGTGCCGGATTCGGTTACAAGTGGAATAATAAGTAGTACGTTTGAAGGGTCCGGCAGAACATTTTATGTTATCCCTGGATCGTATGCGGAAAAACAATTACTGGCGCAGGGGAAAAGCGTCCAGTATTTGTGTGATGCGGAAGGCGCTGAAGAAGAGTATCTCGGGTTTTGTCAAAAAACTATAGCGGTAGATGAAAATGGAACAGTTCTGCTTATGGACTACCTTTCAACAAATCTGGCGGAAACCGATTATGAAGTGTCAATTTCTAATAGCAACTATATGTTTTATAACGGAACGATAGCTAACATAGGGGAAGGAGAGGCCACGATAACCGTCACATCAAAGGATGGAAAGATGTCTTCGTCTGCCAATTTAATAAAACTCGATGAGAGTGTTGGACCAAGCACTGCGATAACTTTCGATGAAAAATCTATTACAATTCCAAAGGGATCTTATAAATGCATCGCTGCTGATATAACGCCAAACAATAATGGCGCTTCAATTGAATGGGAGAGTAACAATGAATTAGTAGCTACTGTGAATAATGGATTAATTATGGCTCTTGCCCCAGGGGAGGCGAAGATAAGGGCGGTTAATCCAGATGATGAGAGTATCTATGCCGAATGTAATGTTGTTGTCATATCCCCATTAAGGCAAATAGTAACCTTGGAATCGTTTGAAGATTTCGTAATAAAAAAAGGGTGTTCTCGGAAGCTGAATTATTACCTGTATCCCAGTGATGCAACTGATATTGAGGGCATTTCTTTTGAGAGTGATAACCCGGCTATTGTTGATGTTAGTGCTGAGGGTGTTTTGAATGCAAAGAATAACGGTCAAGCTACTATTACCATAAAATTTGAGGGCATAAGAAAACAAATCGATGTTGTAGTGGTGAATCCGCTAAAGAATCTGGAATTGAACTACAAGACTTATCAGTTAAAATCTCAATCCACCTTGCAATTAGAAGCAACACTTACCCCAGAAGACACCTCGGATACATTAATCGAATGGAAATCTGATAATGAAGACGTGGCAACTGTAGATGATACAGGGCTGGTAACTGCTCACAGGAAGGGGATTGCAACTATTACTGCCTCAAGCGGAGGGATATCAGATAATTGTACAATTGTTTGTCCTGATCAACCCATGACAGGAATTCGCATGTCTGATTGTGTTGTAGAGTTTGGCAAAATAGTTGCCCCTCCAATATCCTATTTGCCATCCGACACATCTGATGATCGGACGGCAGTATTTACATCAGATAATGAAACTGTGATTGCCATTACTGATGATAATAGGTTGGAAGCGAAGAGTATTGGAACTGCTCATATTACAGGGACAGTTGGGGATTTTACAGACTCCTGTACAATTACGGTGATTAAAGCGGATCCTGAAATTGTTATTCCGAATGAACTCGAAGCCTCTTGTAACAGCACTTTAAACGAGGTTTCTTTGCCAGATGGTTATATTTGGGAAGAACCTGATACATCAGTAGGCGAAGCAGGAGAGAAATGCTTCAAAGCATCATATATCCCTAATGATACCGAGCACTATAATATGGTTTCTGGTATAGATATTAAGTTGGAAGTAGTTCATTGTTTTAACGAAGAATGGGAAAAAGACACGGAAAACCACTGGCATACATGTTCATGTGGAGAAAAAGGAGACGAGACAAATCACGTATTCGGAGCGTGGATAACAATTACTGAACCATCTGATGAAAACGAAGGCATAGTGGTGAGACGTTGTGAGATATGCGGTTATGAGGATTCACAAGCCTCACACAGCTGGTATTCTGACTATAGAGTTGATGTAGAGGCTACTTGCTTAAGCACTGGCTTGAAGTCAATTCATTGCAGACATTGTGATGCGGTAAAAGATGAGCAAGTTATAAATGCACTTGGGCACAGTTATGCGGAGACAGTGATTGCTCCGACATGTTCGCAAGGCGGATATACGCTTCATGTCTGCGGAAGATGTGGTGATAGTTATCAGGATAACGAGACTGCCGCAAGAGGACATGACTTTGGTGAATGGATCATCGACACCGACTCTTCGTGTACAGCGGAAGGCATCCAACATCGTGAATGCAAGACATGCGGATACACGGAAACAAAAGGTGTCAATAAAAAGGAACATGCCTTTGCAAGCGAATACACGATCGATAAAGCAGCGACCTGCACAACAGACGGCAGCAAGTCCTATCACTGTATAAATGAGGGCTGTACAGCAACAACTGGCAGTGTCGTGATTCCTGCTGAAGGGCATCATTACAGTGAGTGGGAAGTCAGGAAAGAAGCAACTTGCACGGAGGCAGGAGAACTGTATCATACGTGTGATGTTTGCGAAACGGAAGAATCGATAGAGCTTCCTGCGACTGGGCATCAATGGCTGGAAAAGGAAATCGTTGATCAAGAGGCGACCTGCACTGAGGCGGGCAGCAAGTCGATCCACTGCAAGGTTTGCGATGAAGTAAAACCTGACAGCCAGATCGCGATCCCGGCAAAAGGTCACAGTTATGGGTCGTGGGAAGTGACAAAAGAACCAACGTGCACCGACGAAGGCGAGAGAATGAGGACCTGCACTATCTGTGGGGGTACTCAAACAGAAGCGATAGTGGCAACTGGGCATCATTATTCTGAGACTGTTATCGCTCCATCTTGTTCGCAGAATGGATACACGTTGCATGTGTGCGGTGGTTGTGGTGATAGTTATCAGGATAATGAAACAGCCGCAACAGGGCATACCTTTGGCGATTGGACCGTTGATACAGATTCATCATGTACGGAGGAAGGTATCCAGCACCGTGAGTGTGAGACTTGCGGTTATACAGAAACGAAAGGTGTCAGCAAGAAAGATCATGTGTTTGCCAACGAGTACACAGTAGATAAAGAAGCAACCTGTACGACAGACGGCAGTAAGTCTTATCACTGTTTGAACGAAGGCTGTACTGCAACAACCGGCAGTGTGGTGATCCCGGCAGATGGCCATCAATATTCGGCATGGAATGAGACAAAGCGACCGACTTGCGCGGAGCCTGGCGATGCAGAGAGGGTATGCTCGGTCTGTGGCGAAAAAGAAACCATTCACTTTGAGGCACGCGGTCACGTATGGACGGAGTGGACCGTCACAAGGGAACCGACGTGCACGGAGTCGGGCAGCAAAGAGCGCAAGTGTGCAGTCTGCGGAGAAACCGAGACAGCTGCGATCGATGCATCAGGCCATGACTGGGCTGAAGAATATACTGTGGATAAAGAGCCGACTTATACTGAGGAAGGCTCTGAGTCGGTGCATTGTATCACTTGCGGAGTGAAAAAGGAGGGCACGGAAAGGCCAATTGCAGTGCTTTCAAAAATCGGGTGGGTTGAAGAGGGCGACACACTTCATTACTACAATGATGATAGTACCTTGCGGACCAATGATTGGGCGCAGAACGATACCGGCTGGTGCTATCTCGGATCTGACGGTGCTATCCTCGAGAAGACGCAGTGGATCAACCGCGACGACGACTGGTACCACATCACCAAGGGGTACAGAGACCAGAGCAAGTGGATGAAAGACTCCAAGGGTTGGTGCTGGCTGCAGGCTGATGGAAAGATGCTTACCAATGGCTGGGCGAAGGATAGTAAGGGCTATTGCTGGATCGCCTCGAACGGTTATATGCCGACGACCACGCAGTGGATCCAGTACGATGGTGGCTGGTACCATATCACCAAAGGGTACAGAGACCAGAACAAGTGGATGAAAGACTCCAAGGGCTGGTGCTGGCTGCAGGCTGATGGCCGAATGCTCACCAACGGCTGGGCGAAAGACAGTAAAGGCTGGTGCTGGATCGCGTCGAATGGCTACATGCCGACGACCACCCAGTGGGTCAAGTATGACGGCGGCTGGTATCATATCACTAAGGGGTACAGAGATCAGAACAAGTGGATGAAAGACTCCAAGGGTTGGTGCTGGCTCCAGGCTGACGGGAGAATGCTCACTAGTGGTTGGGCGAAAGACAGCAAAGGCTGGTGCTGGATCGCTGAGAACGGGTATATGCCTATTGAGACTGGTTGGATTGGTGAGGAAGGTGTTGCCGGCAGCAGTTATATCATCAACGGCTACCGGGTTGACAACAAGACCATCGAGATCAAAGGCGTATCTTATACCTTTGATGCGAACGGCAAGCTGGTTGAGTAATCCAATTAGCAAAGACTGACGGAAAGGCGGGCTCCGTGTGAGCCCGCCTTTTTCGTGTTACAATATAGGCAATACATTGGAGGTGGAATACATGCGTATGATGGAGCCTTTGGCAGAAAACGTTCATATCGCAGCAGACGGCAGCGCGATCGAGCTCGTGGATCAGACGAAGCTGCCCGGGGAGTATGTGCTGAAGAGGGTGCGGACCGCAGAGGAAATGTACGATGCGATCCAGCGCCTTGAAGTGCGCGGCGCACCGGCGATCGGCATCTTTGCGGCATACTGCATGTATGCGCTGGCGGAGCAGATGACCGCGGACAACCACGGACACTTCCCGCACGCTGCCGGCAGCGACGAAATGCAGGCATTCCTCGATGCACTGGGGAAGAAGGCGGCGTTTCTGCGCAGCAGCCGCCCGACAGCGGTCAATCTGGCGTGGGCACTCGACCGCATGATGCAGACCGCCCGTGAAAAGGCAAATCAGATCACGTCGGCACGCGCGGCTGGTGCGGCAGGCAATCCGCTTGTGGATGCACCCGCGCCCGCGCAGATCGTGGGGGCGCTTGGCGAGGAAGCGATTCTTATACAAAAGGAAGACATCGAAATGTGCCGGAAGATTTCGGAGTACGGTCTTTCGTTGCTCAAGGACGGTGACGGCGTCCTGACACACTGCAATGCCGGCCCGCTGGCGACCTCCCGCTATGGCACGGCGATCGGGCCGATCCTCCTCGCACAGGAAAAGGGCATCCATATCCGTGCGTTCGCGGACGAGACCAGACCGCTCCTGCAGGGAGCACGGCTGACTGCTTACGAACTGCAGCAGGCAGGCGTCGACGTGACGCTGATCTGCGACAACATGGCGTCGATCGTCATGAAGAACGGCTGGATCAACGCGTGCTTTGTCGGCTGCGACCGCGTGGCGGCGAACGGCGACGCGGCGAACAAGATCGGAACGAGCGGCGTGGCCATTCTGGCAAAGCATTACGGCATCCCGTTCTACGTGCTGGGGCCGTCGTCCACGATCGACCTTTCCTGCGAGACCGGGGCGGACATCCCGATCGAACTGCGCGATGGCGAAGAGATCCGCAGCATGCACTACGAGAAACCGATGGCGCCGGAAGGGGTGAAGTGCTTCAATCCCGCCTTCGACGTCACGGACCACGAGCTCATCGCCGGCATCATCACGGAGAAGGGCATCGTGCGCCAGCCGTTCAGAGAAAACCTGGCGCGGCTGTTCGGGTAGAGGGTTGCGTTTTGTATATCGGCAGAAACTGAAATAGTACAAATACAGGTAAGGTTTCCTTCGTTGATGGAGGCCTTGTCTTTGCATATCCAGGAAAAAGGTGCGCGATCTGACCTGCGGGTCCGCTTTTTAGACCGCAGTCCTAATTGCGCGGATAGCGGGCTCGGCGATTCCAATGGACGGCAGGCTGTGCTATAATCTATTTTGTATACATGTGCATTCATGGGATTGCGATAAAGAGAGCAGTGCCGCAAGCAGGCACGAAACACCGGACGCTGCAAGCAGGCGCCGGACAAAGGGAAACCGTTATATGAACAGTAAAAAATTCAAGGATGCTCTGTACGAGCACCGCGAGGTCACAGACATCAAGGACCTCATCACATCGAGTGCCGAATTATACGAGAATAATACGGCATTTTTAGTGAAGAAAAAACACAGTGAACCTTTTGAGCCGATCACCTACGGCAAATTCAAAAAAGATATCGACTACCTCGGGACGAGTCTGGTGAACATGGGCCTCAAGGGCAAGCGCATCGCCGTCATCGGGGAGAACAACTACGAATGGGTCGTGTCGTACTTTGCGGTCACGATGGGCACCGGCGTGGTCGTTCCGATCGACCGTGAACTCAAGGCACCCGAGATCGCCAACCTGCTCAACAGGTCGAAGGCGGAAGCGCTCATCTACTCCCGCAAGATGGAGAAGACCATCAAGGAGGTCCTTCCGCTGACGGAGACGATCCAGTACCACATCAACATGAACACCGACAAGCCCCGCGAAGGGGAGCTCGCGATGATGGACCTTATAGATGAAGGCCGCATCCACCTGCGCCACGGCGAGCGCGGTTTTGTGGATGCAGAGGTCGATCCGGAAGAGATGGCAGCGCTGCTGTTCACCTCCGGCACGACCGGGATGGCCAAGGGCGTCATGCTCAGCCACCGCAACATCGTCGCGAACGTCTATAACATGTCCAAGTACGTCGATGTAGACGGCGAGATCGGCCTTTCGGTCCTGCCGATGCACCACACGTACGAGATGACCTGCCACATCTTCACAGGTCTGTATCAGGGCATCACCATCGCGATCTGCGAAGGGCTGCGTTACATCCAGTCCAACCTGCAGGAACTCCACGCGAACACACTGCTGGCGGTCCCGCTCATCTTCGAAGCGCTCCACAAGCGGATCTTCAAGACGGCGGAGGCGACCGGCAAGCTGCCGACCATGCTCAAGATGATCAAACTGTCGCGGCGCACCAAGCTGTACAACCAGCCGTTCGCCTGCAAGAAGATCTTCAAGGAGGTCCACGAGCAGCTCGGCGGCGAGATCAAGCACTTTATCGTCGGCGGCGCGGCGATCAACCCGCGCGTCATCGAGGACTTCGAGGCGATGGGCTTCCCGATCTTCCAGGGATACGGCATGACGGAGAATGCGCCGATCATCGCGGTCAACAAGGACAGATACGGCAAAGCGGCGTCCGCGGGCCTGCCGATGCCCGGCACCGAGATCAAGATCATCGATGTGGATGAGACCGGCAACGGCGAGATCATCTGCCGCGGACCGTCCGTCATGATGGGCTACTTCGACAATCCGGAGGAGACCGCCAAGGTCATCCAGGACGGCTGGCTCCACACCGGCGACATCGGCCACTTCGACAAGGATGGTTTCCTGTACGTGACCGGCCGCAAGAAGAGCGTCATCGTCACCAAGAACGGCAAGAACGTCTTCCCGGAAGAAGTCGAGTTCACGCTCGGTGAGCAGGACTACATCGCCGAGGCACTTGTCCACGGTGTCGACAGCGGCAACGAGAAGGGCATCGTCATCAAGGCGGAGATCTTCCCGGACTACCCGCAGATCGAGGAGGAGCACGGCGACCTGACCGATGAAGAGATCCACGAGCTCATCAAGAAGGCCGTTGATGCGGCCAATGACGAGATGCCGCCATACAAGCGCGTCCAGCGCATCGGCATCCGCAAGACTGAATTTGAAAAGACGACCACCCGCAAGATCAAGCGCCACAACCAGGCGAACTTCAGCGGGGGTGAGGAAGAAGACATCTAGGATCGCTTTAAAAGTGCGGCTTTGACCGCCTGACAGATATCGCATTTGAAGGGCAAGAAGTAAGTTCGGCAGGAAGGGATTTAGAAATGAAACCAATGAATGAACAGGACTACAAAGCACTGAAAGAAAGAGATTACGCGTACGCCAAGTCGCTGTCCAACGCAGTCGACAACTCCCCGGATCCGCAGGTCTACTACCGCGAGAGCCGTCCGGTCATGGACGTCAAAGACCTGCTGGTCTCCTCGGCGTCCGACGACTGGTACGGCGATCACGCGCTGTTCTACCAGAAGTGGAGCCGCGGCGGCAGCTACGTCAAGATGACCTATAAAGAAGCGCTCGACATGGTCAACGCGCTCGGCACGGCGCTGATCGACCTGGGCTTTAAAGACCAGCGCATCAGCGTGACCGGCGAGAACTGCAGCCAGTGGGCGATCTCCTACCTGTCCGTCATCTGCGGCACAGGCGTGGTGGTCCCGCTCGATAAAGAACTCAACGAGTCCCAGATGGAGGAGCTCATGGCGGTGGCCGAAGTCAAAGCCATCTTCTTCAAAGGGAAGAAACAGGAGCAGATGTTCCGCAGCATCAAGGAGCGCGGCAAGGTCGACCTGCAGCTCATGGTCAACATGGATGCGGACGAAGACAACGATGGCGTTCTGTCGTGGAAACGCTTAGTTGATAAAGGATTTGAGCTTGTGCATGCCGGCGACAGACGGTTCATCGATGCACAGATCGATGCGGAAGAGATGGCGGAGCTGCTCTTCACCTCCGGCACCACCGGCGCCAGCAAGGGTGTCATGCTCAGCCACAAGAACCTGATCACAGACGTCATGGTCAGCCCGACCTACCTCAAGGTCAACGACTGGGATATCTTCTTCTCGGTCCTCCCGCTGCACCATACGTACGAGTGCACGTGCGGATTCCTCGTGCCGCTGTACAAAGGCGCGGCCATCGCGTACTGCGAAGGCCTCAAGTACATCGTCAAGAACCTGGAAGAGGCGAAGCCGACCATGTTCCTTGGTGTCCCGGTCCTCTTCGAAACGCTGTATAAGCGCATCTGGAAGACTGCGGAGAAGAGCGGCAAGGCGGCGACACTGCGCAAGGCGATGAAGATCAACGATGCGCTGAAGAAGGTGCACATCGATCTTTCCAAGAAGCTCTTCAAGGATATTCATAAAGTCTTCGGTGGCCGCATGCGCCTGATGATCGTCGGCGGCGCGGCCATCAACCCGGAAGTGCTCGACGGCATCCGCAGCTTTGGCATCAACGCGCTGCAGGGATACGGCCTGTCCGAGTGCGCGCCGATGGGTGCCCTCAACCCGGATCAGGAGCCCAAGTCGGCTTCCGTCGGTAAGGCATTCCCGACCTGCGACGCGAAGATTGTCGACCCGGACGAAGACGGCATCGGCGAGATCTGGCTCCACGGCGGCAACGTCATGATGGGCTACTTCAACGATCCGGAGGCGACTGCGGAAGCGATTACAGACGGCTGGTTCCACACAGGCGACCTCGGCTACCTCGACGAGGACAACTACCTCTACATCACCGGCCGCAAGAAGAACGTCATCATCACCAAGAACGGCAAGAACGTCTTCCCGGAAGAGCTCGAGTACTACCTCTCCAACAGCCCGTACATTGCGGAGTCCATGGTCTTCGAGGCTGATGAGGAGTCCGGCGAGGACACGATCATCGCGGCGGCGATCATGCCCGACATGGAGGAGATCAAGGCAAAGCTCGATACCATGACGGCGGCGCAGGTCGATGCGATGACAGGCGCTGATGCAGAAGAGGATGAAGAAGGCGGCGATGAAGAGGCTGCCGAGTCCATTACGGAAGAGCCGTCGATCACGGATGCCCTGATCGAGAGGATCCTCTGGGAGGAAGTCGACAAGGTCAACGCCGACCAGCCGATGTTCAAGAAGATCAAGAAAGTGATCGTCAAGAAGAACGAATTCGTGCACAACACCTCCAAAAAGCTGATCCGCTTCGCAGAGGAGAACAAGCGTCCGTAAGAACGGGAACAGAGTTCCCCGTAAAAGACGGCAAATGCATTGAAATAAGAACAGTTGGGACGGTATCCTCCATTGACAATGGCGGGTACCGTCTACTATAATAATACGGCACGCTTTTTGGCGCGCAGGCAAAGTATGAACATCGCGCAGAGCGATTCCATAATAAGAAAGGAGAACTGACCATGGGTGATGAAATCCTGCTTACCAAAGAAGGATATGCGAAACTGAAAGCCGAGTACGAAGAACTCGTCAGCGTTACCAGAAAAGAAGTTGCGGAGAGACTGAAGGAAGCAAGAGCTTTCGGCGACCTGTCCGAGAACGCGGAGTATGATGCGGCGAAGAACGAGCAGTCCGAAGTTGAGGCGAGGATCCTCAAACTGGAGCAGATGCTGCGCCAGGCCAAGATCATGGATGACAGCGACTATGAAGAAGGCGTCGTCAATGCGGGCAGCAGCGTCACCGTTTTTGACAAGAACGCAGGCGTAGAGAAGGTCTACACCATCCTCGGTGCCAGCGAGTCCGACCCGTTCAAGGGCATCATTTCCAATGTTTCGCCCATCGGCAAAGGCCTGCTCAAGCACAAGGTCGGCGATGTGGTCGAGATCGAGACCCCCGGCGGCAAAGTCACGCTGGAGATCCGTGCGATCCAGATGTACAGTGCCGGCAAGGACGAATAGTGAGTTGACCGGGAGCCCGCGGAAAGGCGGGCTCTGTGTATAAGAAGGAGCAAACAATGAGCGAAGAGCTGAAGAACAACAACCAGCAGCCGGAAGAAAACCTCAGCGAACAGCGGCAGATCCGCCGTGAAAAGTTGCAGGCGCTGCGCGAGGCGGGCCGCGATCCGTTCCTCAACGAGACCTGGGATGTGAATGCACACAGCGTGCAGATCAAAGACAACTTCGATGAGATGGATGGCAAAGAGGTCTCCATCGCAGGCCGCCTGATGAGCAAGCGCGTCATGGGCAAGGCTGCATTCGGTGATATCCTCGACCGCGACGGCCGCATCCAGATGCATGTCTCCCGCGACAACGTCGGCCAGGAAGAGTACCAGTGGTTCAAGAAATACGACATCGGTGATATCCTCGGCGTCGTCGGTACGGTCTTCCGCACCCAGCGCGGCGAGATCACCGTCGAGGCGAGCAAGATCGTCCTGCTGAGCAAGTCCATCCAGGTGCTGCCGGAGAAGTGGAACGGCCTGAAGGACCCGGATCTGAGATACCGCCAGCGCTACGTTGACCTCATCGTCAACGAGGACGTCCGCGACACATTCAGAAAGCGCGCGAAGATCGAGAAGGTCATCCGCCAGGTCCTCGAGGACGACTACGGATTCCTCGAAGTCACGACCCCGTCCCTGCACACCATTGCAGGCGGCGCGGCGGCGCGTCCGTTCATCACCCATCACAATGCGCTCGACATCGATATGTACCTGCGCATTGCGACCGAGCTGTATCTGAAGAGATGCATCGTCGGCGGTCTCGACAGAGTCTATGAGATGGGAAAGGTCTTCCGCAACGAAGGCATGGACAGAAACCACAACCCGGAATTCACCTCTATGGAGTGCTACATGGCATTCGGCGACATGGAGAGCGTCATGGAAGTCACTGAGCAGATCTTCTACAAGGCGCAGATGGCGGTCAACGGCACCCCGATACTCGAGTACGACGGCAAAAAGTTCGATATGACCCCGCCGTATAAGAGACTGGACATGACCGATGCTGTCGCACAGGTCACCGGCGTCGACTTCCACAAGATCGACGATGATGAAGAGGCCAGACAGGCAGCCATCGCCTACGGCATGGATCCGGATGAAGTTAAGAACTACACCCGCGGCAAGATCATCGCGGAGATGTTCGAGCAGTACTGCGAAGACGCGCCCGGCCTGATGGACGGTCCGGTCTTCCTCGTCGGCCACCCGGTCGAGATCTCCCCGCTGGCCAAGAGAGATCCGGAAGATCCGCGCATCACCCGCCGTTTCGAAGTCTATGTCAACGGTTGGGAACTGGGCAACGCGTTCTCCGAGCTCAACGACCCGATCGACCAGTACGAGCGGTTTGTCGAGCAGCAGAAAGAAAGAGATACCGGCGCAGACGACGAAGCGCATCCGATGGATATGGACTTCGTCAATGCACTCGAAGTCGGTCTGCCCCCGACAGGCGGCCTCGGCATTGGTGTCGACCGTCTGGTCATGCTGATCACCGGCGCGCAGAGCATCCGCGACGTCATTCTGTTCCCGAC
>Ga0129307_1001302_pt1 | contig 27641 bp, 20 predicted proteins | sample P1105metagenome_FD_94437 | JGI IMG/M metagenome (GOLD analysis project Ga0129307, IMG submission 94437) | Capybara group fecal microbial communities from Wisconsin, USA - P1105 metagenome | ecosystem: Host-associated > Mammals > Digestive system > Large intestine > Fecal | place: USA: Wisconsin...
GAAGTTTACATTTTCAGCTTCTACATATGCGCCCTCTTTGATGCTTACTGACTTCTTGTTTGGTGTAAGCATAGCACCATTCTTAGCGTTTAATGTCTCAGCCTCAACCTTTTCATAAGGGTTAATTCCCTCTGTTACTGGTGGCTCTACTATAGGTGGGTCAACTGGTGTATCACCAGAAGCTACAACCTTCCATGAATCAATACCAATTTTTCTTGTCTTAGCTACGAAATATAAATCATGTGTTCCAGTAATGCTAGAAGCAACATCTACTGTATAAGTATCAAATGCTGGCTTCTTAACCATTAAAGAAGCAACTGGAGTGCCTTCTACTTTATCTACGTAAACATCTACGTATGCAGATGGGCCTGAAGAATTAACCTTCATCTCGATAGCAGAAACACCCTTAGATAAATCTACACCCTTAGCTACGATGTAACCCTCTGTATCGATTGATACATATGCTGTTCCATCATCTGCAGTAACCTTCTCTGCCTTATCGCCAAGAGTTACTGCCTCAGCCTGTACTGTCTCATAAGGATTAACCGTCTGAGTTACAGGTGGCTCTACTGGTGGATCAACTGGTGTCTCACCAGAAGCTACTGCCTTCCAGCTATCTACTGTTAAGCCTGTTGAGCTTGCAACAAAGGAAACATCATGTGTTCCTGTAATGCTTCCATTTACTGCTATTTCTACATCTCCTGTAGATTTGCTTGTAAGCATAGCCTTTCCGACTTCTTTGCCATCTACCTTAACAGACAATACGTTCATTGATGTAGATGGTACCTTTACAACAAATTTTGTAACTCCCTTAGAGAAGTCTACACCCTTGAATTCAATGCTGCCATTAGCACTGTGGTAGTTAACCAAACCAGGATTCATTGGTGTTGCCATTGCTCCATCCAAAGTTCCTGTCTCAAACTCAACTGCCTCATAAGGATTAATTCCCTGAGTTACAGGTGGCTCTACTGGTGGAGTAACAGGTGTTTCACTTGAAGGAACTGCTGTCCATGAATCCAAATTAACTGGTGAATCCATAGCGCATACAAAGTAAAGTGTCTGCTTTCCTTCAATGGCCTTTGTTGGCTTTACAGTAATCTCTGAACTGTTTTGTCCAACCATTGCCTTACCAACAACATCTCCATCTGCGCTTCCTAATCTAATCTCAAGTACGCTTGCTTTAGATGCCATTGCCTTAACCTTAAGCTCAGCTACTCCATTTGAGAAGTCTGCTGTGGCTGCAACATACTCTCCCTTAGGAATATTTATATAAGAACCTGTAGGTGTGCCTATTGCCTTTGCACTCTTTACACAATCCTTAGCCTTAACTGTCTCATAAGGATTTACAGCCTGAGTTGTAACTGGAGGCTCCACTGGTGGAGTAACTGGTGTTTCTCCTACTGTTGCCTTCCAATAATCAACTGTTACGCCGCCATCCAAAGACTGAACGAAGTAAACGTCATGTGTTCCTGATACAGAGCCCTTCATAGAAAACTCTGTCTCTACTGGAGTGTCACCCTGTGCTACTTTGGCAGATGCGATTTCTGTTCCATCAGGCTTATCAATTCTTACTGAAAGCGCATTAGCAGATTTTGAACATGCACTTGCTACAATCTTAGATACGCCCTTTGAGAAATCTACATTTCTTGCTACAAAATATCCTCCAGCATTTCTGATATTAACTGCAGTACCAGGAGGTGTAAGCATTGCACCCTTAAGGTCTTCAGATGCATTTGTTATTGCCTCTGCCTGTACTGTTCCGTAAGGATTTATTGTTCCCGCTGAAACAACTGGTGTTTCCGGCTGTTCCGGTTGCTCTGGAACTTCTGGCTGCTCCGGTTGTTCCGGCTGCTCTGGCTGCTGAGTAACTTCACCGCGCTCAGCTGTCCAGTTATCTATGGTACATGAACCGCTTGCCACTACAAAGGCAAGGGCCTGTGTTCCTTCAATATTCTGTACATTACCGGTAAATCTGTCGTAACCGCCGTCAGTGTTGCTAATCTTAATATTTCCAATTCTTTCTCCGTCTACGCCGCCTTTTCTGATTTCTAATACAGCTGCGCCGTCAGACTTCGCCCTTACTGTTATTTTTGATACTCCACTACTAAAGTCGATGTCTTTAGCCTGGAAATATCCCCCTGATTCCATTTTTACAGCTGAAACAACTCCGTTGTCCTCTGTAATAATGGTTCTGTTTCCTTCGAAGTCTAACTCTGCTTCTACTACTCCATATGGAGCAATATGAGGAGCAGCTTTGACTTCAACACTCATGCTTGGCAAAATAATGCCTGCTGCCAAAAGCACACTTAAAACAATTGGTGATTTTCGTCTCATCTTAATTAGATCCCCCCATCACTTTTTTTAATAAACAAATTTTCCTTAAACGTTTTAGTTGCTCGAGCACTTTAATTTTAACAATATCATTTTTGTATCTACTTCCTAATTCTTGCTATTGCGTTGCTAATTATTGCTCGGTATTTAGCAGTTTCGTAAGAGTGTGTAATTCTACACAAATGTACAAAAAAACAGATGGTGATATTTACTTAATCACCATCTGTATGTTAAGTCAAAACTTATATAAATGATATTTCGTTTTTGTCTATATTTACTTTCGAAAATTTTTAAAATTCCTCAGTTTTCGAAAATCGGTAAATCTTACACATTTATCTCTGCTTTTACACCAAGAATTTCCTTATTTGATTCGAGAATTGGATTGATAACCTCTTTTAAGTAAACCTCAACCTGACGTGGGCTACGTCCAACATAACGGCTAGGCTCCATTGTAGCCTCAAGCTCCTCAAGTCCCATTGGGAACTGCTCGTCAGCTGCGATAAGCTCAAGAAGGTTATTCTCCTTACCCTCTACCTTAACATTCTTGCCTGCTTCCATAGAAAGTGTACGAATCTTTTCGTGTAACTCCTGTCTGTTTCCACCAAGCTTAACAGCATCCATCATGATGTTTTCTGTAGCCATGAATGGAAGCTCAGACATAAGACGCTTTGTAATAACCTTGTCGTATACTACAAGACCATCAACTACGTTTAAGCAAAGATCAAGGACACCATCTGTAGCAAGGAATCCCTCTGCAATAGAAAGTCTCTTGTTTGCAGAATCGTCAAGTGTACGCTCAAACCACTGTGTAGCAGATGTAATTGCAGGGTTAAGGGCATCAATCATTACATAACGAGAAAGGGATGCGATACGCTCTGATCTCATAGGATTGCGCTTGTAAGCCATAGCTGATGAACCAATCTGGCTCTTTTCAAATGGCTCTTCAACTTCCTTAAGGTGCTGAAGAAGGCGGATATCGTTTGACATCTTATGTGCTGAAGCTGCAATACCTGCAAGAATATTGCAAACTCGTGTATCTACCTTTCTAGAATATGTCTGACCAGAAACTGGATAGCAAGCCTTGAATCCCATCTTGTTTGCAATCATAGGATCAATCTTGTCGATTGTCTCATTGTCTCCATTGAAAAGCTCCAAGAAGCTTGCCTGTGTACCAGTAGTACCCTTTGAACCAAGAAGCTTAAGTGTTGAAAGGACATAATCCAAATCCTCAAGGTCCATAACAAACTCATTGAGCCAAAGTGTTGCACGCTTACCAACTGTTGTTGGCTGAGCTGGCTGGAAATGTGTAAACGCAAGTGTTGGCTGAGCCTTATACTTATCAGCAAAAGCTGCAAGCTCAGCGATAACATTTACAAGCTTAGTACGGATAAGCTCTAATGCGTCACGCATAATAATGATATCTGTATTGTCACCAACGTAACAGCTTGTGGCACCAAGGTGAATGATACCAGCTGCCTTTGGACACTGTTGCCCATACGCATAAACATGACTCATAACATCATGTCTAACTTCCTTTTCGCGAGCCTTTGCAACATCGTAGTTGATATCATCAATATGCTGCTTCATCTCGTCTATCATATCCTGTGTGATTACAGGCTTTCCATCCTGAGAAAGGCCAAGTTCCATCTCTGTTTCTGCAAGGGCAATCCAAAGACGACGCCATGTAGAAAACTTTTTGTCCTGAGAGAAAATATACTGCATCTCTTTGCTTGCATATCTCTCTGAAAGTGGACTGCTGTATCTGCTTGTATCTGACATATTACTCTCCTAACATTTTATCAAGAGCCAATTTGCCCCAAAACTATTTCATCCGATTACGCTTACAATCCTGAGATATTGTCTCCGAGCACTAACACGTGCTCTTCCGACAACACTCAGAGATTGTCAGCTATCGGTACCTTTATTATTAGTACAAATTGGCAATTTAACTTTATAGTAACGTGAAGACGCACCTAATTACTTCTCATATTCACCCCTGATATCCTCAGTTGGTGGCTCCATTGGGTAGTTGCCATCGAAGCATCCGTGGCAGATGTCTAGGCCATCAACCATCTGAGATAATCTCTCGAAGCCTAGATAGCCAAGGGAATCTGCACCAATGATTTGGCGAATCTCCTCTATTGTACGGTTGTATGCTATAAGCTGCTCACGGCATGGCACATCTGTACCAAAGTAGCATGGCCACAAGAATGGTGGCGATGAAATACGTACGTGAACCTCTGTTGCTCCTGCATCACGAAGCATCTTAACGATTCGGTCTGATGTAGTACCTCTAACAATAGAATCGTCTATCATGATTATTCGCTTGCCAGCCACAACATCCTTTAAAGCATTAAGCTTAACCTGAACCGATGACTCACGGCTAGCCTGCTTTGGTTTGATGAATGTACGCCCAACATATCCGTTTTTAACAAATGCCGTACCGTATGGTATGCCTGATTCAATAGAATATCCAAGTGCTGCGGCGTTACCTGACTCAGGTACACCAACAACTAAGTCGGCCTCTACTGGCGAATCCTGAGCAAGGAAACGACCAGCCTTGATTCTTGCATCGTAAACTGATATTCCATCAATCACACTGTCTGGACGAGCAAAATAGATGTATTCAAAAATACAACGACCATGCTCATTCTTTGGAAGACATCTGCTCTTGTCAGACTTGATTCCAAAATCTGGAGAAATAGTAACTATCTCACCTGGCTCCACGTCTCTAACAAACTCTGCACCGATTGTATCTAAAGCACAAGTCTCAGATGCGATAACATATGCATTGTCTCTCTTGCCGATACAAAGAGGTCTAAAGCCCTGTGGATCACGGGCTGCAATAAGCTTACGTGGTGACATAACAACAAGGGAATATGCTCCCTTTATTCTGTCGCAGGCGCGAGCTACTGCCTCTTCTACTGTGGCACTGTTAAGACGCTCTCTAGCAATCAGATACGCGATTGTCTCTGAATCGATAGTTGTCTGGAAAATAGCACCAGTCATAGAAAGCTCATCTCTAAGCTCCTCGGCATTGATAAGGTTGCCGTTATGAGCCATGCCAAGAATACCCTTGACATAAGATAAAACTAGAGGTTGAGCATTCTCTCTGCAGGATGAACCTGCAGTAGAATATCTAGTATGGCCTACACCAATATCACCGTGCATGCCATCAAGTATTTCTTGGTCAAATACTTCGTTAACAAGGCCCATGCCCTTGTTTAATGCATAATTTCTTTTAGGACCATTGGTATCAGATACGGCGATACCACAGCTCTCCTGCCCTCTGTGCTGTAAAGCAAAGAGTCCATAATAAATAGAGGAGGCAACGTCCCCACCGTCGAAATCATACATCGCAAAGACGCCGCACTCCTCGTGCAAATCGTCCCATGGAGTCTCCTTTAACTTTAAATCCAACATATAATCTCCTAAACTTCTAAATCTTTGCCTGTAAGAAGCTTGTATGCCTCAAGGTACTTATCGATAGTCTTGTCGATAACTTCCTGTGGAAGTAGATAATCTGAGTCTGGATTAGCCTTTAACCAGTCACGAACGAACTGCTTATCAAATGATGGCTGTCCGTGGCCTGCCTCATAGCCCTCAAGTGGCCAGAAACGAGAGCTATCTGGTGTAAGCATTTCATCTGCAAGTACAATGTTGCCATCTTCATCAAGACCGAACTCAAACTTTGTATCTGCAATAATAATTCCCTTAGTAAGAGCGTAATCTGCACACTTCTTGTAAAGAGCAATTGTGTTGTCCTTAAGTGCAGTAGCGTACTCTTGACCATGTCCAGGGAATTCCTTCTCAAGAACCTCTATAGAACGCTCGAAAGAGATATTTTCATCATGATCACCAATTTCTGCCTTTGTTGAAGGTGTGTAAATAGGCTCAGGTAACTTGTCTGATTCCTTAAGTCCTACTGGAAGCTTGATTCCACAAACTGTACCGTTCTCTTTGTAGCTAGCCCAGCCACTACCTGTGATGTAACCTCTAACGATGCACTCGATTGGAAGCATTGTAAGCTTCTTGCACATCATTGACTTGCCCTTGTACTCATCGTTCTGGAAGAACTCAGGCATATCCTTTACATCTGTTGAAAGCATGTGATTTGGAACGATGTCCTTGGTAAGCTCAAACCAGAACTTAGACATCTGTGTAAGGACTGCACCCTTGTTAACAATCTTATTCTTTAAAATTACATCGAATGCAGAAATACGATCTGTGGCTACCATGATAATGCTGTTGCCATTATCGTATACTTCTCTTACTTTTCCTTCTTTAATTGGTTTCATGATCAAATCCTCTCTCTATTTATTAAATTTATTAGTAACTATTCAAAATGAATAATTATCTCTTAACTAATAATGACTTACCAGTCATTTCCTTTGGCTGCTCAAGACCCATTATCTCAATAAGAGTAGGAGCTATATCGCAAAGGGCGCCACCTTCACGGAGTGTGAAGTTGCTATCATAGTTAACCAAAATAAATGGAACAGGATTTGTTGTATGAGCTGTGTGTGGCTCTCCTGTCTCATAATCAATCATCTTCTCGGCATTACCGTGGTCAGCACAAATGAATAATGCGCCATCCTTTTCCTTGATTGCCTCTACTGCGTCTCCAACAAGTGAGTCTACACGCTCTACAGCTGCAACAGCTGCCTCTATAACGCCAGTATGACCTACCATATCTGGATTAGCAAAGTTGATAACAATAACATCGTACTTGTCAGACTTGATAGCGTCTACAAGCTTTGCTCCAACCTCAGGTGCTGACATCTCAGGCTTAAGGTCATATGTAGCTACATCCTTTGGTGAGTTAACAAGGATTCTATCCTCATCCTTGTTTGGCTCTTCAACACCACCGTTGAAGAAGAATGTAACGTGTGCGTATTTTTCTGTCTCAGCAAGTCTAAGCTGCTTTAAACCATTGTTAGCCAAGAACTCGCCGAATGTATTTGTAATTGATTCCTTTTCAAATGCAATGTGCTTGTTAGGAATTGTCTCATCGTAATCCTTGAAGCATGCATAGTAAAGATTTAAGAACTCTCTATCGAATCCTGTAAACTTGTCATCACAGAATGCTCTAGTGATTTCACGAGCACGGTCTGGACGGAAGTTAAAGAATACAACTGAATCTCCATTCTTTACAACTGAAAGTGGATTTCCAGCAGCATCTGTAATAACTGTAGGAAGTACAAACTCATCTGTAACTCCATCGTCGTATGAAGCCTGCATAGCATCAGGAACTGAAGTGGCTAAAACGCCCTCGCCCTTAACAAGTGAGTTGTAAGCCTTCTCAACACGGTCCCAGTTGTTATCTCTATCCATAGCGTAGTAACGGCCAGAAATAGAAGCGATTGCACCAACACCGATTTCATCCATCTTAGACTGAAGTGCAGCCAAGAAATCCTTACCTGAAGCAGGTGGTGTATCTCTACCATCAAGGAACGCGTGAACAAATACCTTTGTAAGGCCGTTCTTCTTGCACATCTCAAGCATGCCGTAGAGGTGCTCGATGTGGCTGTGGACACCACCGTCAGAAAGAAGACCCCAAAGATGTAAATCAGAATCGTTCTTCTTGCAGTTTTCAATTGCAGCTAAAAGAACTTTATTTTCAAAGAAATCGCCATCGTTGATTGCCTTTGTGATTCTAGTTAAATCCTGGTAAATAATGCGGCCAGCACCAATGTTCATGTGACCAACCTCTGAGTTTCCCATCTGTCCATCTGGGAGACCAACAAACATGCCTGATGCCTGTCCCTGAACGAATGGGCACTCAGCCATAAGCTTGTCCATAACAGGTGTCTTAGCCATCGCAATGGCATTTCCTTTTGGATTGTCATTGAGACCATATCCATCAAGAACCATAAGTACTACTGGTTTCTTACTCATAGAAAATCCTCCTTAAAAATCTAGCCTGCGCTAGTTAGGTATTTATTATTTTTTGGTAATATGTCCCACATCATCTATAACTGCTGAATGCGAAAGATTGTTGAGACTATTTATGATATCGCTATATGTTTTGTCCTCTGAATAGAGACGACTAGTCACTCCAGCATTAAACTTGCAAGGAATAAGATAAGTATCTATCCGCCCTTCTGGATTAATGCGAACTTGTGCAACTGCTGTCTTGTACTCTGCTGGCATGTTTGCCGTTGTAGAGAACCAATAATTGCCCAAGCTATAATAAATAGGTACATCATCCATAAACTCTACGGTCTGAAGGCAATGTGTGTGACCGCCAATAATAACATCAGCCCCGGCCTCAACAAATGCTCTTGCAAGAGCTACTTGATCCGGCCCGTAGTTGGCGTTGCCCTCTGTACCCCAATGAGGAAAAACAATAACATAATCAGCATTGTTCTTAGCCATCTTGATTGTTTTGCAAAAAACCTCTGGATATAAGCACTTTAAAACTCCAGGTGTTGTCTCAGTGGCTTCCTTGGTGTAATTGAGCGTTCGCTCAATCTGAGTTGCTGCAACAATAGCTATTTTCTTGCCGCCTACAATATAGTAGACAGGCTTTTTAGCCTCTTCGATATTGCGGCCTGCCCCGACGTAAGGGATGCCTGCATTTTCAAGGGTCTGCAAGGTATCAAGGAATCCAGTCTCGTCGTAATCAAAGACATGATTGTTGGCGACGCTGACCAAATCAACTCCTATCTCCTTAAGATATGCAACTCTAAATGGGTTTGCCCTAAATGTGTAAGCCTTGCCAAACAAAGCTGCCCCACGGCTAGTAAACGCAAACTCATTATTTATCATCAAAAGGTCTGCTGAACGCATTTCCTCCAGCAAATCCTCTGAAAAGCAATCGTTAATGCCATTCATCTGGTCATCCATATAAGCTGTGGTGGCCACTCCGTCCGTAAGGCATAAATCACCAGTGAAATCCATAACTATATCTTCACCTGGCTCCTTATTGATGACATAGGTTTTGTCAAATGAATAGCTTTCCAAGCCTGTCTTTTGGCAGTAATCATACCAAAGAACATGTATGCTCTTTCCCGTGCACTGAAACCAAATCTCAGGCGTGGTAAAATTGGCATAGCTGGCTATCTCCTCAATAACAGACTCACCATAGGTGGCAGTAACCATTGATAAAAATGCCTCATCAATAGGATGCCCTCCAATAAACTCCCGAGTACTATTGTTTAAGATAGTATCCCAGGCATCATTTAAGTCTGCTATTTCAATTATTTGTGGTTGTTTCGCCACCTTGTAGGTTGGCTCAACCTCGACAATCTTTTTGCCGCAGCCTGTAAGTAATAAAGCACTAGCCGCAAGCAATGCAGTAAATAAACTACGTTTCCTCATTAATCTGTGCCTTTACTCTGACAACAGCCTCCATAGCTCCCTCATAACCTGAATCCGCAGCCATTTCGTAGTATGATAAAGCTGTTTCCAAATTTCTCTCTACCCCGTATCCGTTTTCATAAAGAAAACCAAGATTAACCTGCGCAATTGCATATCCCTGCAAAGCAGCAAGCTTCTGATAATATACTGCAGATGCAAAATCCACATCTACACCATATCCATTGTAGTATAAATAACCTACCTGATTGAGTGCTGGCGCATAGTCCATGTCTGCAGCCTTGAGATAATACTCCATAGCCTGCTCGTAATCCTTGCCTACGCCAATAGCATTCTCATATATCTGCCCAATGTAATAGCTTGCAAGTGCAGAGCCATTTTCTGAGGCAGTGTTAAAGTAGCCTAAAGCAGTCTTAGGATTCTCCTCGACGCCTAAGCCCTTAACATACATAACACCAATTGCAATGTTGGATAGATTGATTGCGTCTCTATCCTCTATCGCAGTACTTGTTGATGATGCAGCCTTGCTGTAGTAAGCATAGGCCTTCTTGTAGTCCCTAGCCACACCAACACCATATTGATAAAGCTTTCCATAATAATAGTTGGCATCTACATCACCAGCCTTCTGAGCCTGATTGAGAAGGTCAACTATCTGCTCTAACTCAGCGTTCTCAGACTCCTCTGCGTTCTCAGACTCCTCTGCGTTCTCATTAGAATCGCTTTCCTCTTCCTCTGATAACTCAGTCTCATCTTCTGTGAACTGGTATCCGCCCTTTGCAAGAAGAGTTCTTGCAAGGCCAACCTTGGCATTTATATTGTTGTTATCTGAAGCTAAAGTAAATAACTCCTGGGCACGGTCCAAATCCTTGGCAACACCTGTGCCAGTAAGATAAAAGTAACCTAAAGCTGTAGTACCCTCGTAATTACCAGAATCAGATGCCATCTTGTACCATGAAATGGCCTCAGTAAAATCCTGCTTAACCTCCTCGGTACCGTATTCAAGCATACGTCCAAGCATAACCTGAGCCTTGGTATCGTCCTCGTAAGCAAGGACCTCAAGCTCACTGTAAGTAAGAACACCATAGTCCTTGACCTTAACATCGTCAAAGGCTACCTGCTCCTTAGTGTCATTGTCTATTGCAGCTTGCTCCTCTTCTCCTTTGGAACATCCCATAAGAAGTGATGCAGACAAACTCGCTATCAAAAATAATTTAAATCTAAAATTCATTATTACTCCTAGTAAATGCAAATAAAATCTACCAGCGCAAATTATACCATAAATCAAATATCATTTAAATAAAAATGCGCACCAGATAACTGATGCGCATGTAAAACTTTAGGAGTTTTTCTCACATATAATTGACAATTTTAACAAAGTCATTAACAAAACTCATTTTAAGCATTAACGATTTTACCGAAGTCAGCCTTGAGTGAAGCACCGCCAATAAGACCACCATCGATGTTTGGCTTGCTAAGAAGCTCAGCAGCGTTGCCAGCATTCATAGAACCGCCGTACTGAATGCGAACTGCCTCAGCTGTAGCACCATCATAAAGCTTAGCGATAAGCTCACGGATGAATGCACAAACTTCTTCTGCCTGATCAGCTGTAGCTGTCTCACCTGTACCGATAGCCCAGATTGGCTCGTAAGCGATAACAAGGTTCTTAACCTGATCAGCTGTTACGCCTGAAAGATCCCATGTAATCTGTCTTTCAATCCACTCTTTGTATGTGCCAGCCTTGCGAAGTGCAAGAGACTCGCCACAGCAAAGGATTGGTGTAAGACCAGCAGCGAATGCCTTCTTAACCTTTGCGTTGATAAGGATATCATCCTCACCAAAGATATCTCTTCTCTCAGAGTGACCCATGATTACGTACTTAACACCAGCGTCTACAAGCATAGGAGCTGAAATCTCGCCTGTGAAAGCACCCTTGTCCTCGATGTAGAAGTTCTCAGCACCAACGTTAACGTTTGTACCCTTAACTGCCTCTACTACAGGAACGATATCAATTGCTGGTACGCAGTAAACTACGTCTACAGCATCATTAACTACTAAATCCTTAAGCTCAGCAACAAGCTTTACAGCCTCAGAAGGTGTCATGTTCATCTTCCAGTTGCCGGCAATAATTCTTCTTCTTGCCATAATTTTTCTCCTATCTTTTTTGTGGCAAGTCTCCTATCCTATAGTCGACTTGCTACTAAAACTTTAAATTCAAATAATTATTTGCGATTAACGCCGAAATTTTTGAAAAAGACGAATTTACTTGTCATCTGCTGCGTATACGCCAGGAAGCTCCTTACCCTCAAGGAACTCAAGTGAAGCTCCACCACCTGTAGAGATGTGGCTCATCTTGTCAGCAAATCCCATCTGGTTAACAGCTGCTGCTGAATCACCACCACCGATGATTGTTGTAGCATCTGTATCAGCAAGTGCCTGAGCAACTGCCTTTGTACCTACAGCAAGTGCTGGGTTCTCGAAAAGACCCATTGGTCCGTTCCAAAGAACAGTCTTAGCTGTCTTAACCTTCTCAGAGAAAAGAGCAACTGTCTTAGGTCCGATATCGCAACCCTCTCTATCTGCTGGCATATCCTCTGTATCATATGTCTCTGTTTCGATTGGAGCATCGATTGGATCTGGGAAATCAGAGATTGTTACAGCATCAAGTGGAAGAAGGATTTCCTTGCCCATGCTCTTTGCCTTCTCAAGCATTTCCTTACAGTAATCGAGCTTAGAATCGTCGCAAAGTGACTTTCCAATTTCATAACCAAGTGCCTTCTGGAATGTGTAAGACATACCACCACCGATGATGAGTGTGTCGCACTTCTCAAGAAGGTTGTTGATAACGTTAAGCTTATCAGCTACCTTTGCACCACCGAGAATAGCTACGAATGGACGTACTGGATTCTCAACAGCGTTGCCAAGGAAGTCGATTTCCTTCTGCATAAGGTATCCAACTACGTTAGAACCACCCTTTGCAGAGATGAACTTTGTAACACCTGCTACTGAAGCATGTGCTCTGTGTGATGAACCAAATGCATCACATACATAATCGTCAGCAAGATCAGCAAGCTCCTTAGAGAAAGCCTCACCGTTCTTTGTCTCTTCCTCGCCACGGAAACGAGTATTCTGAAGAAGAACTACATCTCCTTCCTTCATAGCGTTAACTGCTGCTGTAGCAGCTTCGCCTGTTACGTTGTAATCAGAAACGAAGTTAACTTCCTTACCAAGCTTCTCTGAAAGACGCTTTGCAACTGGTGCAAGGCTCTCGCCCTCGTTAGGACCATTCTTTACCTTACCAAGATGTGAGCAAAGGATAACCTTGCCGCCATCAGCGATAAGCTTGTTGATTGTTGGAAGAGCTGCACGGATACGTGTATCGTCTGTAATCTCGCCAGCCTTAAGTGGTACGTTGAAATCACAACGAACAAGAACTCTACGTCCCTTTACGTTGATGTCATCAACTGTCTTTTTGTTTAATGCCATTTTAAATTCCTCCTTATAAACTTAGTCCGCCTGTTACGTTCACAAGCCTTAGTGTTTTTTCATTCGACTAACACGTCTCATTCAGAAACCTAAGAGCTTGTTATCTACAGGCTCATCTAAGCACAAAATGATAGTTTAAATTGTACGGGTAAAGTCCCATAAATAAGAAAAAAGGGTTCGGTCCATAAGGACCGGACCCTAATAAATCCAAAAAAATCGGATATTTGCTCATAGGCTAGGCGCATAAGCGAAGCTGTACTAAGTACCGCGAGCGCAATGCAACGACGCATATGAGTAAATAGACATTTTTTAAGCTAACTCTGAGAAGTACTTAATTGTACGTACCATCTGTGATGTGTAGCTGTTCTCGTTGTCGTACCAAGAAACAACCTGTACTTCGTACTGATCATCAGAAACCTTAGAAACCATTGTCTGTGTAGCATCGAAGAGAGAACCAAATCTCATACCTACGATATCTGAAGAAACGATTTCATCCTCGTTGTAACCGAATGACTCGTTAGCTGCTGCCTTCATAGCTGCGTTGATACCCTCAACAGTAACATCCTTTGCGTTTACAACTGCTGTAAGGATTGTTGTAGAACCTGTTGGTGTAGGAACACGCTGTGCAGAACCGATGAGCTTGCCGTTAAGCTCTGGGATAACAAGACCGATAGCCTTAGCTGCACCTGTTGAGTTAGGAACGATGTTAACTGCTGCTGCACGTGAACGACGAAGATCACCCTTTCTCTGTGGGCCATCAAGTGTCATCTGGTCACCTGTGTAAGCATGGATTGTTACCATGATACCAGACTGGATTGGAGCGTACTTGTTAAGTGCGTCTGCCATTGGTGCTAAGCAGTTTGTTGTACATGAAGCTGCTGAAATGATGTTATCAGAAGCCTTAAGTGTTGTGTGGTTTGTATTGTAAACGATTGTAGGAAGATCGTTTCCTGCTGGTGCAGAGATAACAACCTTTCTAGCACCTGCATTGATATGAGCCTGTGCCTTATCCTTTGATGTGTAGAATCCTGAGCACTCAAGAACTACGTCAACCTTAAGGTCACCCCATGGGCAATTGTTTGCATCTGGGAATGCATAAATCTTGATTTCCTTACCGCAAACGATGATTGAATCGTCTGTAGATGAAACCTCATCTGCATGCTCATACTTTCCCTGTGATGAATCGTACTTTAAAAGATGTGCTAACATCTTTGGGCTAGTTAAGTCATTAATTGCTACTACTTCGTAACCTTCTGCGCCGAACATCTGACGGAATGCAAGACGTCCGATACGGCCAAAACCGTTGATTGCTACTCTTACTGCCATTTTTAAATCCTCCTAAAGATTCTTTTAAAAGATATTTTTCGGGCCACCTAATAAATAGCCCCGTATGCACATCATTTTATACAACTTCCTTCTATAATTCAAGCATAAATTAAAAGATTGTTATTTTTTTCTCAATCTTTTTTCTTTAATAAAAATTATTCATCAATATCGCCCTTGCCTGAATGGTAATCATAATATAATATTTAATAGATTTGATACGACATAAGGAGGATGCATTATGTTTTGGGATTGTCACATGCACTGTAATTTTTCTGGAGATTCAGAAACTCCAGCCATAGATATGATTAATGCTGCCAAGGCCAAGGGGCTTAGGGGCATAACCTTTACAGATCACTTGGATATAGACTACCCACCACAGTTTGGATTTTTCGATTTAGACTTAGAGAACTATTATCCAAAGCAGCACGCGCTAGCGCTTCAGGAGTCCACCGATGATTTTACAATTCTTACTGGACTTGAAATGGGTATTCAATCTCACGTTGCCGACAAATGCTACGAGGCAGCAAAGCAATACGATTACGACTTTATAATAGGAAGTACTCACGTAGTTGATCACCTGGACCCTTACTATGATGTGTTTTGGGAAACTGATGATGTATCCAAGCTTCTCACCCGTTACTATCAGGTAATCTTGGAAAACATTACCGCATATACGGATTTTGATGCGCTGGGTCATCTGGATTATATATTTAGATACAAGGATGAGATTAAAAACACTGATACATATCTTCCATATAGAGACATCGTGGATGCCATCCTTGAAAAGATTATCAAGATGGACAAGGCTCTTGAGATTAACACCGGCGGATATCGCAAAGGAATCGACAATCCAAATCCTTCTGCTTCTATTATAAAGAGATACCATGAGCTAGGTGGCAAGCTTATTACACTTGGAGCCGACGCCCACAACACAGCTGACATTGCATCAGATTTTGAAAAGCTTCCTTCACTTTTAAAGGAATGCGGCTTTACAGAATATGCAGTATACAAAAACAGAAAGCCAACACTTTATCCCATTGGATAAGGCGTTGGCTTTATCTTTTATTAAAATCAGTTATAGAGTTCTAGCTTTATGATTTATTATTTTTATATCTCATCTAATTATAAGGCTCTAGCTTTCTGCTTTATTCTAGTAAGGGTATTGTCGATAGACTTTTCTGATTTGCCTAGTCGCACCGCAATTTCCTTGTAATCAAAATCCTGCATGTAAAGGTCAAATACCTGCTGCTCCATTGGAGACAAGGCCTGCTTTAGCCTTGCGATCAAATCAGAATTCTCCTCCGCTTCTATTATAAGTTCCGCCGGGTCATCTGAAGAAAATGCAGGCTCCTCCATCTCACCGCCATCCTCATCATATAATGAAACGTAAGCGTTTAACGGAGAATGCTTTTTGCGATTGCTGGCCTCTATGGCTTTAATCATCTGCCTATCTATGCACATGGAAGCAAAATGAAAGAAAGTAACCTCTGAGGAAGTATCGTAATCGCTGATTGCACTAAACAGCCCAATCATTCCCTCTTGGATAAGGTCCTCATTTTCACCGCCAATAAGAAAATATTTCTTTGAAAGCTTTAAAACTAATGGCTTATATTTTTCGCAAATAAAATTTACAACAGCAACATTTCCAGACTGATAACTACTGACTAGCTGCTCATCCGAAAGCTTGCCATACTCTTCCCTTAAGTCCATACTCCGTCCCCACAAGACTATTTTGCTTTGTTGATTCTCTGTCTAACAACCTCGTATGCCAATACTCCACAGGCAACAGATGCGTTAAGGGAATCAATATCGCCATACATTGGAATGCTTGCCACCATGTCGCAATTCTTCTTAACTAAATCCGATACTCCATGGCCTTCGTTTCCAATTACAAGACCGATTGAACCGGTAAGGTTAAGGTCGTACATTGCTGTGCCACCCATGTCTGCACAGACGAACCACATTCCCTGGGCCTTGAGCTCCTCCATGGTCTTGCTAATGTTGGTAACCTTGGCAACTGGTGTATAGTTGATTGCTCCTGCAGAAGCCTTGGCAACTGTAGCAGTCAAGCCAACAGCCCGATGCTTTGGAATAACTACACCGTGAGCGCCAGCCTGGTTTGCAGTTCTAATGATTGCGCCGAGATTGTGTGGGTCCTCAATATTATCAAGGATAATGATAAATGGGTCCTCACCCTTTTCTCTTGCCTTTGCCATAATGTCATCAAGCTCCGCATACTCATAGCTTGCAGCATAAGCAATAACACCCTGGTGCTTGCCAGTCTCTGAAAGCTGGTCCAGTCTCTCCTTTTTAACAAATGAGATAACTGTGTCCTTGCTCTTTTTGGCTTCTCTAAGAATTGTCTGCACTGGACCATCCTTGCAGCCATCCAAGACAAATAATCTATCTATTGTTTTTCCACTTCTGAAGGCCTCCAACACCGCATTGCGGCCCTCTACTATTCTACTTTCTTCCATATTAAACCCGCCGCGAGTTACGCCTACAAGCCTAAATTCTCTCCGCTCATCTAACACGATTTGCTTGAGAGAATTAAGAGCTTGCTGTCTACTCGCTTACTCTTTCTATTATCTTTCAGATATCTGGAGTCCCCCTCATCAGTCACCTTCGGTGACAGCTTCCCCCCAAGGGGAAGCCTTCATACTCTCCCCCCAAGGGGAAGCCTAGTTTAGAATATCCAACTCCAATTTCTCAATACCTAGCTTTATTAATTCGCATATACGGTCCATGTTGCCAGTCAAATACAGGTATCCCACGACCGCTTCAAACCCTGTGGCCTCAAGATAGTCCATGGTGGATGCATTCTTGGCCTTGGTGTGAGGCTTGGAGTTGCGGCCTCGACGATACCAGTCCGCCTCCTCCTCGGTGAAGCTATCCATAAGCGCCGCCACCATCTTGGCCTGGGTTGGTGCTTTGACCACCGCGCTGGCTCTCTGGTGAAGCTTGTTTACAGCTGTATTGCCCTTGTTGACCAAAATGGAACGAATCACCACATCAAAAATAGCATCTCCTATGTATGCCAGAGTCAGTGGAGAATATGTGCGAATATCCTTTGGCTCTATATCAAATTTGTTATTAATATATTCGTTTAAACCAGTTTCCATACTACGCCTTCACGAGTATCCTTAATCTCTACTCCCTTTGCTAAAAGCTCATCACGAATAGCATCTGCTGTAGCAAAGTCCTTTGCCTTTTTAGCTTCCTTACGACGAGCAATTGCATCGTTAATGTATGCCTCAAGCTCTGAGTCAACAGAAGTTGCTGCTTCAACCATTGCTTTGGCATGATTAATCAAATCAAGTGAAAGTACTCTATCAAAGCTTTCAACCAAAGCAAGCTTTGTTGCATCATTGGTGTCTGCCTTAAGTGCATCATAAAGAATTGTTATAGCCATTGATGTGTTCAAATCATCTGAAACTGCTGCGCAGAACTTATCCTCATACTCTGTCTTAACAGCCTCATCAACGGCACCATCAGCCTTTAATTCGGAAATACGTTTTACAAGCTTGTTGTATGTCTGCACCGCATTGTCTAAGTTCTCGTATGAGAATACAAGTGGCTTGCGGTAGTGTGACTGCAAGCAGAACATTCTATATACAAGTGGGTCGTAACCCTTTTCTTTAAGTACTGAAACAGTAAGTATAGCACCCTTTGACTTAGACATTTTGCCTGACTGGTCATTAAGGTGATTGCTATGGAACCAGTAGTTGCACCACTTGTGACCAAGGTATGCCTCTGACTGAGCCACCTCATTGGTGTGGTGTGGGAAAATGTTATCTACACCACCGCAGTGAATATCCATGTACTCTCCAAGGTGCTTCATTGAAATGCATGAGCACTCAATGTGCCATCCTGGATAACCAACGCCCCATGGGCTGTCCCACTTAAGTGCCTGGTCCTCAAACTTAGACTTGGTAAACCAAAGAACAAAGTCTGTCTTGTTCTTTTTGTTGGTGTCCTCCTCTACGTCATCACGAACGCCTGTAGCAAGCTGCTCCTTTTCTACTGCTGAAGAGAAAATATAGTAGTCCTCAAGCTTGCTTGTATCAAAGTAAACATTGCCACCTGCAAGATAAGCGTATCCCTTTTCGATAAGCACTTCAATCATGTGAATGAACTCAGGAATGCAGTTAGTTGCTGGCTCGATTACATCTGGACGCTTGTTGCCTACGGCATCAAAATCTGCAAAGAATGCATCTGTGTAAAACTTAGCAATCTCCATAACAGTCTTGTGCTCGCGCTTTGCACCTGCCACCATCTTGTCCTCGCCAGTGTCAGCATCAGATGAAAGATGACCTACGTCAGTGATATTCATAACACGCTTTACCTTGTAGCCTGCATACTCAAGTGCCTTGATAAGCGCATCCTGCATGATATAAGTACGGATATTTCCGATATGTGCGAAATGGTAAACCGTAGGGCCGCAGGTGTACATCGCTACCTGTCCCTCAACATTTGGATGAAACTCTTCTACCTTTCTAGTTGATGTATTAAAAAATCTAAAGTCTTTAGCCATTATTTTTCTCCAATCATTTTATTGCCTCTCTTAAGGCGCAAGGTGCCCAACTCCAAATTTAACGGGCCTATTAATTATTTCTAGCGCAGCCAGGACAGGACGCACAACTTCGTCCACTGTCAAAAACTACGTTGCTTCCGTCATAAAACTCATAAAGCAAACAGACTGCCTGAGAGCTTATGCCCTCTTCGCGGCCAGTAAACCCAAGATGCTCCTCGGTGGTAGCCTTGATATTGACCTGATCAACATCTATGCCAAGACACTTAGCAACGTTGACCTCCATCTGCTCTATGTAAGGGCGAAGCTTTGGCGCCTGAGCAATAACAGTGGCATCCACATTGCCCACGACATAACCCTTATCCATAACAAGCTCTCGAACCTCCTCCAAAAGCTTCATGGAATCAGCACCCTTGTATTTAGGGTCTGTATCAGGAAAATGTGCCCCAATATCCTTTAATCCAGCTGCTCCAAGAACAGCATCTGCTATAGCATGTAAAAGTACATCAGCATCTGAGTGACCCAGCAACCCAAGTGTGTGCTCAATCTTGACACCACCAATGATTAAATCACGGCCCTCAACAAGCTTATGTACATCATAGCCTGTACCTATTCTCATATTGATTCCCTCTATATTTATAAAAAGTTACTCAAATCTAATGGGATTCTTGCTTTTTAATACAAAACAAAAATCTAGAATTTTCCAGTCAAAAATTATATCAAAAAATGGGGTTACAATCAACGTTGTAGCCCCATTTTAAAGGTCAATATATATCAACTAGCCAGCGTATGGTAAGCTTTCAAACAAATCATTCTCACTGACTCCATCTATATATATGACGTACTCCTTGGTCTCATAGGTAAAGTAGCCGGTCTCACCATCCTCGGTGATAAACTCTAACTCCTTGCCATCAGTTGCCACAGGATAAATCACTGTGCCCCTAGCAAGGGTTGCCTCCACCTTTTCGCCGTCCTTCTTTTTGTAATATCCAATCTTGGCCTTGGTGGTGATTCCCTTAGAATCCATATCGTTTGGATTGTTCATTAGCCTGTCCACTTTCTCGTCTGTCGACAGTCCATCTTTAGTATAAGAATAAATCTTCTCAGATGGCCATGTGCCCAAGGCATCTACCGTTTTCACAAGTGTGATTTGGCCATCTTCAATATCCTGGATGCGCCCTTCTGCTTTGCCGATTTTCTTGCAATCCTTAGCTACATCAAACATTTCAACCTTGTAGCTATCAAGTTGATGTGTTTGCTCTATAAAAATAAAGTCTCCTGCAGTTGAATGTACAAAAACTGGATTGCAGAACAGCAGTCCCTCGTCTCCGCCACCAAGTGTGATAGTCTTATCTCCTAGATGAAGGGTGAATACTGAACCAAGATGTTCTTCACCGCACTCCTCTTCCTCAAGGTATACCGCAACCTTTTCGCCTTCGCCATAAACATCAATCATGTCCGCAAGACCCATAGAAGAAATATTGGCATCGAAAAATCCGCCTTCTCTACGGAACTTTTCATCCAACTTATCCATCTGCTCATATGGCAAGGTGAAATAGATATTGCCCTCAGAGTGAGGTGCTATTTCCCCGGCACCAATAGATAAAGTTGCTCCTCTGTAATCAAGCCAACATTTATCATCTGCTAAATCATTTTTGAAATAATCCTCGATGGTATCCTTGTAATCGTCAAATAATTTTTTCTTGGCAAAATCAGGAGAAGCCTCAATATTGTCAAAGACTTGCTTCTTGAAATCATCGACATAGTCGCCCATAAAATTAATCTTCTCGCCAGTATTGGCATCGAAAGCATATCCCGACTCAACCGACTGGCCGTGAGCGCCACCTTCAAAAGCATACTCTTCTAGCTTAAAGCTGAAAACCTTGCTGTCGCAGCGTGTAACAGTCACATAAATATTGTATTCGTAATGTGGAGCATAGTCATAGACAAACTCATTCTCTGCTCCCTCATTTTTCTCTTTGTCCTTAGAAACCTTTTCATTGGCTTTTTCAGCTTCCTTTGCATAGCCGTCGCACGCCTTGTTGTAGTCCTTCATTTTTTCAGCAAAGAAATCATCTATGGCAACAGCCAATTCCTTGTGATTTTCGTCGGTGATGGAAATGCATTGAGCCGCTCCATCAAAATATTTTTTGTCCCCCTCGTACTTTATGGCAGTATAAGTAAATTCTGGAGCCGACTGAATAGTCACCTCCTCCGGAACATCAGCCTGAGCCTCTATCTCAGTCTGCTTTTGAGTCTCATTATCGTCTTGTTTATTATTTGAGCCGCAGCTTGTAAGTGTCGCTACAGTAGTAATCGCAAGTAAAATCGAAACATATTTTTTCATCAAAATACCTCCAATCCGTAGTTTGGGATTCTACCTGTAGTATACTCCTTGTCTGTACTATTTCAACCCATACAGTTGATAGTTAATAAAAGTTTAATATTTTTAACTATCTCATTTTTTCATTATATCGCCCCAAAAAAATTCCGATTTATAAAACTCCAAGTGTTATTGAGACAAGAAAGAGGACCCGGAAATGGCACCGGGTCCCGAAGGAGGATTATTACTATGTTATTCCTACTTGATTACTAATCTCTTTGCACCCTCTGCAGCAAGAGCACTTCGAACTGTCTCGCTCTCGTCGAATGTAACTTGAGCACAGAGCTTTGAGCCCTTCATTCTTTCAGCTGCAAAAGATAATCCGTTGTTCTTGCGGTCTAGCTTTGGAGAATCAATCTGGTCTGGGTCTCCCAAAAGCACAACCTTTGAACCTTTACCAGCTCTTGTGATGATTTCCAAAATTTGACCGATTGTACAGTTTTGAGCTTCGTCCACGATTATGTAAGAATTTACGAGAGAACGACCTCTCATGTAGGCTAGAGAACAAATCTCTATGATACCTGTTTCAAACATATCCTCGATTTGGATTTTAATCTGATCCTTTTCTTCATTCTGTCCCTTTAAAAGCACTTGCAGATTGTCCATGAATGGAGCAATTAGCGGCGTCATTTTTTCTTCTAAGTCACCAGGCAAGAATCCCAAGTCATTGTCTGAAAGGGTGTTGCTTCTGGTAATCATGATTCTGTCGTATCCATTGTGGTAATAGCCCTGCAGACCTGCTGCCAAAGAAAGGAAGGTCTTTGCAGTACCTGCACTACCCTTTAAAATAACAAGAGGGATTTCCTCTGGGCTTGCAAGCAGAGAATAAAGTGCAAATCTCTGACCAACGTTTCTAGGTTGGCAATATGGTGTGTAGTAATCTCTATCCTTAAGCAAATGCCATCCATCGGTCTTGAAAGTGTAGAGGGCTGAGTTGCTTCCGTCCTTACAGATGCCAAACTCATTTTCAATAAATCCCTTGTTAAATGGACTCTCGATATCCTCAGGAGTAATGTCACGTCTGCCTGAGTAATTCTCGTTATCCAGAATCATTTCGTTGTGATAACCTTGAACAACGCAGCCGCACATGGTAGCGTTGATTCTCATTGAAATATCGTTAGTAACAAGTATAGTTTCAAGCTCGCTTTCCTTTGCGATAGCAAGCACACCATTTATTATTCTGTTGTCAGGCCTATCTAATGTGAACTCTGCTGGAACCAGCTTTTCGAATTCAGATTCTTTGGCGATTTTGAAAGTTCCGCCATTTGGCATCAGAACGCCGCCGGCGTAATCCCCCTCAATAGATTCAATGTTTCTGATAGACTCACGGGCGCCATAGCCCACCTCAGCATAAGCAGTCTTCTTAGAATCAAGCTCCTGAAGTGTGGTTGTGGTGATAATGACATTGTTGTCGTCAAAACCAAACAACGCACTAGGGCAGTGAATCAGGATGTTAGTGTCGAGTACGTAGTTTTTCTTCATAGGGGTCACGCTCCTTATTTAATTTGTAGAACCACTGTTATAATAGTTCCATATTTCGTTAATAACGGTGGGTTGTCAGAGCTGCTTTCGCAGGTAACTTTTTATATTCTAATTTTACTAAATATCGGCCCCTAATTCTACAACATTTTGTGGTTTTTTGTGGCTATTATGTGAAAAAATATCCCAAATGTTGCGATTTGCACTACAAATCATTTCAGATAATAATCTTCACACTTATTTATCAGCTACATTCGCCAAGTGGATATATAAAAAAGAGTTTTCTGTTGTATAGCCACCAAGGCACATTCGACATCCTGTCTCAATGTGACCTTTTCAGCCGCCATCCTAGCGGCTGATGCCTATACAATCAGAAAACTCTTTTTAAATCCACTAAGCTCATTCCAATGATAAATAAGTATAAAGATTATTAAGCTGAAATCCCTAGGCTTCAAATAGCTCCACTTCCGACATAAACGGAATAGACATGGCAGCCCCTGGCTTGGTGACCGCAATGGCCGCAGCCTTGCTTGCCTTTATCAAAGCATCCCTAACGGTGTACTGCTTTAATAGCCCTGCAACAAAAAATCCTGTGAAAGTATCCCCTGCTGCCGTGGTGTCAACCGCCTCCACTGCAAAGGCTGGCTGATATAACTCGTCATCACCTAGATGATAGATGGAACCCTTTTCACCTAGAGTCAAAACGATTTTGGCATTTGGGAAGCTAGCTTCCATGGCAGCAACTATGGTACTTGGAGTAGTCATCCCTGTGAGCTGCTGGCCTTCAGTCTCGTTTACTATAAGCGTTGAAACCTTGCCCAAATCGCACTCATCAATTCTTTCATCATAAGGCGATGGATTAAATACAATTGTCATGCCCTTTTTAAAGGCCTGCTCAATAATGTATGGAACTTCTGAAATCTCATTCTGAAGCAAAATCACATCCCCAGACGTGAAGTTTGCAAGGACTTCGTCAACGTATTCCTTGGTATTCTTCCGGTTGGCTCCACCAAAAAGGATGATGGAGTTTTGACCATTTTCATCCACCTGAATCACCGTGTGTCCACATCGTCCAACCACCGTTTTGATGTAGTCGGTTTTGATTCCGCTTTCCTGACAGACATCGTAAAAATCAATTCCTTCCTCACCAACTAAACCAGCGTGATAAACACTGATTCCGGCTCTGGCTAAAGCCATAGACTGATTAAAGCCTTTACCCCCAAGATTCATCTGAACCTGGTCGGCCGCTATGGTCTCTCCCTCTCTTACAATGTGTTCCACCTCGTAGGTGTAATCTAAGTTTAGTGAACCAAAATTTAATACCTTCATAGAATACCCCCAGATATCTACTCTAGATACGTCCTACTAACAACAATCCCGCCAATCCATAATATGTAACTACAGCAACCAAATCGTTAACTGTAGTGATAAGTGGACCTGAAGCAACCGCAGGGTCCACCTTAATCTTGTGGAAGAAAATTGGAATGATGGTTCCAATAAGGCTTGATACTACCATGGCAGCAAAAAGCGAGAAGCCAACAATTCCTGAAACACTAAAGGCCTCAGCCCAAGTGTAAGCAACAAATGTATGTGGGTTAATCTTGAAGTAATGCACGAATAATCCCACACATACAAAGGCAATGGAGCCAAGAATAAGGCCATTGGTACCACCGACTCTCATTTCCTTTAAGACAAATTTAAACTTCTCGAGACCTGAGATTTCCTCATCCATAAGCACTCGAATGGTTACCGCAAGTGACTGGGTACCAACGTTGCCGGCCATATCAAGAATCAATGACTGGAACATAACTACCACAGCGATTGAGTTGACAACATCCTCGAAATTGCCAATAACAGAGCTTATCATAAGGCCCAAACAAAGAAGCAATAAAAGCCAAGGTATGCGCTTTTTGATACTCTCGCCTAAGCTCTCCTCTAAGTCTTCCTCTGCAGTCAAACCGGCGAACTTAGCATAGTCCTCACCCATCTCATCATCTACCGCCTCGATGATATCCTGAGAAGTGATAACACCGATAATCTCATCAGCAGGATTTAATACAGGAATTGAATCCTCCGCGTAGTCCTTCAAATCCTCGATAGTCTCTGAGATTAAAGCGTCAGCCTTTACGCTTGGATAGCTATGACTGATTATATCCTCAAGTGGAGTGTAATCCCTAGCTAAAATCAAATCACGAAGCTCGATAGCGCCGTAATATTTCTTGTCCTCGTCCTCAACATAAATTGTGTTGATATTATCGTTGTCCTTTGACTGAGAAATCAAAGAACGCATGGCCTGCTTTACCGAAAAATCCTTACCAACAACAATGAAGTTGGTTGTCATCATACTACCTACTTCATCTTCATCGTAAGAATTGATAAGACGTACGTCTGCAGATGCATCCTTGTCCATGAGGGAGATAAGCTTCTCTCTTTGCTCCTCATCCTCGATATCTTCAAGGGCATCAACCGCATCATCGGCATCCATGTTTTCCAAGACATCAGCCGCCTGCTCAGGCGTAATCTCGGCTAAGTAATCTCCAACGTCCTCAATATAAGGGAAGATTTCTGATAAGTACTCAGCCCCTAAAATTCCATACAGTCTTTTACGGTCCTCTGTATCAAGGGCTTCGAAAGCCTCGGCGATATCGTTCTCATGGTAATCGTCCAAAGCCTCAATCAGTTCCTCTGCACTTATATTTGAGTGAAGAAGATCAATAATCTCTTTTGTTAGAGTCTCTTCTAATAATTCCTTGTTTTCCATAGTTTCACATGAACTAATGTATAAAACTCTCTACTTTGCTTTAAAAAAGCAAAAAGTCACTAGCAAAAAAACGAAGCAGGCTCGTTAAAAGAACCTGCCATGCAACCTTCAAATATAAAAAAATCCCGAGAAAGTCACATTTCATCAAAATGAAACTACTCTATCTTATATGAAAAGAGCAGCCATCTTGTACGGTTCCGTATATGCTTCGTCGCTACATAATTGCCCGTGACTGTCCGATTTATCCATAGCCGCTCTCCTTTCGTTTGTTATTAATATTTCCTACAAGAATTTAACACAAAAAAGCCCGATTTGTAAACCTTTTTAGGGAAAAAATTAGGTTCTTTCAACCATAGCTCTGTCAAACGTAACTGACTTAACTCCATCAACCTCAATCTGGTATAAAGCATTGGCTGCAAGATGCTCTGCTGCCTGCTCAACATTACGAATTCCTGTTGATATAACAAACTTCTCCATCACTGCATCTAAGCCATCGTCAGTAACCTGGCATTCATCCTCTGACATACCAAGTCTCTTTAACACCTTTGGAAGTGAAAATCTTCTGAAAATCTCCTTCTTTTCCTCTACGGTGTAATCTGGAATATCGATAACTGCAAATCTTGACATAAGAGGTGCAGAAATATTTGCCTTAACGTTTGCTGTGGCGATTGGGTAAACGCCCATTGTTGGAATCATACACTCCATGTAGTTGTCGGTAAAACCAAGGTTGTCAAGGAGTGTCAAAAGCACATCTGCAGGATTGCCGTTGCCCTTTCCTGAGTTGGCCTTATCAAGCTCGTTGATAATAAAAACAAGGTTGCTAGTACCTGAATTGGCAAAAGCTTCCATAATAATACCAGGCTTTGCGTTGGAGTATATTCTAGAACTACCAGTAAGCTGCTCTGGGTCGTTGATAGAACTCATATCAAGAGTTGTCCAAGGCAGCTTTAAAATCCTTGCTACCGCATATGCGATTTGAGACTTACCAACACCAGCTGGTCCACAAAGAAGGATGCCATAACTAGGAAGTGTATGGGTCCTGTTGATTTGGATAACAGTCTCCATGATTCTTTGCTTAACTGACTCAAGGCCGTATAGCTCCTCGTCCAAAATCTTTCTGGCTGCCACTGGGTCAATGGCCTCAAAATAATTGCTCTTCCACTGGATACTTGTCATGATTGAAAGAGCTCGCTGAGCGTGACGACGCTCCTCCATTGTAACCTCTGCAGACTTGGCAACTGCAAGATTGCGCCTTGCCCAAAGTCTAATGTTGTCTGGGAAAGTACGACCTGCACAGGTAATAAAATCGGTGATTGACTGAATGCTAGTAAGCTTCATGTCGTCATCATCTTCGGCTAAGTCCTCATCTAGCTCCTCCTCGGAAGGGGCTGCTGATGCAAATAAACGCTCCATCATAAACTGAAGGAAACCATCCTCAGATGAAAGCTTACCATTGCCTACGCCAGTCTCGCGAATCTTGTATACCGCATATCCGTTATCAGTGTTTTCGCCAGTAAGTCTAACTGGAATATGATTCTCTCCAAGCCAACCGATAAGGCTGACAAAACGCAAATCAACTCGAAGAATATCAGCAGACTTGGTGCCGTCCTCCGTCTCATATTCAAAGCTTGTTCTAACGCTAGGATTGGTAAAAATGCCCTTCACATGGTGAGCCATGTCTCCATTTTTATTCTCTAAAACAATAATAGGTTTATCAACCGAAGCCTGTGACTCATCCGACTTAAATGTGGTATATGTCTTGACGGCCTCCTCTTTAGTTGTGTCGTCATTTGCAAAATCAAAAACTGGCATTTCTCTCTCCTTGCTATTTATTAAAATCTAAAAATCTAAACTTGCCGTTGTTACCCTTAGGTGGCTCCTTGGTAGGCTTTTCCCCGACCTCAGGATTGAAGTAGATTCCCTTAAGGTTGTCGGTCTGCTTGCGAATACAGTCGGGGCAAAATCTGCCGTAACGAATACTGCAACCGCACTTTTCACAGGTAATATAAATCCTGCTTCCATCAGGA
>Ga0129307_1001303_pt1 | contig 27491 bp, 23 predicted proteins | sample P1105metagenome_FD_94437 | JGI IMG/M metagenome (GOLD analysis project Ga0129307, IMG submission 94437) | Capybara group fecal microbial communities from Wisconsin, USA - P1105 metagenome | ecosystem: Host-associated > Mammals > Digestive system > Large intestine > Fecal | place: USA: Wisconsin...
GGTTGATGGCCTTCGACAAGTTCGTGTGGAAATCAAGCACCGCATAAATGCCACCGCGCCATTCTTCAGGAATCGAGAGGTCATCGACAATCGCGATGTCTGAATCCATGTACAGAAAATCGCCATCGACTTCATTACGCATCACCGTCTTGAGGTAACGGGAACGAAGCATCGGCGTGAACTTTTCGTCAAGCGTGAGTACCTTCAGTTCATCAACAGCCTCTTTCAAAGCGGCTCGCGAACCCGATGTGAGCGTAGCAGCCGTTTTGTCGTCCGTCAAAAGCGTCACAAAAGCATTCGGGTTGTGGTCGCGAAGCGATGCGATAGCCACAAGCGTCTGTTCGCAAAAGAAATCCTTCAGAGAACTAGTCAGAACAAAAAGATACTTGACAGAGGGCATAATCATCCTTGAAGCTTAAGAGGTTCCTTTTTTTCGTAAGCGGCGAGTCGGCTTTCATACGTCCCGCGGGGAGCATTTCTAAGAAAGTTCTTGATGCGTTGCAATAAAGGGCGCCAGCTGCCATTTGTCACATGGATAGCAAAGGGCTTGACCTTGGATTCGTTAATGCTCGGCAAGAACACATCGCCCGGGTAAACAGTAATCCCTTCAGCGAGTTTCTGCATTTCGTTCTTATACAAAAATCCATATTGCAGAGCGGCATGGGCGTAAACGCATGGCGCAATATTCTCGATATTCAATTCGCCATTCGGCAAAATGAACTTTTCTGTTTCGTAATACTCCATGCACTTTTTAAGGAACGGATGCCCCGCCTCGGCACCGAAAATGGCTGCCTGCAAAGCAATCCCATGAATCACGATCTGGTTCGGGTCTTTCTTGGTTCCGTCTTTGTTCAAGTCATTCCAAGTTTTATATTTCTTGTAATGCGATGTAAATTCAACGTTTGTAAAATAGCGATTGTTCAAGAACGGATCAAAGTTCTGGTACATGTACACGTCGCTGTCCAAATAGATTCCGCCCTCGCTATACACGGCATAAAGGCGAAGGTAGTCGCAAGCAAAAGCCCATTTAGAAAGCGAAACCGCTTCACGTACGAACGGAACGGAATCAATAATCTTTTGGCATTTAGCCATATCCCAACGGACAATTTCGTAATCGGGGCAATGGCGTTTCCAGCTTTCAATGCACAACTGCGCAAGTGGCGGTAGCGGGTCATTGGAAAGCCATATATAGTGTAGCTTCTTTGGAATCATATAATGAATGTAGAAAAATACTACTTAACTGGCTCTCCAAAAAGCTATATTTATATCATGATTTCAATAGCAATGGCGACATATAACGGCGAGACTTTTATTCGTGAACAGCTAGACTCTATCTTAGCTCAAACCGAAAAAGACATCGAAATCGTGGTTTGCGATGACGCTTCATCCGATTCTACGCCAAAAATTCTTGACGAATACGCTCGCAAGGATTCGAGGATTCGCGTTTTCAAGAACCAAAAGAACTTGGGCTATCGCGAAAACTTCAACAAAGCCGTTTCGCTTTGCAAGGGTGAATTTGTCGCATTTAGCGATCAGGACGATTTGTGGCTCCCCAACCACCTCCAAGTATTGCACGAAGCCATTGGCGACAACCTAGTCAGCGCCGGGAGAACCGTACGTTGCACAGAAGACGGAACATCGCTCAACGAATTCTCACCAACTCCGTACCAGTCAAAAAAATTGTCTTCGCAAAAAGATCGTTTTATATATCAATGCTACGCATTTAACCTTTACCAAGGCGCATCGCAGCTCATCAGCAGAGAAGCTATCAAGCGGTTCTTCCCCATCGAGCCTAGCGAATACGCGCACGACTGGTCTTTAGCCACAAACGCCATTGGCGAAAACAGATTCGTGTATGTCGATACGGTCATTACGAAATGGCGCAAGCACTCCTCGCAAGTGACGCACAAAAGCCAATCGCGGCAAATCCGCAAAGACCGCCTTGCCCAATTTGCGCTTTATCTTTCGACGCACAACGAATGCATCCGCAAGGCCCCCGCCATCAAAGAAATTCTGCAAAAGGCGATTGAATTTCATACAAATTCAGGAATCATTTACCGTATCAAGAATCTGTGCCACGCATGGAAAACGTCTAAGACTATCTACGGGCGTGATTTTGGCGGAACGTTAAAAACCGTTCTCGGCTACCTCTTCACCGCCTCGCTGTAATCTGTCATCCTGGCCCCTGGAGTGCAACGATAGGGGCCATCAAGGATCCATTCCCGCGCTGTATAACCTTGCAAGTCATTCTCGCGAAGGCGAGAATCTTAAAACTTTCTCTTGTAGAACAGGAACTGAGCCCCCAGCACCAGCAGTACGCTAAGGTAAATAACGACCTTCCCTACCATCGTGAGCGTAATCAACTGCGCATTAATCAAGACATAGAGAGCGAGGAGCAAAACTATCCAAACCAATTCAGGCCACAACTTTTTGGAATACGGTTGGAGTTGCCTTTTAAGCAAATACCAGTTGCAATAAACAGACGAGACTATCCCGTAAATTAGCATCGAGAGCGCTGCGCCCAAAAGCCCCAGTGGCGGAATCAAAATAAGCCCCACAACCACCGAAGTGAAAAGCTGAATAATGCTAGACTTCAAATTAATAACGCTCTTTCCAATTCCATCAATCACCGTATTCACCATTCCAAAGAACGTCACCACAAGCTGGAAGAAAAGCAAAACACCGAGCGCCATCGGCTGCACCACGTAGCTCTTACCCGCAATGGACATGATTTCTTCGGGGAACAGCACAATAAAGAATCCGATAATCACCTGAATCATCGTCGCCATCGAAATGCAATAAGAATAGACAGGCTTTAAATCCGTTTTCAAGCGATTTTCGTCCATGCCCGACACCACCGGCGTAATAATCGGATTAAATCCGTTTCGAATCGTCTGCAAACCGTTCGCAAGAGTCATCATCAAAGCGTAAACGCCCGAAGCCTCTGGGCTCAAGAAGAACAGCACCATCCAAAGAGTAGAGCGCTGGAGCAAGTTGCCGACAAACACCGTCAATCCTAACGGCACAGAATAGAGAACGAGTTCCTTAGATGCTAGACCCGACGGAACAATAGGCATTTCCTTAAATTGTTTGCGAACAGCCAAAGCGTGCATCGTAAAGCCGATGACCTGCCCAAACAAAAGCCCAAACGGGAGTGCATGCGGAATGTTCAAATAATGCAAAATGATCGACACGAGAGGCGCCATCACTGCGATTACAAAATCATTGATAAAAATCGAAATCCATGGCTTACGGTTTCCTTCCGAAGAGTTGCTCAGCACATACATTCCCGAATAGAACACAAGCGAAACCGCGTAATACGGGAGTTCATCGGAAATTAACGACGTGAACGAGCCCAATATAATGACAACCGTCACGAACAAAGAAATGGCAACAGAAATCCAAAAAGATTCCATAATGCCACAATAAGCCTTCCTTCCGCGGAGTTTATTCTGCGGCAAATACCAGCGCAGCCCAATATCCAAGCCCAGTGTCGATGCATGCGCAATCGTAAGCAAGAGCCCTTGAGTCGAAACAAATATGCCAAATTCGCCCGTTCCAAAAATGCGAGCGAGCATAATGGTCAATAACGGACCGCAAATTTTAAGGACTGTCCCTAAAATGTTGAACAGCGTACTTTTTTTTAAAAAACTTTTATCAACTTCTAATTCGTTCATGCTCAACGCAATTTAAAAAAATGGTAAAATAGATTAAACCCTAAAATTTACAGAAATGCAAATAAAACTAAAAAAATTTACTACATTATATGCCATGGTTCAATTCAGTCAAACTTCTTGGCAATACGGCTCACTTTCAGATACGCTAGATATCTTGCGCTACGCACCAATGTCCTTGTCCATCGGGAAAAACGCTGTTCTCTACTACACATTGCCGAAAAGCATTGAACCGGGCGAATTTATCCGCTACACGATTGTAGCTGGTTTTAGGAAAGTAAGTTGGACTGGCATCATCGGAGCGGTCAATCCGGGCAAGACAAATAACGTTATTGAAATTGCAGTCCGTTTGGGCGAAGGTCCGTTCCGTGGCTTTACCGCTACGCACAAGTTCGATTGCGTCAAGGGCATCACGACTTGCTTTGACGACATCACTTTCCAGGGTTGCAAGGATTTTGCAGAAGACACGTTCTCGATTGTCATGGCAAGCGCTAGCATGGTCTATGCCATCCCCGCCAGAGAAATGGCTCGTGAACAAATTGCATTTGTAGAAGCAAAGAAAAAGACGCAGGCTTTCGAAGCGTTAGAACAATCCGCAACAGCCGGATAACATCATGTACAAGTCCCTCGAACAGGCCCTGCTGGATTTGGAAAAAGCGGGAATGCTCAAACGTATTCACGCCGAAGTCGATCCGCACTTGGAGATGGCCGAAATCGCAAGGGAGAATTTCAGGCAAGGTGGCCCCGCACTCCTTTTTGAACATGTCAAAGGGAGCAAGTTCCGTGCGGTCTGCAATATTTTCGGAAGCGATGAACGGTTCAATTTTTTGTTCCGCGACGGCTTCGAGCAAACTAGTGCCGCAGTCCGTTTCAAATCAAACCCGGTCCAGTTTTTTAAAAACGCATTCAAGCATCCCAAACAACTTTTCAAAGCAGCAAGCGCAGGCTTAGCCTCGCTACCGAAACGTTCTGGGAGCATTAAAGATTTTGAAGAATGCAGGTTGCAGGACTTGCCGCAGCTCGTCAGCTGGCCGCTAGACGGCGGAGCGTTCATCACGCTCCCGCAAGTCGCCACACGCCCAAGCGAAAACACAAGCGTCATGCAGACAAACGTGGGCATGTACCGCATCCAAATTTCAGGCAATGATTACATTCCGAACGAGGAATGCGGACTGCATTACCAAATCAAGCGCGACATCGCACGTCACCATCAAAAAGCGATTGAAGAAGGCCGTCCGCTCAAGGTGAGCATTTTTATTGGCGGGCCCCCGTCGCACACGTTTGCAGCGGTGATGCCCATGCCCGAGAACCTCTCGGAACTGTTGTTCGCAGGGATGCTCGGCAACCGAAGATTCCGTTACTTTGAACATAATGGTTATCTTGTCTCTAGCGATGCCGATTTTTGTATTTTAGGAGAACTCGAACCTGGCTTAAAACCCGAAGGCCCGTTTGGCGACCACATCGGTTATTATTCCGGGAAACACGATTTTCCTTGTATGAGAGTCTATAAAGTACTTTGCAAAAAGAATGCGATTTTTCCGTTCACGGTCGTCGGGCGACCGCCTCAAGAAGATACGTTATTCGGAAAGTTCATTCACGAAATCACGCAGCCGATGGTCCCCGCTTCGCTTCCGGGCGTTCATGGAATCCATGCCGTCGATGAAGCGGGCGTACACCCGCTTTGCCTCGCTCTCGCCTCCGAAGCGTTCCGTCCTTACGCTACCGCCGAAGAACGCGAACCGATGGAACTTTTAAAGACGGCGAACGCATTGCTCGGATTCAACCAGGCGAGTCTCACGAAGTATTTGCTGATTGCCGCAAAAGAGGACTCCACCGACCTTGACGTCAATGATGTTCCGGCATTCTTTGCCCATGTTCTTGAACGCATCCACTTCGACCGCGACTTGCATTTCCAAACATCGACGACAATTGACACGCTGGACTACACCGGCACAAGCCTCAATCACGGTTCCAAAGTCGTTATCGCCGCAGCAGGCGCCAAATGCCGCGAACTCCGCGACAATCCAAACGACTTGGAATCACTCGCGCTCCCGCCCATGTACAAACGTGCCTCCATCGTAATGAAGGGCGTACTGTTCATCGAATGCGCAACATCGGAACCGCAAGATGCAAGCTTCGCGGAACTCAAAGCAGCCCTCGCCCGCTGGGAATTCCGCGAAAACTACCCGTGGATTTCCGTCATCGACAAAGGTGCATGCAATTCAGACAACGTCTTAAGCGATTTCTTGTGGCTTACGTTCACGCGTTCCGACCCCGCACAAGACATTTACGGCCTCGACGAATCCATTTGCGACAAGCACTGGAAATGCAAAGCGCCGCTGATCATCGACGCCCGAATCAAGCCGCACCATCAAAAGCAATTGACCGTTCCTGCAGAAATTACCGCAAAAGCAAAGCATTTTCTCAAAGACGCAGGAGTTCTGTAAAATGAATTTCGTTTTTTCACGCATTTTTACACACGTCCAATGCAGTCTCGCCTTTTTGCTTTTATTTGCAATTGCAAGTTTTGCGCACGCCTACGATGGCGAATGCGGAACAATGACGCTATTCGAAAATCTCATCAAAGAACGGAAACACTCAGGAATTTCCCCATCATACAAAGTCAGCATTTCAACCAATAACGAGAAATGCCCCACCCAAGACTATTACGATTCCGTCTATACAATCGAGACTCCGCATTTTCAAGTCATGTACGTTTTGACGGGCCCGCACGCAACGACAAAAGCGTTCGCCGACAGCACCGCCACCATCCTTGAAGAAGCCTGGAACTTCTACATCAACAGGCTAAAAATGCGAACACCTAAAGGTCCTAGCACTAGTATTCATTACCAACAAAAAACAAAAGATGGTCTCTACCCCGTCGAAATTATCGATATCAACCAAATTAGGAACAACATCACAAACATAGGCGGATGTGCCGAAAACTTTGGAATCACTTACCCATACGACGACAATGGTTCTTCAATTATTTTCTTGGAGAACGACTTCTATAGTACTTGTCCAAACAAAAACAATCAAGACACTATTTTCGTCCATGGAGACACTTGCTTATACACAACCCCCACAAACCCGTTACGCAATAAAACATACAACTTCTTATACTCCAAAGAATGGAGCAAAGGTATCCGCGTAACAATCTTCCACGAATTCTATCACGCTATACAACTCAGCTACATCAGCTACTTGATAAATGAATCTTTCTGGTTTGAAGCCTCTGCAGCCGGGTTCGAAGAAATCACCAACCCTGAAATTGACGATTACCTCCGCTATTTACCTAGTTTTTTTGAAAGAACAGGGAAACCGCTCTCTAACACATTCCAAAATTATGGAGCTTCAACTTTACTCCTTTATCTATACCACAAAATTTCAAATAACATAGACAGATCTATTTGGGAAAGCTATTCCAAGAATCCAAGTAAAAATTTCGAGTACCAATTTGAATCAGCCTTGAAAGAACTCAGGCTTGATGCAGATAGTGTTTTCCACGACTACGCCGTCCGACTCTCATTTTCGGGACAACGCAGCAATTTACTTAATAAAAAAGAATGGATTAATGACGATCAATCGCAATGGACATCCGCGAGATTTAATCTAAACTATTCCATCAAGCCCAACATTGAAAGTCTCGCATTCGATTTTTACCATAATAGCCAAGGATTCACCGAACCCGATTTAACAGACTTTATCGGCAAAGCAACCATTATCGCATACAATAACGGCAAAGCCACAACCCATAAAATTCAAGACAACAAGACACTAAGCAATCTCGCCGTTATCTTAGCCACCAGCGATTCCACGACATGGGTTTTCAGCCGACTCGGACAATCCGAAAGCATCCCCATCGTCAATAATACAGCAGCTCCGCACGCATTTCCCGTTCCATGGAGACAAGGCCCTCTCTGCTTTGCCCCGCTCCCTCACGATAAACAATTTATCGAAATTCGCAATAGGCGTGGCGACTTAGTCTCGCAAGAAAAATACGAGGGAACAACGTATTGCCTGCAAGAAGATAAAGTCAAATCGATGATGGCTCCAGGAATCTACCGCTTCCGCGTTGGCAACAAAGGCAAAACTACAAGCTTTATTGTAGTGCACTAATTAGACGAAAGAACGCCCGCTTTGCGGGCTACAGACGAAAGAATATGTCATCCTGGAGGCAAAGACGCTGTCTTTACATTGTCACCCCGCACATCTTGCGGGGTCAGTATTATAATAAGGCAACAGATTCCGGAACGGAGTCCGGGAAGACAGTTCACTGCTATATTCTCATTCGTCTAAACCAGCGCTCCGATCCACGGGAATAAGTTGTTCTTTTGTTCAAGAGTTTTCAGAAGTCGAGTATCAGGCTTCGCCTTCACGGCATCGGCATAAAGCTTGCAGACATTGTCGTAATGTCCGCTCAAACGAGCTCGTGCGTAATCTTCCGCTGAATGGTTATGAATCATGAACGCCCAGTCCGAAGCTTGGAACAGCACGAGTTCGCGAGCCATCTGCGCAAGGAACCGCTTCATCGTCACAGATTTCCCCGTCCCGCACTCAATGCGTTTTTTCAAGTCGTTCATCATTCCGCGCATTTTAAAGAACAGCGGATACTGGAAAGCGACAGCATCGTTCATCCAGACTTCGCCAAAGCCGCCCTCGCCCCACGATGAAAAAATAGGAGCATGGACATCTGCATCCGCGATATTCCCCGCAAACGCTGGTGACGTCGGCACAGAATCTTCAAGCGATGCCATTTCAACAACATTCGAGCTTGCCGCACGTTCAAACATCTTTTCGATGAACAGCGGCCCCTCGAACCACCAATGACCAAAAAGTTCCGCATCGTACGGGCAGAGGATTGCAACCTTGTTGCCGTCCATGTTCGGGAGCAAATTCGAAACAGTCTCTTCGCGGTTTGCAACAAATAAACGTGCATGGTCTTCGACCAGGCGGAGCGCATTCCACGGGCGATAAACTTTCTTGTCTTCACTACCGGTAATGCGATAATACTTGAGACCCGTCTCGATATGCGATCCAGCGGCCAAAAAATAATCGCCTAAATAATCGCTTTCGCGTTCGTGAGCGATGTCCTTGAAGAACTCGCGATATTCAGGATGCCCCGGATAACCTGTCTTGCGGCTCCAAACTTCCATGGAACTGCTCTGTTCGCGTCCAAAGCAATACAGCCCCGCAGGCGTTTTAATTGGGGCAAACACGCCATACTTCGGAGCCGGTTTCGCAAGCAGCACGCCATGCGTTTCCAAGAAAAAGTACTTGAATCCGTATTCCGCAAGAATCGCATCCAAGCCTTCGAAATAGCCGCATTCTGGCAGCCACAAGCCCTGCGGCTTTTTGCCAAAAGCATCTTCGAACGCACGGACTGTAATTTTCAGTTGCAAGCGAATCGCATCGACATCGCTCTGGTACGCTGGCAAAAACGGGTGCGTCCCGACGCAAGTGAGCAAGTTGATTTTGCCAATCTGCTCCAGACGCTTTAACGCAGGGATAATTTCGCAACCGCAATCGCGTTCCCATGTATTGATTAAAGCAATTTGTCTGCGGTAATAAAAGTTCACCACCTCCAAGAACTCGGAATTGTTCTGAAGGCGGATTTTTTCGCGTTCAACCAGCTCCAACTGTTTATGCAAATGATTCGTAAAACGATCAAGCAAAAGCTTATCCGTAAGCATCGCCAAGAGAGCCGACGAAACGCTAAAATTCAAAGTGCCCGGCACGCCCTTTTCTTCCAGACGGTTCAGCATCTGGATAATCGGCAGATACGTTTCTGCCATAGCCTCAAAAAACCAGTTCTCTTCCAAGAACCGGTCATAAGAGGGTTCACGCACAAACGGTAAATGTGCGTGAAGCAAAAGATGAACTTTACCGGGCTTCGCCATTATTCCGTGCGTTTCACGACGATCGGAACGATTGTAGTCGGGAAGTCGCCATCCTTGTCAGTAGCAAAGACTGGGATAATCTTTGTCACGTCCGGGAGGTCTTCTTCAAAGCTGAAGGTGCCATCCGGGTTCAGCGGGAACGGTTCACCGCGAACCTGCAAATGAGCGTCCGGACGCGTGCCGCCATAGACTATCAAGCGGGTCTTGACCCACAAGAAGAAATCCTTGCCGTAGTTCACGGAATCCTTCGGCAATTCAAGCTTGTTGCTCTTGAGAGCGGCACTCGAAAGCGCACCCGAGAACATGGAACCCGAAGAACTCGAAAGTCCGTTCACGGCATTTTCGAGCCAGTTCTTTGCAGACATCGAAGAAAGTCCCGAGCTGCCAAAGCCACCGAGCGTTGCACCGCCGAGGGATGCACGGACAAATACGTTTTCCGGATTCACTTCGGAACCTTCGAGAGTAAACGTCTGCATCGGGCCAGCTTCAACGAGAGCTTCAAACTTGCTTCCAGAAACAACGCCAAGTGCTGCAGCACAATTCTGCGTCGATTTCTTTTCGATATACCAGTTGCGAGCATCTTCAGGTACCACGATATCGTGGAACTTGAGCTTCTTGTTACGCTTGACCGTCAAGTCGTTTGCAATATCGAACAAGCGAAGCACGAGCTTGCCCTTGCCCTTCTTTGCAGCCTTGACGCGTTCTTCTGAAACTTCCCAGAACGCTTGCATCCAGTTCGGATCCTTCTGCATGAGAACAAGGTATTCGGGATCGAAAGACTGCGGCAAAGCTTCTGGAGTTGCTTTTGCGGCCTTCTTTACAGCCGGCGTAACAACTTCGACATCGACTTTCTTAGCCTTCGTTGCGGCCTTGACGACCTTCTTTGCTGCGGCAACGGACTTTGCAGTTTTTTCAGACACTTTAGAAGTCGTCCTCGTTGCCTTTGCAGTCTTGGCCGGAGCTTCGGCCTTATCAACCGCCTTTGCCTTCGCGGTTTTCTTTACGGGAGCGGCCTTTGCCGCCACCTTTTCTACTGTTGCGGTCGGCTTCTTTGCCACCTTGGCCACAACCTTCTTTGCAGCAGGTTTTTCTTCGGAGACAACCTTTTCTGCGGTCTTCTTTGCGACCTTCTTAGCCACAGGCTTCTTTTCAGCCACCGGCTTTTCTATGTCTTCAACTTTTTTCTTAGTAGCCATTTTCGATCTCCTTCTGATTAAATCTTACTGACCACGGGTTTTACCCCAACTTCCTACACCAACTAAACCTAGACGGATACCAATAAAAGATTCATTCCAATTATGGTCATCATCCGTCAAGCGTACACCCCCCTGAATAGCCAAATCCAGCATCGTGCCACGACGCCCAAGCGGGAATCCGACACCAATGGATCCGCCAATTTCAGATACATCTTCGACATACCAGTTCTTGTACCAGAGACCAGCTCTATAAGCCATGCGGTCCCAATAGGATTCATAAAAGACATCGCTTCCGTCACGCTGGTAACCGATAGAAACATTAAAATCGTTCTGGGTCTTTGTCACTTGCGCCATGTTCCAGCTACCGCTTGCATTCTCGATATCGCGGTCCCAAGCACGCCATGCGACATCGACCATCACATTATGGCGCTTGTTCAAGCGGTAATTGACACCTGTAGCAAGCATCGCCGGCACCTTGATTTCACGCGTGTAGCGCGTCGGGGCAAGCGTATCCGTTTCGCTAAATCTAAAATTATAATTCAGTTCATTCGACAACGTATAAGGTGTCGTGAACGAGAAGAAGTAAGATGCCATACGACCACGGTACTGGACCGCAAACGTGTAATAGGCGGAATGATTCTTAATTTCCCAGTCGCCGTTTACATGGTCTGAAAGATTAGTGTTGTTCGTAGCCCAAACATCAGCACTGTCTATTCCGCTATTATCTGGACCAAGCGTCAAGTTACGATTAAAACTCCCCATCACAAAATGCGCTGACGCACCTAAAGATACAGCACGGAAAAACGGGAGTCTGATAGCATAAGTCGGAACAAGTTCATAAATACTGCTTTGGTACTCGATTTCTGCAAACCAATTTTCGTTTTCATCTTCGACGTCTTCACGAATCGAACTGGCGTAGTGCTGCCACAACGAAACGCCAATCGTTCCAAAGTCTCCCATGGGGAACGAGAGGTTCATGGACGGCATCGAAATGCTGGTCTTTGTAAAATCGACGTTCGAGCGAGTCACCGTCGAAACTCCCAGCAAAAAGTTCAAGTTCAGGACAACCTTTGTATCGAACGCCTGACGTGCCGGGTTCACTACAGAAACGCCTTCGATATCGCCAGTCTTTGCGTTACCCGCAAAACCGCGCCCCGCCATAGCAGCAGAGCCACCCGCAATTTGTTCTTCGCCAATGGCATCTGGAGCAATCATCGACGCAAAGGAAAAACAAGAAGCACAAAGTAAAACACTAATAAACTTTTTCATTATTTTTCCCCACGCGCATTATCTGTAGCAACACTCGATTTGCTTTCGCTTTTCACGACAATCTTTTGTTTCTTTTTCTCACCACGCTTAGATGCAAGCCACAACTTGAGATTCGCCGATTTGTTCTTGATGGAAGTAAAATCATAACGGGCATAATCAAAGTGCGGGAAAGTAACACGAACTGTATCCCCACTCGATTCATCTATGCGACTGTAAAAAACAGTATCCTTATCCAAAAGAACAGGCAAACCAAGACGCATCATCATCTTGAACGAACGTCCATCGCTAGCCTTGTTGATGAAATCACGCATACCGGCAGTCACCTGTAACGAAACAGAATCGCCTTCGTAGAATACCATGTTCGGGTGTCCGCTTTCGAGAATGCGGGGCTTGTCCAGTTTATAGTTTTCTCTACGGCAAACAACTTCGTCGGCGCTATCCAAGAAAGAACCCGCCAAGACCTGAATTGGCAATCCAAGTTCACTTTCTCCCTTAGAGTCGTCTCTGTAGAAAGTCATCTGGGCCATCACGACCGCCTGACGCACGTCATTGCTATCGCCCTTCGTATAAGGGAACTCATCGCCATAAAAGTCAGACAGAGCATTCAAGATGGGTTTGGACGGGAACTCGACGATAAGAGAATCGTACGCACCGCCATGCAACACTATGCAATCCGAGCATTTTTCCTGATTCTTACTGATCGAGGCGGCTCGCGTCGGAATATACGATACATAATTGTACGTTGTATCATTTTTCAATGCCACTAGACGGAAACGCGGGAAATACTGAACACTTCCAGGGCCATAAACGCGGAAAACATGCGACGCTTCTGGAGTGGACAAGCGCAACTGCAAACGGCGGTTCCCGGAATACTTGCGGACATCATTCGAAAGAGCTTTCGGCAATTCCAAAGTTAATAAGAGAGTATCCTTCTTGCCAATTGAAACGGAAATTGTCGTATCGGCAGATTTTTTTGTTTTCCAAGACTTAAGCTCTTGCAACCAGACGGAATCACTTAGATCTTCCAAATCTTCATATTCGCTATCGCTCAGCTTATCAGAAATAACCCAGCTCACATTGAGCTTCAAGTCGTCTCGAACAGGCAAAACATTCGACGGCAAACTTTTCGACTTGTAGTAGGAATCCACCAGGTAAAGGAATAAAATTGCTCTCGACGAATCTGCCGACTTCGCCCTTGCCAAGAACGCACTATCAAGGGCAAAGTCAAAAACGATATCGTGCGTCATACCAAAGGACGCACCAAAAAATCCTTGTCCCCAAGCATCCACAGGATCCGTATTTTGCAGAACTTCGGCAGACACCGGTTTCAGGTCGCTCACCGTAACAGTCTGCACCTTGTAATTGCTAGGCATGCCTTGATCAGAAAGCCAGTTAGACAACCCTTCGTCATCCGTATCAAACAAGCAGGACGACAGTAAAAAAGCCAAAAGCGGGAATAGAATAAATTTTTTCTTGTTCACTCAGAACTCCGAGTATTTACTTGTAATAAATTTCGCCCATAATATAGTAAATTAAGAGACTAGAGACTAAGCAAAGGCGATAGACGATAGACGATAGACGATAGACGATAGACGATAGACGAAAGACGATAGACGAAAGACGAGAGAAGCTGGAGGGGGCGGTAGGGCGAGTTTTGAAGCATTGGATAAAATCAACGCGTTTTACGTTTAATCCTAAAAGCAAGCAAAAATACCATTACATACAAAACAACAAATCCCGGCGGGAAAGCCGGGACTCTGTCATTTTGCAAAAACTTCGCGTTTCGAAGAACTATTCTTCGGCCAAAGCTTCCTTGTATTCATCGACCGTCGCGATGTATTCGTCAATCATATCTTCCTTGGAATCCAAGTGGGCAAGAATCTTTTCGAGGTGGTCCTTGGCGAACACGGTCTTGAGCTGGCGGGAGGCATGTCCCTTGTAACCCCATTCCTTGAGAATTTCGTCCGTGACCACGAAAGAGTCGTCGAGCGAGACGAAACGCATCGGGCCATAAACTGCCCAGTTGTGTTCCATCTGCATGCATTCCGGTTCTTCCATTTCCGGATTAGCCATGTAGCGCTGCACATGACGAGTACGCACATCCTTGATCTTGTCGATACGCATGTAACCCATGATGAGGTACTTGTTGCGCATTTCGGAATCGCTCAAACCTTCGTAGCGGGTGCCGAACAAAATGTAGCGGCTCTTGCTCTTCACAATCGTGTTGATAGCCTTCACATTGTAGCAGCTCATCAAACCATAAGTACTAGTTTCGTAGTTCGGTTCGTAAAGAAAACCCTTTTCATTTTCATTCAGCTGGTCGCGAACAGGCATTTCGGACTGGTGGCTAGTTTCAACATAAAGCAGACTGCCCGCCATGTTGCCGCGGTAGTCCTGCCAACCTTCAAGATTGATCTGTGTTTTAGGCATTTTTAAAATCCACTCAATAGTTTAAAGTTCCAAAATTAAAACGAATACAAGCGGACCGAGTACGGTTCGTCAGTAACAACCACTAAAATACAATTTACTGATTAAAAAGTCAACGACTCCGCCGAAATATCATCCATTCCAAAGCGAAAAGCGCCTTTTTTGAAAAATTCTGCGGTATCCGTCGTCAAATATCTAACACTGCCACCCTTAGTAAGGCGTTTTTCCATGTCCACATGGCGTTTGAGGTAGTCCAAAGTCTTGTCGGCGACGATATCACCCTGGACGACCAAGCGAACATGCGGTGGAAGTGCGGCTCGAATTTCATCTTCGAGGAGCGGGTAATGCGTACAAGCCAGCAAAACCGTATCAATTTCGGGGTCTGCCGCAAGGAGCTGTTCCACGTCCTTTTTCACGAAGAAACGCGACCCTTCGGTTCCGCGTTCGCCATATTCCACCAGCGGCACCCACATCGGGCAGGCATGCTGCGTCACGTGCAATTCCGGGAAAAAGTGGCTGATTTCAAGAACGTAGCTGTTCGAGGAAACCGTCCCCGCGGTCGCAAAAATGCCGATGTGTCCCGTCTTTGAAAAATTGCCAATTTCTTCGGCGGTCGGACGCACAATGCCAAGCACGCGGCGGTCCGGAAACTCGACCGGGAGCACCTGCTGCTGGATGCTGCGGAGCGCCTTTGCCGAAGCGGTGTTGCAAGCGAGAATCACCAGCGGGCACCCGCGATGGAACAATTCACGCACGGACTGGAGCGTGTAGCGGTAAATCGTCTCGAAACTGCGGGAACCGTACGGAGCGCGCGCGTTGTCCCCCAAATACAAGTAATCGTACTGCGGAAGCGTATGGCGAAGCTTCTGCAAAATGGTCAGCCCGCCAAAACCAGAATCAAATACGCCGATCATAAGCTTCTTCCATCTTGCCGCGGACATACGGGAGCAGTTCATGGCGCGGGTCCATCGCATCGCCGCCATGAGTTTTCTTGAATTCGACTGTATCAATCGGCTCAAGAATTTTCACATTCACCGGGCGGTGCTTGCAATCCTTACGGTGCTCCCAAGCTTCGTCGGAACCTTTCGTGACTATGGGCAAAATGATAGCGTTCGCCTCGACCGCAAGCCTAAAGCAACCGCTCTTGAAAGCGACCATGCCCTCGCGTTTGCTGCGGGTGCCTTCCGGGAAAATGAAAAGTTTCGGCATCTTGCCCGACTGGACAGCCTTTTGGATAATCGCGGCACCGCCACCTTTTTCGCGGTCGATGAACACACAGCCAAGCTTGTGCATCCAGAAGTTTAGAATCGGGATGCGCTGCAACTGCGTCTTGGCGATAAAGCCTACAGTACGCTGCAACGCAAGGAACGCAAGCGGGATATCGAGGTACGAGCGGTGGTTCCCCATGACGAACACCGGGCGAGTCCAATCGACCTTGGCCAGCTGGGCCTGATCTTCAATCGTCAAATCGACGCGGATTGCCTGCATGCAGAATCGGGAAAACTTCTGAACCTTTTCTTCAATCCAGGAATCCAGGTCTTTGCGATGAAAAACATAGACAAATGCAATTTTTATAATATGGACAAGCATAAAGAGAAGTATTCTTGCCGTAGCGAATATTCTAAATAAAATAACAGGCATATTCATCTCTGTTTTTGAAGTTTCCTTGGGCAAAAAACGAGACCACTTGAGTTTCGCAAGACGCCCTTTCCAATACCTACGTTTGCAATATAGTAAAACCAAAAAAGATTCAGCCCGCGTCACCCCGACATAGAACAATCGACGTTCCTCATCCAGTTGCTTTTGGCGTTGCTTGCGGTCCCCCGTGCAAGTTCCCGGCGTAAGGCCCTCCGACAATCCCGCATAATAGACGACCGCATACTGAAGCCCCTTGGACGCATGGACCGTTTCGACATGGATGCCATTTTCGAGAATTTCACCATCACTTACCTCGGTTCCTGCCACCGGGAAGTGAGCGTCGCGGAGCGCTTCTTCGTAGTACAACCGTTGACGGTTATAGCGGACGAGAATAGCAAAATTTTTCCATTGCAAGTCATAACTTTCGCGAAGCAACTTGATACTCTCGATAATTTTTTGCATTTCTTCGACCGGGTCTTCGCTTACCCACACTTCGGGTTCACGGTTTTCCTTGAAGATTGGCGAACCCCCCGACCCGTGCATATTGCCCGCACGCAAGACTTTCCGCAAATGGATGGGTTTATTTTCGAAAATGCGGTTTGAAAAATGCAAGATGTTCGCCACCGAGCGGTAATTCCATTCCAAGCGGATTAGCGAGCTCTCCTTGAAGTCATCGCGGAAGCGATTGATATTCCCGATATCGGCCCCGCGGAATCCGTAAATAGCTTGGTCGTCATCGCCTACGACGAACAGCGACTTGCGATTGCCGAGCAAAGATTTCACCAGCCGGTACTGCGACGGATTGATGTCTTGGTATTCATCGACGAGAATTTCGGACCATTGATTTTGAAAATACATCCGCGCGTCTTCGTGATTTTCGAGCAAGTTAATCGCTTGGTAGATGAGGTCTTCAAAAACGACTTGCCCCGAATCTAGCACACGTTCACGCAACGGTTGCAATTTTTTCAGTAGCGACGGCGGGTACGCATCCGAAAAAAGTTCTTCGCGCGAAAAGCGGATTTTCCGACCGCCAATTTTTGAAAGTTCCTGCAAAAACGATTTGTCCGCAGATTCCGTTGGCACAGGCATCTTTTTGAACCCGACAAGCTCGTAAGCCGGAGTCATCCCCGCGCCACGTTCTTCACTTGTCACCCCGGCCACTGTGCCGGGGTCGGCTTTTCCTTGATTCGTCACCCTCGCGGAGGCGAGGGTCTGTAGCATCGGCACTTTGCTTTTCAATATAAACAGCGCAAGCGAATGGAACGTGCAAAGCCGAACGCCCGCATTGGGGAAGAGTTTCTGCACACGCTCCCGCATCTCGGCAGCCGCCTTCGCCGTAAACGTGAGCGCTAAAATTTTCTCCGGCTGAACGCCGCACAAAATCCGGTACTGGATTCGTTTGGTCAAAACCGAAGTTTTTCCCGAACCGGCTCCCGCCAAAATTAAAAGTTGTCCATTTTTTTCATGATCGTGCAACACCGCTGCACGCTGGTCGGAATTCAATCCCGCAAGAATATTTTCTACATCCATATTTTTTTGTACTGAAAAAGCTATGGATTCTATCACCGGAGTTTATCCCGCACTTGTTGCAGGGGCTCCAGGATGACAAATCAATCCTGTCATGCCCGGCACCGACCGGTCATTTCCTTTCTCAGTATTCTGCGTCCCTTTTCAACGCAAATTCATATAGCAAACGGATATAGCAAACGATTTAGAAAATTATGGATCCTATCGCCAAATGCAAACCAAGAAATAATGGTTCCCCTCCGCTTCGCTTCGAGGATGACAGGCTCCAGGATGACAAGACGTTTCTGTCACACGGCATTACTGCCTAGCTCCAGGATGACTATTCGATGGCACGGGTTTCTGTCCTAACAAAAACACGACAGCACCGAACAAGCTCAACAACAAACTTACAAAATATGCAAGCAGCTGGATGACAACAGATTCAAGGTTGGGGACTCCAGCCCGTGCAAAAAGTGTTTGTGCCAAAAATTCACGCGGACCAAACCCGCCAATCGAAATCGGGAGCGCACTTACAATCGCGACCAGCGGAATGTAATAGAAATACCACGACATCGAGAGGTTCACGCCAACAGCAATTCCGCAAAAGAAATGGACAAAAATGCGTAAAGACTGCGTCACCATCGAAAGGCAAATTATATTCACCCAAAGCTTTTGAGAGCGGAACTTCTGGAAACGTTCAAACATGCGGAGGAGTCGCGTTTCAAATTTTTCGGGCAAGACTTTTGCAGCGAGATCACAAAAGAACTTGCCAATGCGACGGCTCAGCAGAGCTGCGAACAACACGCAGAATCCCATGAAAATCCAGACCGAAGGCCAAATGAACTGACGCTGTTCGGGGTCATGCACAAAGAACAAGGCTCCCACCGCAAGAGCAAATAACGTAATAAAGAAAAGTCCAAACAAGCGATCGAACACCGTTGCCGTAAAACCCGCACCAACGGTATCTTGCCCGCCCTGCATGCGAATATCATAAACTTTCTTGACATCGCCACCGACGTTTCCCGGCATAAAATTGTTGAAGAAGAGCCCGACATGGTAAAGCTTCAAAAGCTTGCCATACGTCATGCGAACACCTTGCTTTTCGAGCAAAAGTTTCCACTGGTAGCAAGCCGTAAAGTTAGAGACTGCAAGGCAAAGGAGAGCAAGCATAAGCGGAGTAACGCTATTTTTCTCGAACAATCTATAAAGATCGCTCACATCCCATTCGGGGTCGCTCACGATGTTCTGATAAACAAAGTAAGCAGGAACAAGTGTTACAACCAACTTGAGGCAAAAAATCAAAACAGACTTGACTTTCGGATTCAACTTCATTTTCGTACGCTCCCCTCAATCGTACGTTCCAACAATTCTAGAGTTTCACGGGCAGATTTTTCCCAGCTGAACGATTCGGCATAACGTTTCGCATTCTGACCGAGACTTGCGCGCAATTCCGCATCGCCATAAACTTTTTCCATGGCAGAAGCGCAAGCGGCTGCATTGCCCGACGGGAACAAGATTCCCGTCTCGCCGTCACGGACGCTGTCGCGCAGTCCCGGCACATCCGATGCAATTGTCGTCTTGCAAAGTTGAGCCGCTTCCATCACAGTCAAGCCCCAGCCTTCCTTGTAGCTCGTCTGCAATAGCGCAAGCGAAGACGAAAGCAGTTCGTACTTGCGAGACGCCGAAACAAAGCCCGTCAGTTCCACCTTGCCTTCAAGTCCATGCGTTTTGAGCCACGCCGGGAGCTTTTTCAAAAGCGGGCCATCGCCGACGATAAACAACTTGACTTCGGGATGCGACTTCGAAAAAATCTCAAACGATTCGAGCGCCGTCCAAATGCCCTTATAGCGGTGCACGCGAGAAAGCCAGATGAAATAAGGAGTCTGCGCATTTTCGTTCGATTCACGGGAGTCCATGCATTTATCAAACTGCGCTGCCGCCGGAGGCATTTCCGAACCATTGTATATCACAGAAATACGGCTTTCATCGACTCCGATTTCAGCAAGCTCTTTCTTGGTGCTCGGGCTCACGACGACAAACGGCTGCGTGCGATAGAAGAACGGAATAATCCGCTCAAAAAACCAAACGCCAAACGCAATCGGAAAAATCGCTTCGGAGAAAATCGACTTACGCCACAAATGATGCATCTGCACCAAGAGCGGTTTGCGAACGAACCAGTGGGCAAAGACCGGCAATTTGTTCAAATCTTCAACAACAACGTCAAAGCCAAATTCGCGATCCAGCTTTTTCAAGTTCGCAGCGACCGTCAGCTGGAACGTCAAATCTCCGCCTTTGCGAACAACTTGAATTCCATCGACAACATCGCGTTCCTTTGCACCAGGGAACATCGTCGTAAACAGGACAACTTCATGTCCCATTTCTACAATCTTCGAGAAAATGCGATGCAAGTGCTTCTCGGCACCGCCGGCAGCCGGATGCATACGATCTCGATAATTTACGACGAGAATTTTCAAGCTACACCCTACGGTTTACGTCCAATAACGCCAATGCAAAGTTGCGTGTAATGCATCACCGGCACAGACTGAAGCGAGTCCAAAATTTTGTCCTTAAATTTCTGGTACGCGGTTCCGTCGAGCGGATACTTCGGGAGTTCAACACCGAACTTGAAACCGAGTTCACGCAAAATACGATAGAAAAGATTCGGACGCATCCAGTCACCATACGCATAGACGTATTCAAAGCCAGCATCGTTCATAAGCTTTTTGAGCTGCGGCATCGTGAACTGCTTTTCCCAACCCGCAAACCACTTGTCCATCGCAATCAAGATGTGCTTGATAATCGTATAAGGGTGCACCGTCTGCGGAACGTCGCAAAGGCAGCAACCGCCATGCTTCACGATGCGGAAATTTTCCTGAATCAGCGGGAGCGAATCCTTGAAATGTTCGGCCAAGCCCTGATGGAACACCAAATCAAAAGTGTTGTCCGGGAACGGCGACTTGAACGCGTCTCCGCGAACGAGATGCAAATTCGTAAGATTTTCGCTTTCGCGAAGCGAATTGACGATTTTCAAGCTGTTTTCAGCATAATCGAGGACATAAACATCGGCTCCAAGGCGAGCGAGTTCGGCGCTGTCGCGGCCGGTTCCTGCACCGACTTCCAGCACTTTCAAGCCTTCGAGCTTAAAATTCTTCTTGATAGCTTCAATAATAGACGGCGAAGACGGATAGACCTTGTCCATGTCGTTCTTGCGCTGCCAAAAACGGTTCCAAACGGATTGATCGGGTTCTTTTACTGACATAACGGGGAAAATATACGAAATTGATTAGACGAAAGACGATAGACGATAGACGAAAGATTAGTAAACAGTGGTTAGGGGCTAGGGGGCCGCTTCGCTTTGAGGTATGAGGTCGGCACGTTGTGCCTTTGAGCTATGAGTATTACAAACTGACCCCAGATACTCGAGACCAAATATCTCAAAATGAAACGCATCACATCAAAGAGGGATGCACAAGGTTCATAATGAACATTCGGACGGAGCTTTTTACATTTTCGTGATTGGATTCTAAAATTCACGACAGACATTTTGTCACGTTTTAAAAAATTTGTTATATTTTTACGACACTTTTTGTAAAAACGAGGAAATATTTTATGATTTTTTGCACATCGAAAACTGCAAATTTCTTATTTTAAGGACTTTTTGTAAAAATTTTGGAAAATTTTACAAAATTGGCACGCAACTTGCTTTAAAAAAGCGATATTATAGGAGCAAGGTTTTTAAAATGCATATTGATTCTACCGATACCACTCTCAAAAGATACCTAGAAGATATTCGTCGCACTGCACCTCTCTCCCGCGAAGAAGAACAGATTCTATTCCAGAAAGCTAAAGAAGGCGACAAAATCGCCCGTAAAAAGCTGATTTCCGCAAACATGCGCTTTGTGCTCAAAGTCGCCATCCAGTACCGTGGCTGCCCGATTCCGCTGCCGGACTTGGTCAGCGAAGGCGCTATGGGACTCGTCCGCGCCATCGAATCGTTCGAACACACCCGTGGTCTTAAGTTCATCAGTTACGGCGTTTGGTGGATCAAGGCATATATTACTCGTGCTATTAACGAACAGGGCAACCTCATCCGCTTGCCGGCAAACCAGCACCTCCGCGTGCGCAAGGCTTTGCACGAACAGTCCCGCGGTAAGGAAATCAACGAAGAAATCCGCGAACTCATCCAGATCGGTCAGCGCGGTGTTTCTTTCGACAGCCCGCTCAAGGCAGACTCCAAGGCTACTTACGCCGAAGTCCTCCCGGACAGCGGTGCATCGAATCCGGAAGCCGATTCCGAAATCCAGAGCGTCGAAGCTTTGGCCCGCGACCTCATGGAACAGCTCCCGGAACGCGAAGCCCGAGTCATCACCGGTATTTTCGGCATCAACCAAGAAGCTCCGCAGACACTGCGCGAAGTGGGCGAATCCATGAACATCTCCCACGAACGTGTGCGTCAGTTGCGCGACCAGGCTCTCCGCCGTATCCGCAAGTACAACAGCAAGGACTTCTTGCAAGAAAAGAAGGACGCATTCCTCGCTGCTATTAACAAATAGCCGCTTAACGACGCAAGGGGCTCCGCCCCCTGGAACCAAGTTTTTCGACGACTATTTCATAATAGTCGCCGTTTTTTACGCAAGGGACTCCACCCCCTGGACCCCTTTTCCAAATGCGAACTATTAATAAGTAGCAAGCCGAGAGTTGCGCGCAAGCCGAAGGAATCTAGTTTTCGGCGACCATTTCTTAATGGTCGCCTTTTTTACGCAGGGCTCCCCGACTTACGGTCGAGAATTTTTACTAAAATAATGCATAAAAAAATGCAAAAACGAAAATATTGCGAAATTTACGTGAATAAAACAAATAATTGAAGGATTCTTACGTAAAATTTTTACTTTATCCGTATTTTTAGGTTATTTTTCCAGATTTTTCAAAGAAAAAATCACACAAATGTACACCGTGAAGCCGCAAAACGCAATTTTCAACCATTATTTTCCCTCTTTTCGTTCAAAAACACTTATTTTATATGAAATTTTACGTGAAAAATTAACTTTTTTTCATCTCATTCACGTAAAAAATGGAAAAAAATCGAAATCAGGGTCACTGCACGCAACGGACTGAGAATCCGAATTTTTTCGGTTTCATCATATAGCTGAAGCCCATCGACTTTGACGAAAGGTACCACACCGAGGCTTTATCGCCTTCGACTTCTGCGCTCCAGAAGAATGCAAACTTGTTTTCGTTGCCGTACGTGCCGTCGTCGAACATGTTGCCCGCGGGCATCGCGCTGAACTTGAGCGTATCGTTTCCGTTCGTCTCGCCGGACCAACCGTAATTTGCCTTGATAAGATAGCCGGCATTGAAATCACCACCCGCCGCTTTCCACAAGCTTTCGAATTCTTCGTTTGTCGGCAAATGGAATCCGGCAGGGCAAGCAGACTTCGCGGCTTCCCACGTATAAAGCCGTCCATAAACCATGCAGTTGTCTTCGTCTTCCCTATAGCAGGTACTGCCGGGCGCATTGTAATTTAAGTTGTCCGCCATCCAAATGCGGTCTGCGATTTTGACGGTGCGATATTTTTGCTTATCGCGGGAGTCCTTGAGCTCTTGCTTGTTTGCTTTGGGGGCGGCAAAGGAGATGCTAGAGGCAACGAAAAACAGAGCAAGGACGGAGGCAAAAGACAAATGATTCATGGATTGCAATCTAGAATTTTATTAATTGCGTTAATCTTAATGGACTCTATCGCGGCGGCATACGAGCCTTACTCCAGGGTGACAAACAACAGACTCGCCCTAGATCTTTCGACTACGCTGCGCTCCGCTCAAGATGACACAATGTCGCTGACATTACTGTCATTCTGGAGCCTCGTAGAGGCGATAGAATCCACAAGCAAATCTTGATGGAGCTATTGCGGACTAGATTCCGGCTTCCTTCGATGCCGCTCAGGACAGGCTCAGGCCGAAACACTAACGTCATGGCGGACTCCCGTGCTGAGCAAAGTCGAAGCATGATCCGCCATCCACCTAAATGACGTACTCCGTCTTACTTTTCCACACCGATGAGCTGGGCTTCGCCACGTCCCGGGAGCGGCTTGAAAATCTTGACGTTCGTCTGGACGGTCGGGCCGCCAAACGCATTCATTTCGCAGACAAAGAGGTAGTTCATGCCTGCGACGACTTGCGTCGAGACGCTAAGCGGCTTCAAGCCCAAGTAAGCGTAATCCTTCGTGCCTTCGGCGAAAGCCGCAGAATCTTCAGCAGTGAGCGGACGCTGTTCCGAAAAACCGCCCATGAGCATTTCTTCGGTCGCTCCCGTTTCGAGATTTCCGAAGAACGCAGCGACTTCGGCCTTAGCCGTTTCGACACCGCCTTCGGCGTTGATTCGCTTGTTAGAAATCCCATAAGCAAGCGTCACGTTGGCGTTCGGTTCAAGCGTCTTGAGTTCTTCCGAGCTCGCCTTGCGACCGCCGCTGCCGTATGTGCAGAACGGCACAACGACTTTACCGCTCAAATCGTTCGCTTCGAGGAACGTGTAAATCGGCGGAGTAAACGTCCCGAACATAATCGGATAGCCAAGGAACACGGTATCGTACTTGTCAACGTCGAGTTTTGCATTCACAAGAGCGGGCCACTGTTTGCTTTCGCGTTCAGCACGGACTTCAGCAATCGTGCTGTCATAAGTCGAAGGGAAAGACTTCACCAACTGGAGTTCAAATTCATCGGCATTGCGCGCTTCCTTGAAAACCTGAGCCAACTTCTTGGTCGCACCCGTCTGCGAGAAATAAACGACCACAGACTTGGACGTTTGCGCAGCAACTTCGGCTCCACCTTCAGACAGCGACTTCGAAAGTGCAGCTTCCTGCTTGTTGCAAGCAGAGAACATCGCCGATGCGGCAAGCACCGCCGACACAGCAAGAGTAAATTTCAAGGAACGGGACATAAATACCTCCAAATTAAACTTTTCAATGAAAAGATATTTATTTTTTAAAAGGAGGAGTCCCATGGAAATTATAATCATTGCCTTATTGCTCGGTTTTACAATGTTCATCATTACATTCGGGCTTGCATGGTTCATAACAAAAAAAGAAAGACATGCATCCAAGTTAGAGCAAAATCAGAATTTACTTGTTCAATTTCAAAAAGCAGCCAAAGGGTTCAAGATTACCACAATCACATCCGCTACCCTCCCCCTGCTATTGCTCTTCCCATTTCTATTCGACAAGCCAACACACTCTAGCGCAGACGACCTTCTTGTATTCTTCATTCTTTTATCTATAGGAATACTCATTCCAGCACTCTGCTGCATTTCCAGTTACAATTACCTTTTCAGCACAGCCGACAACACGAAAGTCTTTTACATTCTACTCACTCCATTCATTCCCATTTTCTTGACAGGAATCTTTTTGACTCTAGTAGGCGGCGGTTTTCTCGGAATATTTCTCATAATTCCATACGTAATTATTTTGGCTGTAATGGCGAGAATTTTGTATTTTAAAAGAAAACGTTTTTACGCAAAACAGACCGACTAGTCCAAAGAATTTCTATGTATATAAATGACACATTAGCCGACGTTTTATTTTTCGAAACGATAATAACCGACGTTTTATTTCTCGAAACGATAATGTCTCCGGTGATATTGTTAATAATCGCAATTCACATTTTTATCGTGCGACTGATGACAAAAAAAGAGAGGCAAGAGATTCGTCTTCCTCAGAATAAAAATTTTTGGATTCAATGCAAAAAAGCCGCGTTGGGATTCAAGATAGCCACCATCGCATTTTTATTCACTCCATTACCATTCATTTTTCCATCCGCCATCGAGCCTACAGATAGTGGCCCAGCAGCCTTATTCTTTATGATCTTACTTGGTGTGTCTATCGCCGTTTTTCTTTCATCGTTCAGCACGATTTACTGCTACAATTTTCTTTTTTACGTCGCTAGCGACAACTCAGCATCTATCATTCTATGCATTCCGCTCTCCGCCTTAATCCTATGTTCCGCAGTTTTTCCGCCGCTCATTATTCCGTGCGCCATTTTCGTGCTAATAGCGAGAGCCATTTTGTTGTCAAAAAAGAAAACGTTTTTACAAGGCTATCGCTGACACGGAATGCAAATTGATTCAAGAGCAAAGCGAGAGTTAGATGTTGAGTTACTAATTTGTCGTTGCAAACAACCGATTGCAAAATGAACGTTTTTGATAACGGTTGGTTGCAAAATTTGCAAGAAAATATTTTTTGGATATTTGTTCATGTATTTTATGCCTCCTAGAACAATTTAAGGAGATGTAAATGAGCATAAAATCTTTTGATGAACTTGACATTACCGATCCAATTATGTTCGGACTTGTATTCAGCAACAAGCATATCGCCCAGCCCTTCATTGAACACTTGTTGGGCATCAAAATTGGCCACTTGGAAACGCCCATTCCTGAAGCGGTCCTGAGTTACAAATGGTCGACACCAAGGAACTCCCTCAAAGGGCAAGGTACTACCAAAGCGTGGGCGACGGAGTAGCTCTTTCCAAAGGCGATTTTTACACCAGTCTCAGGGAACAATACATCATTTTTTTTGTGTCCCATGGACATTTTCAGTAGCGATCATCACGTTTACCATTTTGAAAATAGGGCAAGGGAAGACACCAACATCACATTGAATGACCTAACCTTTAAAATTTTTTGAGCTTCGCTCCAAATCCGCCGCGGCTCGGAAATGCCCAAAATTGGTCACTTCTCTCGCCTTGCTGGATTTATTATATTTAAGAAGTACGAGAAATTCACAGACCCTGTCGTCAAAGCTTACATGAAGTATTTTGCGACCAGAAATGCGGATTCCGATGAAACTGAGACCATCAACAACCAAGTGTCCTTTTACAAGACCGATACTTTCATAAGGAATAAATACATGACTTACGAATTTGATCTTCACGAAAGCAAGGAAGAAGGAAGGGCAGAAGGAAAAGCCGAAGAGGCTGCCAAAGCGTTGGAGGAAAAAAAAAGCTATGGCCAAAGGTCTTCGCGATGATGGAGTTTCTCTAGAAATAATCTCTAAACGGACCGGCTTTACAATCGAAGAAATCAAGGCCTTATAAGACAACAAGCCTTCTTAACGATTTTATCAAATCTTACAGAAAAAGTCCCAGGTGTGCTTACCTGGGACTTTTTGCATTCGACTTATTTAGTTGACACAGAATGCAAATTGACCCAAGAGCAAAGCGAGAGTTAATCTACAAAAACACCTGATTTGCAAACGTGGAAAGAATCTTCAAAGCTATCGAAAGTTCCATTTACTTTAGCATGCCGACAGACAATTGGGAGCGAGCGGTCTTCGCCACAACCGTTTTGAACCACAGTCTTTCCGTCTGATTCAAGTACCTTCATACAATCCATGTTTTGGCAAGGGCGACCGCCCATTCCCATCGTAGAATAATCGTACTTGAATACTTTGCCTTTATACGTAAATTGCAATCCAAAAATTCTATGATTGCCACCACCGTGATACTTCACATCCGAGATTTCCTTCCTGGAGCCATTGACAAAAAATTCTGCCTTATGAACTTCGTATGATATCAGTCCGACAGTCAATCTGCAACTGACAGGATTATTCTGCACATAGACAAACCCTGAATCGCCATCGTATTTAAAGCTGCAAATAAGGTCGCTTTGAGCAACGGTATCAATCCAATCTTCTCGATAATTGCCGCTTACGATAGAATCATGGCAAGGGAGGAATTTTTGGTCGGGAACGCGGATGTTGAAGATTTTCGTGGGATCGGAGGCAGCTTCGCTGCTGGATGACACGACGAGAGTCGCGGAGCTTGAAGATTCCGGGTCAAGCCCGGAATGACGGGATGAACTGCTGGAAAGATCCTCGATCGGGGTCGAGGATGAC
>Ga0129307_1001308_pt1 | contig 27408 bp, 50 predicted proteins | sample P1105metagenome_FD_94437 | JGI IMG/M metagenome (GOLD analysis project Ga0129307, IMG submission 94437) | Capybara group fecal microbial communities from Wisconsin, USA - P1105 metagenome | ecosystem: Host-associated > Mammals > Digestive system > Large intestine > Fecal | place: USA: Wisconsin...
GCCCATTGTCACTTCCGGAGAGTTGGTAAGTTTCAAGGCCGTGCCAGAGGGGACGCAGACTGGCGTTGAGATAGAACTATACGCATCGCCAGGACTAAGCGTAACAAGTTACGAATTATCTGAAACACCATTCACATGAGAAAGATAAAAGTATTCCCGATACAAGGTGGAGGCATTTCAATCCCCGAATTAGAGGCATTGCGTGGGGTGGTGGTCGTTGACCATTGGTCGAACACACAACCAGTAGGTTCGGGTGGAGGCGAGTATTGGTACAACCCCGATACACGTTTGCTATATGTGTCGGAAGCAACGACGACAGAAGGATCCACAACAATTACGTGGCAACCTATCAGCGCACGTTTGCAGACCATTTATGTAGATGCTACTGGTCTTGCAGGTTACATTTGGGATGGCATGGATATGTTGGCATTAGGTGGTAATGCTCAAATCACCATTGACACAACAACGTCAACAACCTCCACAAACCCATTGGAGAATAGGGTCATTACAAATGCCTTAAATAACATCGTAAACACTTTAAGCGGTCATCAGTCTCGCATTTCAGCGTTAGAAAATGCAGTTCCGTTTGAAGAGGTTTTCTTTGTTGATAAATGGGGAGACACTGCGCCAAATGTCAATCAAGATGGTGTTTATTGGTGGGACACCGATGATAAGAAGTTGTGGGTGTCTGTGCGAAGCATAGTCGAGGGCATCAGCACCATATCATGGGACGAAGTAGAAGTTAGCGACAAGCGGTTGTATGTCAACAAGCAAGACAATGCGCTATACTACTACGGAGAGGTGACGGAACAAAGTGGAATGATTGTCATTATTACGAATGACATGATTCCGCTTGAGGCAGATAATTCTGAATTGTCCGATGCCATAGAGCAACTGACTGCAACTGCCAATTCTTTGTCAAACAACATCATTGCCTTGGAAACGGCATATCAGAATGCCGACACGGCTTTATCAAACCGCTTAACAGCGGTGGAGAACGGCAAGGTGGATGATGTGCAAGTCAATGGAACGAGCGTTAAGAATGGGACAAACGCAAACATTCCTGTAACGTCAGCAGGTGATGGTGTCGTTCATGTTGGCCCTACCGACCTTGATGTTTCCCATCAGCATGAATGGAATGACATCAAGAACGCTCCTGATATGCTTGTCGGTCTTGGTGTTGGCAAAGGCTTCTTGGAGTTCTTTCATCGTAGTGGAGATACCTCAAAAGTCGAGGGACTTTTCAATCAGGTACAAATTCAGATAGTGCCAGGACACGGAGAACCATCCGCTACTGCCACATGCTCTGAAGGGGTGCTTACTATCCGCTTTGTGAACATTCAAGGCGAGCAGGGCGTAAAGGGTGATACGGTAATACTCGACCCCGATGGAGTGAGTTCATATACGCTCTACGATGTCACAGGCTACAATGTTGATGGCGCAATGACACAGGCGGCTGTCACGGCTGCGTTGACTGCCAAGATGGACATGGTTGACGATACTAATGCCGATTTCTCCATCAAAGACGAAAATGGCAATTCCATTGCACGGTTTGCCAATGGCGAGATAGAAACAAAAAAATTTAATAGTTCTTATGCCGCAAGGCAAAGAGAAAGTATAAGAGAGTTTGCAATCGAAGACGAAAATGGGAATGCTATCGTGGAGTTTGAGAATGGTCATATACGAACAAAGAATTTCGATAGTGAAAATATCGAGATAGAGCATCCTGTGGAGGTGGAGAATGGGAACTACGATTTCTCAGTTGAAGACGAAAACGGGAATAGCATTCTTCGCGTTGGCCAAGGGCATATCAGGACAAAGTTCTTCGATAGCTCCAATTTCGGAGTTAGCAACAAGATATACTGCGTTGGCGATTCTACTACGCAAGGTCAGAGTGGCATTGACAACCCACGAGACGATAACGAAAGCAGCGCATCAGCAAATTGCTATCCTAACCGACTACAAGATATGCTTGGCGACCAATGGGAAGTTGTCAACCTTGGCGCAGGAGGGCAAAACACGGGGGAGGTGCTTTCACGATGTGGCTGGCTTGACCTTATCACTCCAACGGCATTCACGCTCTATGGGAATGGTACAACGTCGCTGGTGTGTTCGGGAGCGCAAGCCGACAAGACAGGCGTACTTGTAGATAGTTGCGCACAAGAGCCAGCAAACTATTTTTTACAACAAGGCTCAACGGATGCGATGTCTCAAATGTCTATATGCTACGTTCTTGGCGTTCAATGCGCTCTTTCCGTTTCATCGGCCAATATATATATTCGCCGCACATCAAATGTGTCATATAACCTCACCATCCCGGGAGGTACGCATATCACTCTTGGGGGATGCAAAGGTAATGGAATATACCTATTGCGTGTTGGAAGCAATGATGCCATGCGGATGCTATCAAACACCAATATTGACAATTACATCGCCAAGATAAAGCAGGCCGTAAGCCGTATGGAAGGAGGGCGATACTTGGTAATGGGAATGTTCCACGGATATGAGCCAAGTACGACGGAGCAGGTGAAATGGTCTGCAATGAATGCACGACTATCCCAAGAGTTTGGCGCAAGGTACATCGACGGGCAAGCGTATATCACCTCTATGGAGGCTTTTGCGGCTATTGGTGTAACACCAACTACAGATGCAGACATTAGTTCTGCAAGAGCAGCGCAAGGTGTAAAAAGCGACGAATACTGCATGACACATAGTATGACCCCCTCTTCTTTTTGGAGGGCGTCGTACACTCCTAACCGCCAGTCCGTTGACAAGATACACCTCAACTACGATGGATATTGGCTTATGGCCAAGATGTTTTACGACAAGTTAGTACAACTTAATTGGATATAACCTAATGGGAAAGGCATTAATAATAAAAGGTGCTGACTTTTCAGCAAACGGAATACCCGCCGACTTCACGCAACTTGCATGGATTGGTGGCGCAACGACTACGGGCGGTTACATCAATTCGGGTATTTTTTGGGGTAACAAGGAATACTCGCTTGACGATGAAATGCAATTTTGTGTCAAGTTGGATGCGACAGGATTGTCAACCGACAATTTCTATTCCATAGGAGCGTATATCAATGTCAACACAAGATGTTTGGCATGGTTTAAGCAGTCGAACGTGACATTTTATTTTGCAAGAAATGGAAGCGATACTATATCACCTTCCGTTTCATTGTTTGATGGGCAATGGCACACCATTTCTATCAGCAAAACAAAAGTGAAGATTGACGGAACGGAATACGCTTGGCCTGCTGCACCTGCGCAATATCCCGATGCCGAAAGTTCGGTTTATAATAATATTCCGATTTATCTTGATTGCGCATCAAGGTCAAGCGGGGATGGCTACAATAGCGTAATCGACGGACCAAGTTCTGCCATGAAGATTGCGTGGGTAAAATATCTACGTTCAGGCTCTTTGATACTTGACTGCATTCCTGTCAAACGAAAAAGTGATGACAAGGTTGGTTTCTACGACCGTATTAGCGGTGAGTACAAGTTTAGGAACGATGGCTCAACGCCAAGTTACGGAACAACATAAAATAAAAGGGATATGGCTACAACAACGTATAATGTTTTTTCGCCTGTTCAGGAGGGAGATATAAGCGTTGCGGCTGGCGGCGGCTACACCATCCAGGAATGCTCCCTTGCCGAATACAACGCCCCTACACCCAAGGACGCAAGCACCCTCTATGTCATCACATCATTGGAATAGGAGGCATCATGACATTCAGAATGGGAAAGAGAGTGGCAACTGAAATGCACCTTGGAAACAAGGAGGTGTACCAAGTGAGGCAGGGAGAGGCGTTGGTCTATGCCAAGCAACTCACCGTCTCACAGACCCTCGACGGGGTGACGAGCGACGCGCCAAGTTCGGTGGCGTGGGGGGATGGGCTGGCGGTTGTGCTGACGGCTGACAGCGACACGCAAATGTCATCGTCTTCGGTCGTAGTGATGATGGGAGGGGTTGACATAACTTCCACCGCCTACGACAGCGCGACAAACACCATATCCATTGCAAGTGTGACGGGGAATGTTGCGATTACGGCGGCTGCGGCTATCATCTTCGAGGATGCCGCCGTCAAGGCGATATGCGCCGCCAACTGGGGAGGAACTATTGCTGGCGAGTTGACCAAGAACGAGGCGGCGGCGGTGACAAGCCTTGATGACAAGTTCCGTAATAACACCACAATCACCAAGTTTAACGAGTTTGTGTACTTTACAGGCATAAACACCCTTTATTCTGCCTTTAGCGGATGCAGTAACCTTGAGGAAATTACTTTCCCAACGGCATATCTTGATAGTTCGGCAAATACTAATGGTAGGTTTACAAATGTCCTGGCGCGTACCAAAGTAGTCAATGTGGACATGAGCAATATCACCACAACCAATACTCGGCAGTCTTTGGTCGTCGTTCCGCAAAATGCTGCTCTTAAAAAAGTGGTTTTCCCGCAATGTAATGTCGATACGATGTACTATATGCTACAAGGATGCACCAACTTGGAAGAAGTTGATTTCTCGTTGTGTAATTTTGCAAATATGCCCGCTACTTCCAACAACAGAGGAACAACGTCGGGAGCATTCTATCAGACTGGGAAAATTACTACGGTAAGGGGCGGTTTCCCAAACTTGGCAAGAAGTGTCAATGTAAACACCAATCCTATTAGTGTTGAAAGTGCGACAACCATAATAACATCTCTTTTAAGTTCTCCAGTAAGCGGCGCAACATTTACCTTTAAGGCAAGCATGAAGGCTACTTATGAGGCCAATGCAGATTTCAATGCCGCCGTGGCCACGGCGAGGTCTAACGGATGGACTATTGCCTACTCCTAAAATATAAAGATATGAAAAAGGACATTCTAAAGATACCAAGGGGCAACGACTTCCGCTTGCACATCTGCCCAAGGCGGATAGCGAGGGCGGAAAAGACTGCCACGTTCAACGACATCGACGGACTGGCCGTCACCGTTACAAGGGCGTACAGGGAGATACCCTGCACTTATGAACTGACGGAGGACGGCGACATCATCGTCAAGGTCAAGGCCGCTTCATTGTGGCAGACCGTCGGCGAGGCGGCGTATGGGGTTGCGATTTCGGGACAATACAACGGCGACGCTTGGCGGTGGCATGACTGCTCGGTGTTCCGAATTGTGGAGTGCAACCCGTGTTCTGACGTGCAAGCAATGGAAAGTTTCAGTGCTGACACGTACTTCATTTACGATGACATAGTGCCGACCATCAAGGACGATGCGCTCGACCTTGACACCCACGGCCACGCATGGATGGAGGACGGAATACTCCACCTCATGGAATCGGAGAATACAAGCATTTCGATAGATAATTACAAAATCATAATCAAGCATGGAAGAGAAGATAATAAGGTGGGTTGCCATACACGACAGCCACGGCAATGTTGTAGATGAAGCACCCATCTATCCGCAAGGGACGGAGGAATTGGTAAGCCAGCACAACGCCGACCAAGAGGCGCATCCGTATATCAAAGAGGCCATCACGGGGCTTAGAACGCAGGTCGAGCGTAGGCTGGTAGGCGCAAAGGTGACGTTCAATGACGGCCACACGGAGGATGTTGAACTTGGATTCAACGACCAAGGGGATGTGATACTGCTGCTCCCCAAGGAGACCTTCGGCAAAATCGACGGCGTGAAGGTCAACGGCGAGGAATTGGAAGTTGACGAGAACGGGAAGGTGGACATCAACTTTTCCGCCACCGTTGACGGCACATATTCCGACACCCCGACTGTCACACCAACCATCGGCGAAGACGGCATCCAACTCGACTTCCAAGGTATTCGCGGCAACGGCATCGCATCCTCGACAGAAGTGTTATCAAGCGAGGACGGTGGCTTGAACACCCACACTTTCGTCGATAATGCTGGCAATGAACATGTGTTCCACACCATAAACGGGAAGCAAGGCCGTCCTGGAGCAGACCGGCAACCCGTAGAGTCGGGGGATGTCATCATAGCTCACACAACTGGCCAAGACGAGGGCAAGGTCATGAGCCAGAAGGCGGTGACTGAATCAATTGTAAGTTATCCAAAGACTATTGTGCTGGATGGTGCTGATACCGATAACTCTACTTGCAATCTCACGCTTGCTAAAGGGAGAACATATCGCCTGAAACTTGACAAGACATCGTGGTCGCATACAAGTCAGAACTATGCAATTTTCAGCATAGGCAAATATGTCGGAGGGAATTGGGTATCTTTATTCGTTGTGCCATCAACTGGGACACCACAAGAGAGTTATCTTTTCACTGTCGGGAATGACACGGTTGACTATACCGTCAATTTCCGTGGGAACGAAGGAGTGCAACTATATGTCACGATAGAAGAGGTGGATAGTTTGGCCACGTTGTCATCTTCGTATTGTGTAGGCAGCGGAAATGAAGATGCTAAGACCCTCAACAATGGTAGTGGTTTCCGACATTACATCTATATAAACAAAGAGTTGCCGTCTCCGTGCAGGATGAAACTCATTGGAGAACTCCCTACAGGTGTGTTATTCATAATGGAGGGATTCACTTCGCTTGCCAATGTTAAAAGCATTGCGGCAAGCTCAGTTGAATCAACAACGTATGACTCAGGAATCAGGGAATACGATTTTGCAAAATGCACATATCTCCGTGCGGCATTCAAAGCATCAAGTGGCAACCTCACATCAGCGCAAATGGCCGCTATTGACGCAAACTCCATAATAGAGATAATCCCACTGAGCCTTGATAACGCTAAAGAGGTGGTCATGCAGCAAGACGGTGTGACGGTATATCCGAAAGTCACCTCTCAAGGTGTTGTCCACGGACAAACCACGCTGAAGGACTATCTTGATATGGCTGTGTTCTACAAGGAGTTCAACATGTCCGACATGGTGGCATCGAATCCGATAAACTCAAGACGCAGATATACTACAAAAGTTCCGCAAACGCCATTTTATGCCAAAGCGGAAGGAAGCATCCCGAACGGATTCGTGTGTTATGTTGGCACTAACTACACGATTTCAGATGCAAAAAACCCGAATGTCAGTCACGTGCAATCAACAGGCTGGGGTGTTCTGAGCGGCTACTTCGACGCGGAGAACGCTTACTATGTGACAATAGGATGGAAGAAATCGAACAACGGAGATTTCAGCGCGGAAGACATCGCGGCGTTGGAAGCAAGCAACATCAAGCTGGTTGTGCGAAATTTCTCCCTTGGAGCGGATGAAAGCACCGACATCATCAGCCTCAATGACGAGAGCAGGACGCTGACATATCTTCGCAATGCCAAGCGCCCTCAATACAAGGGTAGTTCGTACACACCAACGATAACCCCTTGCACGTTGCTGCACTTTTCCGACATCCACGCCGACGAGCAGAACATGAAGAGGATAGTTGAGTTCTACAACTATTACAAGTCTTACATAGACGATGCCTTGTGTACTGGCGACATCATCAAGAACCTCTTCAGCGACAGTTTTGCATTTTGGGAAAATGCGGAGGCTGGCAGCATCCTCAACTGCGCTGGCAACCATGAGTACTACAACGGAGAATCTACCGCGCCATATTACCAACAGATAACGCAGAAGCAGGTCTATGACAAATTCTTCGCCCCATACATCGAGCAATGGGGAGTAACACAGCCAGTTGATGCCGAGGAGAATGGTCTGAACTACTACTACAAGGACTATGTGACAAGCAATGTGAGATTGATAGTGCTTGACAATATGCGGGTTGATGCAGCACAACTCACATGGTTTGAGGGTGTCTTGGCAGATGCCATCACCAATGGACTGCATGTTGTCGCAGCCATGCACATCGGCAACCCTGTCGGAACAATCACATACGACAATCCATTCAACTCACTGAGAGAGAACAATCCATCATCCCTCAATGGGTGGATTCATGAAGATTCAGAATTGTTATACGACAAGGTTGATGAGTTTATCGGGAATAATGGTGTCTTTGTCGGTTGGCTTATGGGACACAGGCATTTTGATACGATAGGGACACCACATGACCACCCCAACCAGTTGGAGATACATGTGGCAACTGGAAGTTGTGGAAGTTCATGGGACATCATCCCTAAAGGTGACAACTGCGACAGAACACCCGGAAGCAAATCGCAAGATTGCTTCAATATCTATTCGATTGACACTTATTACAAGATGATAAGGATTCATCGGATTGGCAGTGATGTTGACAGGGATTTCCGTCATATCGGCAATCTCTGCTATGATTATTTAAACCATCGTGTAATTTATTGCGACTGATGATAATCTCACGAACAAAGGCAAGGTCACGCCTTGCCGCGAATATGCCGAAAGGCTCTTCCCCCATCCGTTTCATCAAGCAGATGGGGGGAGGGCTGATGGCCTTCAGACAAGACAAGAAAGCCTTGCTGACATCCTCCGACGATGAACTGCCAACAATCATCGGCGAGTGTGAGGCGGAACACTTGGAAGATATGCCGCCAGCAATGGCAGCGTGGTTGGAGGAAACGGCAAGGGAGGTGGAATCTTATCAGTCAGCACCAAAGCCGAAAGGCATAATCAAAGCCAAAGCGGCGACAGCCGACACCGAGCCGCAAAAGGAAAAGCGCATTTCAGTTGAACCGCTAATCAAAGCGACTTGGAATCAAGGCGCACCATATAACCAAGACTTAAAGTTTGACGGCAAGAGCGTAATCGTTGGCTGCAATGCAGTTGCTATCGGAATGATTATGCTCTATTGGGCGAAGAAAGGCTACCGTCGTGGATGCATGGCGACCAAAGCCTACACGTCCAAGACCGCCAAGTACAAAGTACCTGCACTCCCACCTGTCACGGTGTTTGATTGGGACAACATGACCTTTGGCAAGCCAAGCACAGCAGCGCAGAAGAAGGCCGTGGCTGATATGCTCCGACACATCGGTTATGCCTTGCAAAGCGATTACACCACCAACCTCACCACCGCATCGGTGGCCAATGATGTCACCGTCCTTTCCAAGTCGCTGAGGATGGGCAACCCCAATCGCATCCTCGCAAGAAGCGGATATGCCGATTGGGAGCAGCAAATCTACAATGAGATAGCCAACGAGCGGCCGGTGGCCGTCCTTGGCTGCACTTCCAGCGGCGGTTGTCACATCTTTGTCGTTGACGGCTACAACGCAGATACTGACATGTATCACGTTAATTGGGGATGGGGAGGAAGTTGCAACGGCTACTTCCGCCTGAGCGTTCTTGACGCGACATCATCCAAAGCATATTCTTCAAACAAGCAGGCCATCATCGGCATTTGTCCCACATACAAGTTGGGTGATGTCAATAATGATGGGAAAGTCACCATAACCGACGCGATGCAAGTAATGGAACTCGCCGCGCAAGGCTTGACCGACCCTAAGGCAGACATCAACAGCGACGACAAGGTGACGGTGGCAGACGCAAATGCAATTGTAGAACACATAACGGGAGGAAAGAAGTTATGAAGATAGAACTTGTAAGAATTTTTACTTGCCCGACATACACCATAGGCAAGTTATACGTCGATGGGGAGTGGGTGTGCGACACCCTGGAGGACACCGACCGGGGACTTGACCAAAGTATGAGCGAGGCGGAAATCCGAAAGAGGAAGGTCTATCGGCAGACCGCTATCCCAACAGGAACTTACAAGGTCACGATGGATATTCCGTCGCCAAAGTTCTCGCAATATCCTTTCTATCGGAAGTTGTGCAAAGGGTACCTCCCACGGCTGCTTGAAGTCAAGGGCTTCGACGGCATCCTCATGCACTGCGGCTCGACCGCCGACAACTCTGCTGGTTGCATCCTCATCGGTCTCAACACCGTCAAGGGAAGGCTGACCAACTCGCAGAAGACCTACACCACCTTCATGGGGTTGCACATGTTGCCCGCCAAAAAGATGAAGGAGGAAATCACAATAACCATAACACGAAAATACAAGATATGAACGAAATCATCTTGGCGGCAAAGCCGCTTTTCCTTACCTGCTCAATAGTGTCTATGGCCGTGTTTCTCGCCATCATGGTTGACCTCGCCGCAGGTCTATACAAGGCATACCAACGTGGGGATGCTCGCCGCTCTGAGGCATTGAAACGCACAGGCTTCAAGTTCCTCATCTACGAGGGCGGCATATTGATTGCTTCCCTCGTTGACGTGCTGATACACCTCGGCAAAGTGTTCCTCATATTGGGTTGGAATATGGCTTGGGGAGTGCCTTTCGTGACCTTGGCGTTAGGCATCTTTTGGTGCGTTGTCGAATTTTTGTCGGTCCGCGAAAAAGCCGACGAAAAGACGCATTACAATATCTCCAAGGCGGAAAGTTTGGCCGTGCAGGTACTGAAAATCATCGAAGCTATGAAGAAAGGCGACACGCCAGACGTTGAAAAGGTGAAGGAGATACTTGAACACGAAGGGAAGGACATCGAGCCGCTTGACATGGAGGACATGTAGAATGACACCAAAAGGAGAAACCCGAATAGCACTTGTCTTCGCAGCCATAATATTGGCCCTCATCGCCCTGACCTTTGTCGGCTGCAAGACACCTAAGACGGTGACGGAGACCATCGTCGAACATATCCACGATACGGTGACAGTCCACAAGGCCGACACGGTGAAAGAAGTGAAGGTCACGCAACGAACCGACACGGTGAGGGAGGTGCAGACCCACACATACACGCTCTCCAACCAGGGCGACACAATAAAGGAGGTGCATCATCATTACTCCGTCGAGAAGACAATCGTCATCGACTCCACGCAACGCTACAAGGCCACCGTGGACAGCCTGAGAACCGCCCTGCACGAAGCCAAGACCAAGGAAAAGGTGGTGGTCAAGACCAAGTACCTGATTAAGTGGTGGGAATGGCTCTTGTTAATCGGCATTGTTCTTTCCATAGCAGTTTTTGCATTAAAATCTACTTCAAAGTCTTCGTAGTAATGGTTTCATAGTAGTATTAGCTTTAGTTTTGCTCTGTTTGTGAAAATCGAGCAAAATTTTTACAAAGGGGCATAAAAATATCCCCCGACAAGTTAATAAAGACTCTCACATACATTATTAACACGCCCATAGCGTCGCAGTCGGGGGATTTATGCCCTATTTTGCGACACATGGGATTTCCGTGCCATAATGTATGTGAGATAGGTGCAAAGTTAGACATTTAATTTCAATTTGCGCCATGAAAGTGATAGATTTTTTAAAAGTTGGAAGAGAATTTTTAAAATTAATGTCAAATTGTGACATTAAATGTAATGATTATGTCCATATAGAATTGTATGAAGACTATATGGAAATGAGAAAAGAAAGGCACAAAGTTGATTACATACTTGCTATTCTATCAGACAAATACAAAATGTCAGAAAGCACGATAAAACGTATTATTAGACGATTCTCAAAAGAGGTCAAATAATGACCTTTGGTATTGCTGAAAATATTTTACATTATACGTTTGTGTTCATATCTTTGTGGTGACATATTTTTATTCACTCACACAAAAACTAAACTATGGATTCAAACGATTTGATGACCATCAAGGCTCTTTCGGAGAACAACAGTATGTCTCCTTACGAGCAGTTCAAAGTGCAGCACATGCAAGCCAAGAGCCACACTTCCGGCATTGGTGTTGCTGGTCTTGTACTTGGTACGGTAGGTACTGCGGTTGCCGTTGGCGCGTGGATTTTCGGCCCGATGTACGGCAATGCCAAGGCAAATCAAGCAAAAGAGGTCGCAATTTCTGCGAAGGAACTTGCCAACGTGCAGATTGGCGCAACACAGCGTCAGCTTGACCAGTTGACCAACCTTTTCGCCGCAGAACGTCAGGAGCGTATCACAGGCGACCAAACCATCACGCAGACCATCACCGACACCGTGAGCGGAAGCCAGCAAGGTCAACTCACTGCCATGCAGCAAGCAGAACTTGCCGCTTCGCAGGTTGCCACACAACAAGTAATGACTGGCCTTATGACCGGCCGTTATAGCGAAAACCCGCAGCGCGTGGCTTTGTATCGTGACGCAACTCCTTGCCCATGCCCCGCAGGTGGTTGTGGCTGCAATGGCTAAAACGACTCTCAGACAGGCGGCAAAATGCCGCTTGTCTTATTCTTAAATCAACGGCAAATGTTTTTCTCCACTAAACGCAAGCGACTTGAAATGATACAAGCAATACGGCCAACCTCTAAGGCTACACTAAAACTGCAATGTCTTTTTGCTGCGAAAGGTGACATCGACGAGGCAAACAAGTTGTATGACTACTTTGCCAAGGATATGCCTGACCTTCCCGATTACGACCCGGTGCAACCAACGTGGGTTGACAACACAAAGGATGCCGTTAATGGCATAATGGGTTGGGCGAAAGAAAACCAGGGGATGCTTGCACAAGCGTATGAGTTTATCCGTGGCATAGTCCAAGGTAAGACAATGCCGCCGATAGGTGCTGAAGATGTTGTTGAAACGCCATTACCTAACATCAACGAGTGATTATGGAAAGAAACTTGAAAGGCTACCCGATACACTTCAATATCTACGCAGAAAGCGAGCAAGAAGCAGAAGAATGCCGCAAGGCGATAATATCGTTCATCGGATTGCATGCGGCTCAATGTCGTGCTGTGACTGCAAGGAAAGTGGCAGAAGCCGTAAAGAATTGGGACAAGAACCCAATCGTTAGAAACCGCATAATCAATTATTTCAAGTAATGAAAAACGAGCAAAAACAATTTCAGTGTTCGGGTGACTGCCTGAAATGTATTCCAATACAAAGGCAGTATTGCTCTGCGCAACATTCCTACAACAGTATGCGAATGCTTCAACAGATGCAAGAAAGCCTTGATGCCATGGCCGTTGAGTTCAAGGAACTGAAAGAAAAAGTTGCCGCAATCCAAGATGGAGAGGCAATGCTATTCAATCCGAACTTAGAAAATGAAGCACAAGAAGGGGATGGTGCAGAAGAATAGATGCCCCAAAAATAATCAACACAAAACTAATAAATCATGAATTGCAATAACGGAAAAACTTATGCGTCAAACCCGACGCTTATCCCCGGAGGAACAGCGGCAAATGCCAACTACCTCCTTTCTCTTGACCACTACACATGCGGAAATAGGAAACTTTGCACACAGGGCGAAGTGTTTCCCGTGACTGCCGACCTAAAAGCAACCGCGATAGGCTTGCCAGCCGATGTTGGTAATGGCTCTTTTTGCCAAGAGGTGCTTATCAGTGGCACTTGCACCTATATGCCATACGTCTGCGGATGCCAGTGCAACCAATGCCCAAGAACGGAGAACATCTACTGCGTGGTGTGTGTGCCTTGCTCTTCCAATGCGCAGCCAACGCTCGCTATTGGCAACGTAGTGGCTTCTCCAACCAACGTGCAGCCGTGTTGCAACGTGACAAACTGCGTGGCTATTACGACTACTCTAAATGTGACAACAGCGTAAAGATGAATTGGTGTGATATTGCAAGCATTGTTTTTGTCTGCGTAACGGCAAACCACCTTGGCCTGATTAATGCGATAGAGGACATTGTTAAAAGTGACCACTTGCCAATTATCGGGTGCGTGAGATGCTTATCGTTTTGGTGCGTCCTCGCATATTCACTTGCCACAACAAAAGACGTAATACAATCGCTTGCAGTATCATTCTTTGCAAGTTACGCGGCTATTTGGCTTGAACTGATTGAAGGACTTATCGACATTAAATATCTAAGGCTCTATGGGAAGATTATCACAGCAGACGCGAACGACAAGAATCCCGCAACTGCCCAAAATGGTAGTTCCGAATGCTTTTTGCCCGAACTGCGACAAAACAACTCAAAAGACTAAACGCAAAATAAAATGAGCGCACAAGAATTAAAAGAAAAATACTCTTCGCTATACAACTATATGGCATCAAGCAAGAACCCGGCCTATATGAAGGCTTTTGGTCGCGTGATGACATGTATGATGGACGATATGATTGCCAATAGCACAAGCAAAGCGGAAGAGTATGTCGAGAAACTTGAAAGTATTAAGTGGGATAACTATCTCACGCCCAAAGAGGCAGAAACCATTGTTTCAAAGATGATGCCAAAGGCCCCTTGGAGTAGGGAGCAATGGAAATCTGCAATGGAACAGCACGGCTTTGAACTTGAACACGAACCACACTATAATCGTTGTGCTTTATGGGCAACAATGAATATGATTATGTCGGATTCGTCAGAAACGCTTGCAAAGTATGTTAGCGGCGACAAGTTGTTTGATGCCGTTTACGAACTTGCAATAGACAAACTTACCGACAAGGACGGCGTTTTCCGTGTAAGGGCTTATTTCGGGGTTTGACAACTAAATAGTTTTCCCGGTTTTGTAGTCGTAGTATTCACGCGTCACGAAGCCGAGTGACACCGATGGTGGGTACATGTCCTTCCATGCGGCGTATTGTTCCAGTGCCTCCTTTCTTGTGCCGTGCGCCTCTGCTATGAAGCGTTTCTCCAGTGGTCCGAACTGGTTGTATATCACGTAGCGGTTGGAGGGTGAGGTGTCGGAGTAGATGTTCATAAGTCCATAAACGTTTTAAGACGTTTTAGTAGGTCACATACAAATACACTCGGTCAACTTTGTCTTTTGCGTCAACTTTGAAAACAACTGTTTCAACAACGCATTCCACCTCGTCTTCTTCATACTCCTCAAAGAGGATATGGTCGCCCTTTCTTGGGATAAAGTCTGACTTGATGGCTCTTTGTGACACAAGTGAGCCTTCTTTAATAATTCGTATTTCCATAATTGTGAATTTTAAAGTTCCATAAACGTTTTAACGTATTCAACCGCAAGGTCTATTGCCTTGCCAAGTTCCTTCGGGTCAACCATCGGCTGTGAGTTCGGCACATTATCGTCCCGTCGCCACTTGTTGTGCGCCTCCAGCACCTTGACTGCCCTTTCCATATCGTCCTTGGAAACAAAATGGTCTCCGTGGCATTGGTCACCGCAATAGACGGTCTCGGCAAGGATTTTTGCACACGTGCCGTCGCCGTATGGACTTTCGCCAATCATAAAAGCACACGCGCCACAGCACTTCTCTTCCGCTTTCCGTGCCGCTGACAACTTAGGTGTTGCTTGTTTGATGCACTCGTCGAGCGACTTTGCTTGTAGGTAATCTTCGCAACTATCGTTCTCCTTAATCACCCACGGCCAGTTTAACAGCTTTGGGTTGTTGCATATTAATCTACCGTCAGGATGATGGTAGCAATATTGACAGGTTGCGCAAGTCTTTTCTTGTTTCTCTTTCATAATTCAATGGTCTTATTAATGCTGCACAATCTTAGTGCGTGTTGAAGTTCGTAAACCCAGCAGATTCCGACAATTTGAGTGTCGGGTATAGACATTTCGCTACAATGATAATGCAAGATATACATTCCATCGTTAAACTCATGGATTTCCAAATCAAAGAAGTCTTCATAGATGCCGTAGATTTCACCGTATTTCTCCTTGAAGTTCTTCTTCAAGATTTCCTCGGTGATGGGGATTGGCTCACACCTGTCAATCTCAGCAGATAAAGCACTTCCGAATTGCAGATAGTAAGTGCCGTGCTTCTTGACAATCCCATCAACTTGCCCTACATAAGGACTTCCGTCGTAATGGTAATTGAGTATGTTGACCCAATCGCCAATCATAATTTCTTCTGGTTTCATTGTTGATTAATATTTAATAGTTCAAGTTCGTTTTTAATTCCGTTGAGTTCTTCCGCTTGGAAGCATTGGTTGATGCTTATTGATAAAAGCATCGCGCCAATAAATGCAAGGTACGGCGAGTAATCGTTATGATTATCTTTCATTGTTGCTCCTCCACTTTTTGATTACAAGTGACCTCGCTGAATTTACCCCAAGGGTCAATAGTCGGGGTTGGATTGAATGGAATATAACTTATTTGTGGCTCTTTGTCGCCAACAACAAAGTCCATCAAAAGGAAATAGTCTTCATCGTTGAATATTGAAACTCTGAATTGCTGATGCAATCTATTCAATATTAAAATTGCTTTTTTCTGCTGTTCAGTCATTGTTGTTCCTCCATGTATTTTCTTAGTTCATTAATCAGTTCCTCGATGTTCGACACGGCGAGTTGCTGCGCGTAGATAAACTCTATGGCTCTCTCCGTGGCATCCTTGTAGCCGATTTTTCGCCCTTTGTTAAGGACGTGCAATAACTCTCCGCCAGTTGGGTTGTCGGTGGCATCTTGATAGCCAAGTTCCCAACATTGCATCCATTCTTGCAAGGCTGTGCAATCATCTTCCAAGCCTCTATTTACATAGCCACATTGGTGTGGTTTCCCGCATTGTTGGCAAAGCCAACGTTTTCTTTCTTCGTATGTCATTTGTTTGTAGTATTCTATTCTTTTAAATTAGTCCCATATAGCATTTCGCAAAACTCGTCCCACTTCTTTTCATCTTCACTTGTGTAGTGAAATTTTTTATCGTGGGTATGTGGGACAAGGCTTTTATTAATGTTGAATGTGTGGATAGCCCTTTTAATAGCATCCTCTTTCTGCTTCCCCTTAAAGTTGCCGCCAAGCATTTGCGTGAGGTTAATGCAAGCCTCGTTGAAGCGCATTGCATTAAGATGTCGCTCCTTATCAAGTGCATTTGTGTAGCAAGATAAGATATAGTTCACGTCAATCATCTTCTTGTAGAGCATATCCACGAGAACAAACTCAAATGGTAGATTATCTGGATAATCTAACCTTTTAATGTCGCTGAATTTAAGATTGCTCATTGTTGCTCCTCCATTAATTCAAGTAAACTCTTACACTCTGTAGGGCATCCAACCAACTTTTCCCCATACCTGTCAAAGTATGTGATAACGGCTTTGCCTAACTGGTTCTTGTGGCTTATCACCCTTCGGCAACCGCAGGTCACACACACTTGATGCTTGTTATCGGGGGCATTCCTAAAACTATGTTTGGAAGTCCTCGCTCTTTCTAAATCTTCTGCCTTGTGCATATTATTTCCTCCACACACATACTGAGCAATCCTTGCCGTCCCTTGTGCAATAAAAGCAATCGTTGATTGTGTTTGCCCGTATGTCTTCTAAAGTTCTATTCACAGTCATTCCTCTCCTCCTAACCTTTGTTTGATGTTATCCAGCCAAGACAAAAACCTATCATAAGTTTCAAAGTCATAATCTGGAGCTTCACTTTTATTCGCTTCAATTTCATCAATAATTCCGCTCCAATTTACTTCATCTTCATCAGTCCATTTAGGGGAAATTTTCACTTCATTTCCACTAATTTCGCTCTTTCCAATGTTTAAAGAATTGGAAAGAATTGGAGAGGTTTCGCCTTGCTTTTCTGAAAATTTATGTAAATCGTCTATTATAGTTTCCAAGACACCCTCATAATAATTTCCTCTTTCAGTATCAGGACACGAATTGTAAGCATAGTCTAATGCTTCTAATTGCTCTTCTGATGGTTTCCAGTATTGGAATTTCTGTCCTTGCTTTTCCAGCCAAGTTTGTTTCTTGAAGATTGTATATAATTGGCAAGGTGTTATATGATACGTTTTGCCGAGAAGATTGTCGCTTCTTACATTATAATTGTCATTGCCTATATATTCCAACCAATAAGTTTCTCCTTCCTTGAAATCTTGGAAACCAGCATAGCATTTAATAAATCCATCGCCTACAAATTCTCGTTTTTCTTTTTCAGCAATTTCATAAGATGCTTTATCTATTTCCCCTTGCTTTTCAAGCCAAGCAATCCACTTATCGTAGTCATAATCGCAACCACTTCTATCACGTTTTTTTATAAATGCAATGAGTGCTTTCCTTATCTTCTCATTCTCTACCTCTTTAGTTTCATAGAGTACGTCATTAGCCCAATTCTGAATACCCTCATCAGAGGGGTTAATTTCTTGTAATTGCTTGATTGCTTCTACAAGTTCTTCACATCTTTTTTTGTAGTCCATATTATTCTCCTTTCACATTTATTATGTTATTGTAAACTCCAAGGAAAAATCCTCCTAAAATAGACATTATTATAGAATTTACATATATTCCAAATGTCATACAAGTGACACCAGCGACCAATAAAATAGTAGTAAAAAGTATTTTTTTCATAACTATTCTCCTTTCTTTGTTTTTAGTTCTTTCAATTTAAGGCAATCCACCACCCATGCGCAAGCACCATTGCATTCAGTAACAGTTCCTAAGTATTTCTCACACCAGACTACCCTATAATGGCAGTCTTTTATACGTTCCTCTTTCACTTCAAGGGCGTTGATGAAAGAAAGAATTTCTCTTGCACAATCTTTATACCCCGCTTCTGCATCTTCAGACCTATATCCCCGCTCTCCCCGTGTCTTCTTTTCTACCTCCGCTATTAAATCGGCCTTGTCAATCAGTTCAATAATTCTCATTTCTCCTTTATTTTTTTTCGTTAAACTCAAAATTGTCACACTTATACGCTGGTGTAAACCTACTTACTCTATGTCCTGCCAACTTGCAGAAAGTTCCCTTGGGAAAGTTCTTGCACAGACCGCACTTGAACTCCCTTTGCGCGAATGCTTGATAACCTAAATAATGCGGGCCTCTATCATTGGAGTAAGCAGCCATAAGGCTCGCCGCCATCCATTGTAACAGCATTATTTTCTTTCTACTCATTTGCTTTCCTCCTCTCCTTCCGCATATTCATTCTCAAACAACTCAAATATTTTGTTTTTCAACTTAAAGAGAATATAATCTGCTTCGGAATAAGCATCATCCTTGTATGCAAGAGCTTGCTGTTCCATGTTGAAATTATGTTCACGCATATACTTTCGCTCTTTTGCTATTTCCGTTCTTTTGCAATTTAATTCTCGTTCAGCATCCTCACATAATTCGTGAATCTTACTGCCTAACTCTTGTTTTGTCATTTGCTTTCCTCCTTCTTTGAAAATCTCATAATCACGTTCATGCCCTCTCTTGCATTGGACACGAATCGAATGCCGTGTTCGCCCTCGTCAATTTTGTTGTCAAGGTACCAGTCTATCAGTGAGAGTATTTCACCTTCGGTTATTTCCCGACGGTCATCGGTCATCAGATTTGGGTCTTTCTTGCTTGTCTTTGCTATGTATGCCTTGAATAAGGCAGGGCATATTTTATAGTCCTTTGCGCTCATTTTTCATCTTTTTTGTATTTCATTAATATCCCCACCACTGACTTGCAGATGGTATCGACACAAGTAGTATCGACCTCACTCCAATTCTGAAGGAGGTGTGCTGCCAATTTCTCGTAGCCTCCCAACTCGGAAAGGCTCGGCGCTTCCACGATGTCGCCGCACTTGATGCACTTGTATGCCTCGTACAAGTGTGTTGCGTTGGCGTATGATGTGGAGTGGCGGTGATTAGTAACCACCCACACGCCCTCGTCAAGGCTGCTGCTCCGCAAATCCATTGCCCAAGGGACGTACTTGTTCCCTCGCTTAACATAGAGGCGCGTGTCAACTTTTTCTTCCACATACGGCGCATAACGACCGCTGGGGAGTTTGGTGTAGAGTTTCGGTCTCTTCATAGGTTATGCTTTTTTAAGTTCTTCCTTAACTCCTGATAGCACCTCGGCCATTCCCTGCGCTGCGCGTTTTTGGTTGCCGTGGGTTGAGAAGATTTCATCATAGTCTTGTATGGATTCGATTGTGCTCCCGAATATATTGTCGGGGTTTATCCAACTCTCACGGAGTTGGTTTACGCCGTTCATAATGTTTCTGTCCTCCACCTCCGTTAACTCGTAGGTGTCGGTCAGCGGTTCGCAGATGCTCAATGCACGTTCCCACCTTTGCGACACGTTGCTCAGGTCGAATGGGTGAAAGAAATACTCTAATAGAGCCTTCGGCAGTCCGTGACCTTGACAACAATCATCTATCGCCAAGTGATACAATGATATTGCCGCACGAAGAGCAGCGGCGGCGGTCATTACCCACGCAAGCGCGTTTTCGTTGGGGATGTCGTGCGCCAATAGGGATAACCTGTACTTGTTCCACAGGCTCGTTATGAACGGCTTGGTTCGCTCATAGGCCACCGCTCCGGGGTTCGTCCAATAGTCAAAATAGTCAGCATCCGTTGCATCGGGTGCAAACCTTGCCCTTTCCTTTGGTGACAAGTCGTTGAGGTGGAAATACCTCACCCCAGTTGTGGGGTGCAGCAGGTCACGGCGGTACTTTTCCATTTCTTCAAGTGCGAGTTTGAAGGCTCGTTTCGCTTGATGGCGGTACAACTTTGTCTTCTTCAATTCCGCAAGGGAGTTGAGCATGATGAGGTGGGCGGCTGAGTTTCCCACGCCAGTAACAACCTTTACCACTCCCGAAGAGAGGGCGATGGCTCTCTCCACCTCGGCGACCGTGAAGGTCGGTTGAAGTGCAGAACTTGGTATGGTTACTTTCTGCTTTGTCGCGCCTTTCCGAATTGTAGGCGGACTTGAAGGCGCACGTCGAGCAGAGCGGTCAATTATTACTTTTGCTTTCATAGGCAATCTATTGCTTGTTCAATTCGTTCATAACTATACTGGTACTGCAAATTCCAATTCCTCAGAACGCTCAACCTCATAATGGAGACAAAGCCTCCCGTCGGAGTACCGTGCGCAAAAGCCACCGTAGCGAATCTCCAGTTCTTTCCCGCAATTCTCTTCTTTCCGCAAACTGTCGTACAGAGACTCCAGTAGTTGCTCGCACTGTACCACCATGTCGTATATTGACGGGACCTCATTGCGTCCGTCCTCACGCAGCCATTTCGTGTCGGTCTGTTCCATCACCCGCTGCACCTTTGTGAAGTCGAACCCACGCAGTATGCCGACCAGCCTTTTCTTTTCTATCAGTAGTGCCATAGTTCATTCCTCCTTGTTTTTCTCGTTAAAAGCATCATTTAACTTACCACTCGCCGATGCCTCTGACATTTGAGCTGAGACATGAGTTGCGTTTCTTGCCGCAACAATATCCGTCATCCGCTCCAGCATCATTTGTGCGCCGTCCCTTATTCCTCTCTCGTAAAAGTTCAGCACAATATCAGTTAATTTCCTGTCATCGACAATACCAAGAATCATCTTTTCTAATTCCTCCCTCTTGCTTTTGGCAAAGTTTTCAACGACTTCATCCTTCTTTGCTGAAGAAATAAACATGTTGTTCATACGCAGTCCTTTCCGTGTCGTTTGATATAGTTCTCGCGTCGGCTGTTCCACTCCTTGTCGAAGTCCTTCACGAACTGGTCCACCGTCTTCTTGAAGTCGGACAAACTCTCATTGTTCTTGTTCGCAGGGTAGAACTGATACAAGCCCCAACTCTTCTGATAGTCCTCCTGCCCGACCACATCCATCACCGTAATGCTGATACTGATTTGAGGTTCTCGCACCACGCCACCGAATATCGCGCCGTGGTCGTTCAGTAGATGCACATTTACCGTCATCTTTCCTGCGGCCTTCCTCTGAAGCTCATGCACCTTCGTCAGATAGGCCAGCATTTGCTCGCGAGTACAATCGCCGTACTCATTCTCGATGTCTTTCCTTGTCATAATCGCCAAATTTAATTTATTTACCTTTTAACTACAATACAATCACTTCCTCCTTATGTTCTTCTGCCCATTTCTTTCTGCTCTCCAATGTTTGGATGGCATTCTCGAGGGTGCGGTTGCCGTATTCCTCCAGCACGTCCTTGACTATCTGGAGTTGGGCGCATATTCTAATGTATTGCTGTTGTGTCATTGCGTTTCATTTTTAAATTGTATTATTTCGCTTGGCATTGATGTAAGAGTGACGGCGCACAAAGCAATCCAACGATGACGATGTACGCCAACGCTGACCTTATCTCTTCATTTATCTCTTCCTTTTGCGTTGTCTCCTCTTTAGGCCGATGCAGGGCGACCATGGCGAGGATGATAACTGACACGCCTATCAAACAGTCGGTTATGGTAATTATGTCTATCTTCATAATTCATTTGTCATTGTTCCTCTTCTTCGTAGTCCCAAAGGTTGAACTTGGGCGACAGAATTTCTTCTCCGTTTTCGATTTTGGGAAGACCGTCGCCGTCAATAACGGGTACGGAGTTGTTAGTGCTATCACCCATAATTGCCTCTTCGACATAGGCAGGGTGCGTTTCAGTTGCTGGCTTGATGTACTTTTTCATTTTCATTTTGATGTTCTGATTATGTTTTGCAATTTTTTTATGTATCTCTTATCGGAAGCATACCCGATGCGCTCCAAGAATACGAAATAGTTGCCGCCCTTATAACGGCTTGATATGAACTTCTTGTAGTCTTTCACGCTCTCGCGCCAATGGCGGTACTCGGCATATTTACCATCATGCTTGATGCCGAAGAGGTTCTTGTCAACCTTGCACCTTCGCGAGGTGAAGTTGCCAGTCTCCAACCGTGCCTGCGCGAGGACTATTTCAGCGTGTGGCACTCCTTGGCGGTGGAGTTCTTGCCGCACTTGCTCGATAGTTTGCCCCGCTGCCGATAGTGAAAGCAGCAATAGGAGGATGGTGATTATCGGTCTCATACGTTGTATAGTTTGTCGGTGGCCTCACATAGGAGGCCGTGGATTTCTGATAGTTTGGAATACTCTTCGTCCGACAGCCAATTTTCTGTGTCGAAACGCACTTTATCTAACTCCGCTCTCGCCTTGTCGATGTGTTCTTTCGCTTTGGCGAGTTTTTTCTTGTTTTCTTGATTCATATCATTTAGGTTATTGGTTAAACTTAATCTCAAATGGCTGGTCTTTCAGCGTTGGCCGCTTCTTCAGCACCAAGTCAACGATGTCTTGTAACTCGATTGGCCACAACGAACAATACTCGTAAGACATAGTGCAGACAAAGCGGCCACGCAGCATCACATCAAAGTATAGACGGCTATTCTTGCTCATATTCGTCAAAGTCCGTGTCAGCCTCCCAACCATCACACTCTTCAGACAACTCATTCAGGTAACCTTCCCCGAACTTGTGATTTGGGTCTTCAATCAGTGTGGCGCAGATGCTTTTCAATGCGGCGATTAAATCACCTACCCCCTTGTTACACGATGCCCACGCTTCTCCCCAATCGGTTTCGTCCGTTTGAACGTATGTATGGCCGTCTTCATCGCAGTATTCCTCGTAGTAGTCGGTCGTGCATACAGTGGAGTGCTTAACCATCGTCTGCCGTGTGCAGACCTTGAACTCCCTTTCGGGATTGACCTTCTCATTATAAGGCGCATTTGGGTCGAACTCCGCCCCCGGAGGATAATAGCCTGATTCTTTCATCCGATTATCTCCACTTTGTCGCCTTGCCAAATGCGTACACGTCTGGTACTATCTTCGCCAGCCTTGGTAATCATAGTGACGTATGGGACAACTTCGTCATACTCGACGATGCTGTACTGCACAACGCCCTCGCGAACTCTACCACTAAGTTGTGTGACACGCAGTTTAGTGCCAGGCTGATAGACGGTGTTTGTCTTGATGTACTCGCTCTTGATTTCCTCTTCTTGCTTTTTGAGAGCAGCGATTTTTCTCTTAAATTCTTCTTTTGTCATGATTGTTTGTTTTTTAAGTTAACAGTATTGTTTTCTTATCTCCTTTTCAAGTTGGATCCTTACCTCCCTTGGAGAGAGGTTGTAGATGTTTGCATGAGGGCGGCTGAACAAATTGCTACCTTTTGTATAAGTGAAGCAGCAAACACGACTTTGCTTGCTCATGCCATCAAGTTCCACCACCTGAACTTGCGTTGCCGGAACGAAATTCTCAGTGTTCTTGGGGTGCGACAACCTCCCCCGGAAAGTATTTGCCACAAGTCTGTGGATTTCCTCTTCCGTTGCATCCACCACCTCTATAGTCTGCACGTCTTTTCCGCGTCTGCATCGTATTTGGTAGGATTTGTCGTAAATCGGTTTAATTCTCATTTTAAAAAGCGAAGGGCAAAGGGTTCGGTCTCTATGTGTGGTATTCAGAGACTTCACCCAATGCCCTCGTAAATCGTTCTCTTTTGCAACGGAATACCACTAACGTTGCTTTGTCGATGCAAATTTAGCGATAATACCATTTTCAACTTGTAAAGAATATTGATATTAACTTATATTTTTATGGTTGTTTGTGGTTATTTGCTGTTGTTTGGTATTCGATTTTACAACTGGCTGAGAAACTGTAGTTTGCGAATAATGTAAAACAACCATAAATAACAAAAAAAATGAATGTTAAAGTTAAACATTTCCAGTAAAAAGTGTTGGAGGTGTCGGAAATAATTACTTATTTTGCGGTGCAATCGAGTGAAGGCGATGCAATCCGACAGAAATATCAAGGCTGCGGCACAAGATATAGAGACCCTGCAAAAGTCCTTCACCTTTTGCGGGGTTTCGCTTTTTGCGTACCTGACGCTTGGTGGGAAGAGACGGCTAAATACACCCCGCACCACAAGCACAAAAGACCGACTCAAGGGGGAATCGAAGGAGCGGCACGCAAGACCTAAGTCTGGAAGGCGTGATGGCGGTGACATAATACCGAAAGCCAGACAGCAAGTGCGAGATTAAGTCCTCGTAACTGCCGAAAGACGAGGGGCGACAACGCTCAGCCGAAAATCTTTTAGGAGAGGCCGCTGTCAGAGAAAGTCTGACGGGTAGGGGAAACCCTCTCCAACTCAGAGCTCTTCCGCTCAGCCAGTTTAGTTTGTTGAATAATTTTAATATTAGATATTATGAATTTAAAAAAGCAAGAAATTTTTCTTAATAAAAAAATAGATGAACCATATTATGATGATTATAATAAAGCACAAAGGTTCAATGTTGAAAAGTATAAATTTGTTTATTATAGTTTGGAAAATTTTTGCAAAAAAAACGCAAACACAAGAATAGTAATTCTTTCAAGGTGGTGCAAGGAAATTCCAGGTATGAAGTTGGAAGCTGCGTTAAAGTCTTTGGCGTTGTTTAGGCTTAACAATTATGTTCATCCGTTCCGTGACGAAAATTATTTAATACCTAAATTGGGGAGAAGGGAGATATTAATTCCTATTGATAAACTTGCTTTGATTTCTAAATTTTTCGAGGTGTCGAAAAAAGAATCAAAAAATGCAATGGGTTCTGATATTTATTTTTCATTGGGGAATTACGAGAATTACGTTTTCAAAAGGAATTTGAAAAAAGACAAAGAAAAAGCAGATGATGATGAATATTTAAATCAAATAGAAATTAGCGAAAAAATGTATTTCAATAAGGAATACATAAGCGAGCATAAGTATGCGTCAGATTATATGCAATCTTATGTAGAAGAAAACAAGCGGAATATAACAGATGGCGAGCAGTCCGCGAAAGACTTGCTTGATGCATTGAAAGTTGAATATGAGTTTCAAAAACCATGTAGAGTTGATGGTCACTTTTATATTATGGATTTTTATCTTCCGCAGCATGGTGTCTGCATAGAGATTGATGGTGCTTACCATTATTCAAATGAGCAGATAGCGAAAGACGCAATTAGAACAAACGCGCTGGCAAAAAGTGGAATACTTGTAGTTCGTTTTACAAATGAAGAGGCTATTGGAAAAGTTTCGATTAGTAAATTTTTAAGAAAAGTGTTAAACGTTAGTGTATTTGAGTTGTAATGCAGTTGTACGTAAAATTGTAAATTTAGAACATGGAAGACATCACAAAGTCATACGTTCCCAACAGGGATTTGGAGTTGACACCTGAAATGGAGGTCATTCGTTTGCGCAAGGTATTGGAACAGAAGAATGCTTTGATTGCGAAGTTCAGGAGATACGACGAGGAACGCAAGGCACATTATCGTCGTTTTGAGCAGAACTACGCGATGATGGAGGAGCGTTTCAATGAGTTGTTGGATGCCATCAATGCCTGTGACTTTGACGAGGGTACGATTGGTTTCTACAAGGCGGTTGTCATGCGTTTGTATAAGGGCAAGGTCGCTGCGGACTTGGAGAAGTCGGTGTTTCAGGTTGCTTATTCCGGTTTGTCGAAGTTGTCTGATAGGATAGATGACCTTTGCGACTTGGTGGAGTGTGTTGGCAATGTCCAGAAGCGTTCGGAGTTGTTGGATGCAGTCAGGCAGTTGAAGTTTCGCTGCAATGGCATAGCGTCCACGTTCAAGAGGAACATGGACGCGTTGCGGTGATTATTTTTTCATTGCCTTTAGCATTTCGTTGACGATGGTGTCTTTCTTCATTTTGGCATAGAACTCCATTGTGGTCCGTATGTTTGAGTGGCCCATCATTTGAGCGAGTGTTTCGGCTCTCACCCCTCTGTTAATCATTATGCAGGCGAAGGTTCTTCTTGCCCAATGCGATGCCAGTCGTTTGTTGATGCCAGCGATTTCGGCCATTACTTTAAGCCTGACATTGTATTGTTCGTCCGTGATGGTTGGCATTGCGTAGTTGTATTTTTCAAGGATGTGCTTTATTTCTGGAAGTACTGCGATAACGTATGGCTCTCCCGTCTTCTTTCTATTCCCGGTGATTACTGGTGTGTCGTTTATCGTTTCTATTTTTTCCATGTTGAGGTCCATGAGGTCGGAGTAAGCCATTCCGGTGTAGCATTGTACGAGGAAGCGGTCTTTCACTCTTTGCATGCTGCCTGACGGCATTTGTGCGTTTTCGATTTTTTTCACCTCCTCTTCTGTCAGCCACCTGTTAGGTTCACTTTCACCTCTTTTGATTTTTATTCCTTCCGATGGGTCTGAGGTTATCATTCCGTGCATTATGGCATCCTTAATATATGTCTTCAGTATTTTCATGTAACTTGCCACTGTTGGTTGTGCCATTGGCATGCTTGTAGGCGTACCGTCTTTGTCTATTTTCGTCACTTTCCTTGCCATAAGCCATTCGTAGAAAGCGACGATGTTTTGTTTTGTCAGTTCGTCGAAAGAGTTGATTTTCCCGAACTCCATGAGTTTGTTCAGGACTTTTGTATGGTTTCTTCGTGAGCCAGGCGTGATGTCCGTCCTTTCTTTTATTCTTCTATTCCAATAGTCAACGAAAGTTTCTTTTCTTTGCTCGTTTTCTTTTGCGTTGAGGAAAGCCTCGAAGTCTTCCCATAGGAACTCCTCGCTGTTCTTTTTCAGGTCTCTGATGAAGTTGTCAATTCGTCCTTTGACAAGTTCGATTTCGTCATTCAGTTCACACATGTCAATGCGTTTGATGATGTGTGCTTTCTCGCTCCATTGGTCTCTATAGACTTTAATGCCAGTGGTGACGTATTTCTTCTTTCTTCCGAAGAGTATTTCCACTTGTATGAGAGCGGTCTTTGTCTTTGTTGCCGTCTTCTTTCTATCGAAGACGAATCTTGTCGATGGATAGTTCATATTCATTCCTTTCTTTTGTTTAGGCTACCATTTCAAAAACGCCAAGTCAGCGATTATATTGCATGTTCTACTGATTTTCTACCTACCATAAAAAGACATTGCTTCTGTTTATGTAACAAGTTGCTTTTCAGTTCCGTTTAAAAAGTCGGCAAATCCCAACGGGA
>Ga0129307_1001309_pt1 | contig 27355 bp, 16 predicted proteins | sample P1105metagenome_FD_94437 | JGI IMG/M metagenome (GOLD analysis project Ga0129307, IMG submission 94437) | Capybara group fecal microbial communities from Wisconsin, USA - P1105 metagenome | ecosystem: Host-associated > Mammals > Digestive system > Large intestine > Fecal | place: USA: Wisconsin...
CACCTTGGATGACTTACTTGAAGAGGTCAAGTAATCGTTGCCGTTGAATTCATAAGTCACCTGATAAGTGCCTGCAGTGTCCAGATTAACAGAGACTTTACCGTTCTTGTCGGTAGTCAAAGTTACTTTCCTATCTCCAATTGTCACTGTGATCTTCTCGTTTGCAACAGGATTGCCTTGAGAGTCCTTTAATGTTGCAGTGAATTTGTTTCCGCAATATGTGTTTAAATCACTTGCAATGATTTGTGACTTGCCGATTACATTGAAATTGGATGACAGCTCTTTTGATTTGAATCTTGCATCACCGGAATAGCTAATGTTTGCCACATATCGGCCGCTGCTTAAATTAGGAATTGAAAATGTAGCCTTACCTTCTGTTAAAATGCCTTCATATTTTTGAGAGTTGATTTCAACACTGATGCTGCCTGTCACCTCATCAGATGCTGTGACCACTACAGTGGCATTTTCGCCGTAGGATATATCGTCAACACTAGCTGCAATATCGGCATCAATCAAATCTGCTTTGCCTATTGCCTTAAGGGCATTTGAAGTTGTAAGATAGATGATTCCATTCTCATCCATTACAGGTGTTCCGACAATGTTTCCGCCCATATTGGACTTCCATAAAACATTGCCTACTCCATCAAATGCATAAAGCATCTCGCCTTTCCCTATGTAGACAGTACCATCATCATCAATCATCATTCCGGACGTATAGCTTAAATCAGATACCAACGCTTCGCTGCCGTCAAGGATATCATACCTATACAAGTTTCCAAGTGAGTTGATTAAATACAATCCATTTTCATCATGCAAAGCCATTTGACTGCCTGCACCGCCGGATATGGCTGTTTTCCATACAATGCTTCCCTGTGGAGTCATTGCCTGAACGTTGTTGTTGAGCACCACATAAACAATGCTTCCTGAACCCACAACAGGGCGAACACCATTTGTATTGCCCGAAATTGTGGAATATATCTCTTTTTTGGCCAAATCAATAATTTTAATGCAATCATTGCATGCGACAACAGCATAATTTTCATCAATGATTACTGGAGCGCAAACAGGTTGAGACTTGCCTAGAGAAATCAATGTAGGGTTTCCTCCATATTCCCATATGCTGTAAGGCACTATGACCAATTTGTAATCCTCAGAAGCGAATTGATACTCGCTAACTATGTAAACATTTGAATTTGAATCAACAACAGGTGCAAACAGGCTTGATGCCTGATAGATATTTGAATGTCCATAGCGTTGGCCGGTAGTCTGGTTTATGAAATACAGTGAATTGCCAGCTATCGGAGCTATGACAACATCACGGCTGATGGCTATGCCTGAAATATTCTCACTCACATAGCTATATCTCCAAAGCTCTTTTCCATTACTGCCAATGGAATATATTCCAGAAGTAGTTACAACATAGACATTTCCTTCACAATCGATGGCAAGGTTAGCCATCACATCTTCACTTAAATCATGACTCCAGACAACTGCACCATTAGAATCACTATCATATGGAGATTTTCCATCGTTTTTAACGTCATAACCTTGGTTCGGCCATTGAGGAGTTGAATAATCGGAAACTTCAAACTCGGCAGTGTCTTCAACAGTGTTGTAATTATCGCTTATTAAAGTTGCTGAAACGCTGTATTTTCCAACAGGCAAACCGTTTAATGTCCACATGACTTTTCCAAGCACATTGATAGCTTTTGTAACAGTATTTTCGCCGCAAATGATTGTGATATTACCTGTCACGCCAGTTGGAACCTGTATTTCGATGTTTTCGGAAGATCCAATCTTAATGTCATTGACATTGATTGTCAGACCCGTGTTTGCCTTTGAAACCTTAAATGATGTCAGACGTTCACCGGAGTCGTAGTAATCATCGCCATCGTAAACTACATTGGCCACTTTTGAGCCTGCATTCAAATCAGAAATCAAAACGGTTGCCCGGCCGTTTTCAAGCTTGGCTGTTTTATTTTTGTTATCCACACAAACGCGAACATTGCCAGTTGCATTGGTATTCAATACCACTTCAATCACGGCATCCTGACCGTAAACGATATCTGCCGCTTCGACATTGATTGCTGGTGTGACCTTACCCACACCAAATTTCACATTGTCGCTGCTTGATGAGTACTTCCAATCACCGTTATAGACTGCAGTGATGTCATAATTTCCTCTGGAAATTGATTTGATTGTGTAATCCGCTTTTGAATCAGTTACAGTCAATGTTTTAGATTCATCATTAATTATCAGAGTAACATTGCCTGTTGCTCCATTACTTAAGGCGATATTTAAGACAACATCTTCACCTACGGCAATTTCCCCATAGGTGATTTTTGTTGTTGAATTGTACTTGTTGACATTGAACCTGACCTCCTGAGTCAATCCTTCATAGTGCTCATCGCCGGAATAGACCACATCGAAAACCTGCTCCCCTGCATTTAAATTGCTAAGCTTGAATGTTGTTTTAGAGCCTGTTATGACTTTTGTTTCATCATTAACTGTCAGATCACCACTCACATCCTCTAGGAATTCAACTTCAACATTTGCGGAATCGACAACATTGATATCATCCACATTCACAAGCATTGTAGGTTTGATTCTTGAATGCTTATATTCAAAAGTCACTTTAAATCCGTTGTAATCAGCAGTGACATCTCCTTCATAGGAGGTTAAGGTGTAAGTGGTGCTGGCAACACCATAAACCAAAGTGACTTCACTGTCACTGGATACACCGCCGTTTGCAATTATATTGAATTTGATATTCTCGAGGTTGCTTGCATCGTAATATGAGACTTCACCCGCTTTTGTGATTTGATTATTTAAATTGAAATTAATCAGGACATTCTGATTTCTACTCAATGATGTGGCATTGGTTGAAACGTTCAAATACAGCCAACTGTTGCAATTGGAAGATGAGTGTATATTCGGAGCCACAGTCATGTTGTCCTGAGTGTTTCCCCACCAGTTGTTATCACAGTATATCTTTTTAAGGTTGCCTGATGCCTTTGAATTTATCAGGACTTTATTTGAATTCTGGTAGGAATTTCCTAAAAATACTGAATCGGAAACATGCACCTCAGTGGAAGTGCAGATTACAGCGGAATATGATCCTGTGTCGGTGTTGTTTATGAATTTGGATGACTTTACATCCACCAGACCCCCAGTTGAATAGATGCCTGAAGCGAATGTCTGTGAGCTTTGTGAGTATTTTGCAGTATTATTCATAAAGTCACAATTCAATACAGATAATGTGCATTTTGAATTGTCTGCAGCATAATAAACGCATCCGTCCTTAACGGCATTGTTTTTAAAAGTTGAGTTATAAATTTTTGAATCATGCACGGACTGTGAAGTCAGAAGTGCATTTATAACTGTAGAGACATTTGCAACGTTGCTGTCAAATACTGATGATTCAATGTTGAAGTTGCTTGAACTGATTAAAATTCCTGTGTTCTTAATGAATTTCAGGTTGCTTGCCTCCAGGATTCCTCCAGATTCAACAAGCAGGTTCAATGAATTGCTAATGAAAGTACAATCATAAATCTCCAATATACCACTGCTCTGTTTTATCAGCCTATCGGAAGTTGACACTTTAGCGTTGTTTTCAAAAATCAGATTCCTGAATGTTGCATCACCACCAACAATATTGAAGACATTGCCCTTTGATGAGATTTTTACATTGTCCTCACCGGTGACTGCAATGCTGTAATCTATGGTGATGTCTGAATCTGTGAATGTTCCGTCCAAAATCAATATATTTCCATATGATTTTGCAATCTCACTTGCCTTTGTGATTGTTGCAACGGGACTTTGCCTGGACAGCCCATTGTTGTTGTCATTTCCATATTTTTGTGAGACATAAACATATTCTTTAGGCAAACCTACAGAAACTTCATTACTTTTACTGGTTGATATAGATGGAACCACATAAACTTGGCACTTTTCCATGTTTTTTAAATTGAGTGTAAATTCTGTTCCTATAATTGTCTTATAATAAGCCCCATCGACATAAACATGATAGCTGGATTTCTCCAAAATGTCTGAATCATAATACTTTTCATTCTTCAGGCTGGCTTCAATATGTAAGGTCACCTCATCGCCTACCCTTTCATCAGCAGTGAGCTTGAGTTTGGAAAATTCGATTGAATTGTTCAGATAATAATTATCGCTGATTTCACAAAGGGAATTATAATCCAATCTGATTACCAGAACATCACCGCTTCTAGTATGGTTAATGAACCTATTGCCTTTGATAGTGACATCAGGTGAACCGTAATATGAACCTTGAGTAATAGCACAAATGGCAGTACCTATAGAAGCACTATTTTCTATAAAAGTAGTGTTCAATACAGTAAGTGAACCATCATCCATAAATGAAATTGCACCACCCCGACCAGTACCTCCTGTAGACATATCATCCAATGCCCAGCATAAATTCTCATTATCCTCAAAATAGGAATCCTTCACAAATACATATGGAGAGTGTTGATAATTGGAAGCACCTATTGCACCACCACCATTATTGGTAGTACAGTTATTACCAACGAATAGTGTATTGTATATCTGCAAGTAGCTATATGTGTATAGAGCACCACCATTCCATCCTGCAAGATTGTCAGTAAAGTTGGAATCATATATGGTTGTATTAGCTCCGCCATGTGTGTGTATTGCACCAGCCCACCAGAAAGCAGTATTCCTATAGAATGTTGAATTCCTAACCACCAACACACCGCAGTTGTTAATGCATCCAGGTTCTGTTCTTGCATAGTTTCCCTCAAAGTAGGAATCAGTAACGTCCATGCGTGCGCCTGTGCATAACATTGTAGGATTCTCGCTTGGATCATATATGCCTATACAACCATAATCGGAAATTATGTCTGTAAATGTACAGTTAGCGATAGATGCATATCCCCTCAACAGATATACAAGTGAGGAGTGGCCTCCATCCAGAGTGGAATTTGTAAAGTAGCAGTTTTCAATGAAGTTGTTTGAATTTCCAGCCATCTGTAAAAACACGGCATTCGGTTGGTATTGTGTTGAAATCCATTTGAACGTTACTCCCTTAAGAGCAATTCCGATTCCGGAATTTTCAGGAACATCAATCGGCAAGTATTTTATTGGTCTGGCATTAGGTGAACTGTCACCGAAAAAGGCTCCTGAACTTCCTATAATTGTCACGTTATTGTTCACTTTAATCTGATAGCTTTCATCTGTTGGATTGGTCGGATAAAAATTGGTGTCTTCCTTAAGCTTCAAGACATAATTCTTATCGTTCTGTGAGCAATAGTACTGCAGCTCATTCCAGTCATTTACTGTAATTGCATCTGGCTGCCCATTAACTATTTCAATATCACCAGCCTGATTTGGAGTTACATTGTCCAAATCACTGGCATATACATTGCTCACACCAAATATCAGAACCATTAGTGCGATTAATATTAAAAACTTTTTACTAGACCTCATAAATACCAACCTAATTGATAAAATTTTAAATTATGTTAAGTATTTATGTTAATCTACTTATATAAACGTTTCAAGTTTATTTGAAAAAAAATAAAAAAAGAAGAGAAATAGCTATGAACAACTATTTCTTGATTTTAATTGTATTGGTTTCCTTGAAGTTTCCAAAGCTGGTTATAATCTTGTAAGATCCGACAGCCAAATTGAGCTTAATGGTAACTGTAGCAACTCCTTTGGAGTTAGTGTTTGCATAGTAAGTCTTGGTCTTGATTTTAAATGCAATCTTCTTATTTTTCACTACCTTGCCATTGCTGTCAAGCAATTTGGCCTGATACTTATAGGATTTGGCTTTCTTGAAAACCATGTTGGAAGTGACCAGTCGGGATTTTACAGTGATTTTATTAGACACTGTGAATCCTTTATAGGTGGCCTTGATGGTGTACACCTTATTTTCCAAGTTGACCTTGAAGCTGGCGTAACCATTGCTGTCTGTTTTAACAGTGCTTGTTTTTCCGGCTATTTTAATTGTAACTTTCTCATTGGCGCCTACAGGATTTCCGTCATCATTCCAAATGCGTATTTTATATGCCTTGTTGCTATATTCATAGACTGTCAAATCCTTGTTGTTTGTAATCCTTGAGACAACATTGATTGTCTTGGTTAAGGTCTCATTATTCCAATCGTTGAGGATTTCCAAATCATAGCTGCCAGGTTTCAGATTTATGTCAACGTAAGCATATCCATCACCGTCAGTGCTTTTAGTGTATTCCACACCATCTAAAATAAAAGTGACATGAGAATCCTTTAAAGGATTTCCATATTTATCAAGGAATTGAGCGCCGTATTTTGAGCCGTATGTCTTTTTGACACCCTCATCAGCAATGATTGAAGATTTGACACTGATGACCCTAGTTGCACTTGCGCCATAATACCTGTCATTGGCCTCATAACTCATGCTAAAGTCAAATTCTCCTATGTCAAGATTTAGAGCAACTGAAATCATGCCTCCTGATACTGGACATGAAACTTTCTGTCCTGCCATCGCAAGGTTTAAAATGCCCTCATTTACGAGATTTCCTTTCTCATCGGTAAGAGTGATGTTATAAAAGACTCCGCTGTTGAAGTATGTAACAAAATCGGAAGCGATGATTTTAACGTTTCTTGCATCGACAACAAATCCTGAAGTCACATTGTACAGATAGTAATCTCTATTGTCATCCAGACTAACAGCAACATCATAGTTGCCGTTTGCAATGTCTCTGAGGTAGAGATAGTTTTTATAGCTTGTAATGTTGACATAATGAACTTCATTGTTGATTTTGACTTTTAATGGAGCGTTGATGATATCTGAAGATATTATCTCCATAACGACATTGTTTAAGGAAATGGAATATTCCAAATTAAGGAAAATGACCTTTTTAGCCTTAATGTTTGCCTGTGAAGTGGTTTTGAAATAGTCGTTATCTCCTTTAAAGGCTACATCGCAAACATAATCGCCGTTGGTTAAAGCAAATGTGATGCTTGCATGACCATTTTCATCAGTGATTCCGGCGTATCGGATGCCGTCCAAATAGAATTCAACGGAACGGTTAGCAACCGGATTTCCTCCATCGTCAAGCAATGTGATGTTGAAAACACTTTCTCTGTTTTCAACTACTACCAGATCATTGGCAATTATCTGGGTTTTTCTAACATCAATATCCGCTTGAGCTGAGGCATCGTTGAACTCATAGTCATCTTCGTTTAAACTGACAGAGATATTATAAACCCCATTACCCAAATCAGTCAGGTTCAAATAAGCCTTTCCATTATTAGCCCTAATGCTTTGAGGTTGGCCATTGACATTTACAGTTAAGATGTCTGTGATGTTTTTGGAAAGGTTTACTTCCAAGAGGATATTGTTTAAAACCCTCTCATATGTCAAATCGAGTGAAACCTTGGTTTTCACTTTTATATCGGCACTTGCAGTTGACTTGAAATGGTCATTGTCGCCGTTGAAGTTAACTGTCAGTGAATGGCTGCCTGCATCTAATCTAGTTGGAATGGTAGTGGAATTGTAAACGAATCCATCCAAAACGTATTCGATTGCCTTATCGGAAAGCACATTTCCCAATTCATCAACTAAGGTCACATTATACTCGATAACGTCCTCATCTGTGACAACCATGTCGCTTACCAGAAGTCTGGTTTCCTTAACGTCAACGACAAAAGTATCGATTAAACCGTCAAATTCATAAATTGAATCGTCCGGCAAGGTTATGTTAACCGTATAGACATCATTGGCAAGGTTTTCCAAATAAAGCTGAGCTTTACCATCAATAAACTCCCTTTCATATCGTTTATCATTAATGTAGATTATTACTTCCCCATTGACATCATTCTCGCTGGACATCTCTAGGGTGACATTGTTCAATGCCCTTGAAATTTCAAGGTCGATGCCGATTTTTGTCTTTGAAATGTCCACTTCATCCCTGGCTATTGAAGATGCATAACCTGCAGCAGCGAAAGTCGCTAAGACAGTGTTTGAATCCTTATTGAAGTTATGCAATATGCTTGCTTTTCCATTTGAAACATTTAAAGTTACTTTGAAACCATCCAAATCAAAGATTACAGTACCGTATTTTAACGGATTGCCGTATTGGTCAACAACAGTTGCTGTGATGTTTACAGGATTTGCATTATTATGGGTAATGTTCAAGCTTATTGAAGTTTCAATCGGATTTGAAAAGGTGAATGCCTTAATACATGCAACCTGTGAGTCATACCAATAATCGGGATAATTGAATTCCAAATCATATAAATCAACCCAGTTTACGCCATCCCAACTTGCATAGGAAATGCCTGGTTTATAAGTTTTCTGATTCAAGAAGCATGCTTCTGAAATTGGAAAACCCGCTTCGCCGTCAACAGTCACATTGAAAACAACTTCAAAGACATCCCCTTTTTTAAGAGACAATAATTGGCCTAAGTCAATGGTATAATATCCTGAATCATATATTCCTGATTTTGAAAGTTTGGAGTCGCCGTTTACATTGATGGTTACTGTCCAACTAGTAGTCTTATTAAAATATGTTGAAACGGCTGCCAAAAATTCATCTCCGCCTGCTTCGAAAATGTTCTTATACCAGAGACATGAGGTGTAATTGAAAAAATAATAAGTCCTTCCTGCAACGTCGTATTGATAGTTCCTATCATATTTTATAGTGTCATTCAAGATGAATGTGCATGTCAATAAATCATCATTAGGTCTAGCCAAGACCTTATCATAATAGGAAACGTAGAAATTTCCATTATCTCCCCAATCAGGTCCCCAGCTGTTTCTAACAATCCATGCGCCGTCACCTTCAGGGGTCTTAATGAAGTTATTCTTTGAGTAGTTATCATCCCATCCGATAATGGTTACGGCATGATTTGTATCTCTCTCATAATTATAATAATAGCTATTTCCGTTTGAACTATAATAATCATAATCAAAATACATTGATGTTTTAACAGCACCATACTTTAAAATCGCCTGTTTTATTGCATCATTGTCCGTATAATTGTCACGATGCAGATATATGAAATTCTGAACATGCACAATGCTGTTTAGAATTGGGGATAAAAGGGAATGGTCATTATATGGATTATCACTATCATTTACAGGACCTAACCAGCTTGCAAGATATCCCAATGCCATCTCGTTATTTCCGCCCTCATTAGTTCTAGCATACCACCTGCCATAATCGGAATAGAGCGCTGCAAGATTTTTCATGTTCTCTTCAGAAAAATCATAGGCAATGCCTGAAGCTTTCAGAATGCATGATTCCAAAGTGGCTATTGTGGCAAATGCCCAGCAGTTTCCTCCGTCGGCCTGGTTTTTGACTATAGTGACATAGCCATCATCAAACAGACTATACCTGCTAGGCAATTCACTTATTTCTTCAGGATTAGCTTTAAAAATTGTGTAATTGCCGTTACCGATGTTTAAACTAAGCTCTGATGCAACATATTCATCATCATTTTCCTTAGCTGAGTTTCCAGAATAATAATTATTGAATGGTTCTTCAATGTTATTTAAAAGTGAAAAGATTGCACCGGCACATTCCAATGCATGATTATCAGTGAAATTGTTGTTTCTAATCAAAAGGGACGGTGAATCATCGATGAATAATGCTCCTCCATTTGAAGCTGAATTATCGCTGAAAAGTGAGTCTGTTAATGTGAAATTGCCGAACATGTGATAAAATGCACCACCATACCATCTGGCAGAGTTATCATGACAGTCAACGTTTGTCAAATCGACATCAGTTTCCAAAGTAGCCATTGCCCCTCCAAATGTTGCATTACAGTTGGAGATTTCCAGATCATTTGCAACTAAACTGGATAATTGGACAAAAATGGCACCTCCAGCATTATCCTGAGAATAACACCTCTCAAACCGGGACTTGGAGATTGTCACTTCATCCGTATTGAGGCAGGCCATGGCTCCACCATAGCCATATGAACTGCAATTGATGAAATTGGAGTTTCTGATATCTAAAAGCTTCCCCGCACTACATATTGCACCGCCAAAATCAGCATAAGTGTTTTCAAAAGTACAATTGTCCGCATAAAAAGAACAGTTATCTAAACAATAAATGGCTCCACCATATGAATAGTGATCCTCAAAAGTGACTGTGGAGTTTGCAAAAACAACGTTTGAGGCTGTGAAATTAGCCCTGTTCAAGATTTGAGTATTGACAATCGTAATGTCCTTCAACAGGAAATTATCATATATCTCCAATGCATTTCCGCTGCCCTTGATAACTGAATTACCTCCATATATGGAAATGTTTGCATGTGAATTCAACGGATTGAATTCATATTCACCCTTGGCCAAATGGATGGCCGAATTATCCACGATTCTTGAATCAGTCAGATTTTTGTATGGGCTATTTTGAGATCCATCCCCATCGATATCTGCTGAAGCATCAAAATAGTAATCATTTGAATTACCATCATTACCCGATTGTTCATTCAATATTAAAGCATCACTATCCTGAGCAAACGAGGCTGGAACAATCATCAGCAAACTCAAAATCGCGATGAACAATAGAAATTTTTTTATGTTTTTGGACATGTCTTATCCCCTTAGATTTATATTATAAATGATATATGTCTTAAATAATATAAATAGTCAATGATATTAAAAATTGAATGCAAATTATTCAAAGGGATATAATGAAAGGATGTTACTGTTTAATGATTTCATTAAATGATACACAAACGATTAAAATCGGCAAGCTCGGAATAATCAAATTCAAGAAAGGCTGCTATGTATATGTGGGTTCGGCCATGAATTCGCTTGAAGCAAGATTGGCTAGACACTTAAGCGAGGATAAGAAACTCCATTGGCACATAGATTACCTTTTGAGAAAATCCGAAATTACAGACATAATATATAATGAAAACAGAAAGGTTGAATGCGAACTGTCCAGATACATCTCAGCCAGGACAGAAAGCGTTGAAAACTTCGGATGTTCAGATTGCGGATGTGAAAGCCATCTGCATTACTTTAAAAATAGAAATGAAGCTATTGAATGCGTTGAAGATGCATATGATTCAATAGCTACGGATTGCGAATTTTTCAGAATATGAATCCTCGTTTTTTCTTGTGTTTGTATGAGATTTCATAGGAATCCAGAGCCATTTACCTTAAAGCTTCCAAATCCTTTTTGTCCATTCCTACAATACGCTCCCATTTAGTTTCCAATAAATATATCTCGGTTAAAACAGCTGAACCTTCTTCAGTTAAGGAACAATCATATGGAAGGCCGTTTACAGGATTCTCATCAATTACAATCAGGCCTTTCTTGGCCAGCTTGCGATAGTTTTGCAAATACAGATCCAAATGTGTCTTGAACCATTCATTCTTTTCTGCCTTTTCATATTGCTTTATTCTGATTTGCTTGTGATGCGGCTTTTCATGTCTTTTAACTTGCTTTAAAAGCCTAATTTGACTTTCATGCAATGGTCTGCTTAAGTTTTCACGCACATAAATCATTTTTGACTCTTGAATAATTCTGATTAATGAGGATGCACTCATATTCTCTATTGCCTTTTCATGTGGATGAGCCATAATATCACCTATTTCATTTGTCCAAATATTCCTCTCATAATTCCTTTTGTCACTTCACGGGCGGCAGTGTTCATGGCTTGTGAAGCCGCCTTTTCAGCCATCTTCTGGGTGTCTGATTTTTTAGCCTTTTTGCCCTTGGTCTGCTGTCCGCCACCCATGACGGTTCCCAAAATATCGCCTAAACCGAAGGCAGGCTGTGCAGGTTCTTCAGCTTGAGGAGCTTCTTCAGCTGGAGCTTCATGTTTCTGCTCTATAGCTTCTTCAATGACCTCCTTGGTTTCGGGAACTACTTCGCTTTCAAGATCGGGATTTGAATCAATCTTTGTTAACAGCAATTCATATGCGGATTCCGGGTCAACCACATCCCAATATTTAGGTTTCATCTCTGACAGGTTGATTAATTCCTCTCTCATTGAATCGTCGATGGCGCCTATGAAACTTTGCGGAGGCACAATGTCAACCTTTTCGACGATTCCAGGAACACCATCATCATCCAAAACTGAAACCAGTGCCTGGCCGATTCCAAGTTCTGATATGACATCCTCAGTATTGAATTGAGGATTAGGTCTGAATGTCTCTGCAGCGACCTTTACTGCCTTCTGGTCTTTTGGAGTGTATGCATGAAGCGCGTGTTGAACTCTGTTACCCAATTGCGCTAGAATGTCATCTGGAATATCTGCAGGAGACTGTGAAATGAAATACAGGCCTACGCCCTTTGACCTAATCAGCCTTACAATCTGCTCGATTTTCTTGCCGAACTCTGCAGACATGTCATCAAAGAGAAGATGAGCCTCATCAAAGAAGAACACGAACTTAGGCTTGTCCATATCCCCCACTTCAGGCAAGTTCTCAAACAGTTCGGACAGCATCCAAAGCAGGAATGTGGAATAGATTTCAGGAGACAATGACAGCTTTTGGGCATCGAGAATGTTGATGATTCCCTTTCCGTTCTCATCCACCCTGATGAAATCATTCAAATCAAGTGCAGGTTCAAAGAAGAAGTCGTTTCCGCCCTGGTCTTCTAGGGTAATCAGGCTTCTCAAAATGGTGTTTGCAGATTTTTCAGCTATTGCACCGTATTCGCTCTCATATTGCGCCTTGTTTTCAACGACATGATTAATCATTGCTTTAAGGTCTTTCAAATCGATGATAGGAAGGGAATTATTATCTGCAACCCTGAATACAATATTCAAAACACCTGCTTGCGCTTCGGACAAGTTCAGTATTTTTGCAAGAAGTGTCGGACCCATTTCAGACAGCGTTACCCTGACGGGCAAACCTTTTGCTCCAAAAAGATCCCAGAACTCTACAGGATAAGCCTGGTATTTGAATCCCTTGGAGGCCAGACCATACTTTTCAACATTGGCCTTTATCTTTTCCGTTTCGGAACCGATTTTGGCAAGCCCTGAAATGTCCCCCTTCATGTCCGCCAGAAAAACCGGAACTCCCAAATCAGAGAATGACTCTGCGAGGGTTTTCAGGGTTATAGTTTTACCTGTTCCTGTTGCGCCAGCTATCAAACCGTGACGGTTAGCCAGTTTCGGTGATAATGACACGCATGTAGTGTCATTACATCCAATCAATATTTTGTCTTCTGCATACATCACATCACCCGTTTTCTATTTTTTTAATCAACCAGTTAGTTTTTTTAACAAAGTTTTGTCTATTGTAAGCTTTAGCTATCCTTTTTATTGCATCCAAGTTTTTAACGAAATTGTCCAGCCATGAGAATATGTCCCCCGGATAGACTTGAATCTGATATTTTCTAAATAACCTATTTGATATATCTTGTGGGTCCTTACCCTTAAGTCTTTCGTGCAGTATTACTTCTGATATCCCCCTCTGCATACACATGCAGAATGGCCTGTCCTGACATCTGCATTGCATGAAATCGCTTTGAAGAGCAATCAGCGCATCCTGGAATTTCTTGTCAACCTTTTCAATCGCTTCACCTGAGGATATGATATCCAATGTCGATTCGGCAAACAATCTTGTCGAGAATTTTATCTTAAGGGCATTTGAAATCTGATTGTGAATAACATTTGACAGATAAGCGTTTTCAAACATCTCCAAATCCATAGCCATTGCCAATATCAACACTTTCAGCTTGTCATACTTGTCCTTTTTCCTATACATTGGAGAGATTCCAACATATCTTTTGAGATAATTGTAGTCATTTAACGTGTTCTTGATAAATTCGGCATCTTCTATTGAGAGGAACGACACCGAAGCCGCACGGCCATATTTTGTCACTTCCAACCTGTTATTTGGGCTCCTGTCAATCAAACCCAAATTCTCCATATCATCAACGGCAATCCTTATGCTAACCGGAACATCAATGTCCTTGTAGAACCTGTTCAGCTCATCCATTGACTTGATTGAAGTGGATGAGATGTCGGCCAGAATCTGCTCATAGGCAGACTCCTCATCATATTCAATATATACATCCTCGCTATTGCTTTCCAAAAGATCCAATGCCATTGCCTCTTCCGATTCGCCTGCAAAATCAATTCCCACTTCTGGAAGAAGATATACGATACCCCTGTCATGATAGGAAGGCCTTCCTGCACGGCCCAGCATCTGCGCAAACTCATTTGGATTGATCCACTTGTTTCCCATAACCAATGAATCGAAGATGACCTGTGATGCAGGAAAATCAACACCCGCAGCCAATGCGGCAGTGGTAACGACACAGGAAATCTTGCCCTTGTCAAAATCCTTTTCTATTTTTTCCTTCTTATAATAAGACAGTCCCGCATGATAAGCGCGAGCATTGACCCTTTTATTGGTCAGGAAATTAGCTATCTGGTGAGTCTTGCGTCTTGAATTTGTAAATATTATTGTTTGGCCCCTGAAGCCTTTCTTGGATTTGGTGTTGAACTCCTTTTGAGTAAGCTTTTGCATGATGTGGCGTTTCTGGGACTCGTTTCTAACATAAACCAGATGCCTCTCCAGAGGAACGGGACGCTCATCATACCTGACCAGTTTCATATTGAACTCATCAGCAAGGAATTCGGGGTTTTTGACAGTGGCTGAAAGGCCGATGATTTGGGTTTCAGGATAAAGATGCTTTATACGTTTTATTAATCCATTCAAGCGTGTTCCACGGTCCTCATCATCAATCATGTGAATTTCATCTATCAGTACAACACCCAGATTGGACAGAGAAGAGGAATTGCCGTTTCTCAAAAGATAATCGATTCCCTCATAGGTTGCAACGACAATGTCCGATTTTGAAACGTCACTGTCAGGCAAATTCAACTCGCCTTTTGCCTTTACCCGATTTCTTCCAACCTTGATTGCCACCTTCAGGCCTAACTTTGAGTATTTCCCTTTGAAATCGCGGTATTTCTGATTTGCAAGGGCAACCAGAGGGGTCAGGAACACGAACTTCTTGCCATTAAGGGCCTCCGTAATCCCTGCAAGCTCACCGACCAGAGTCTTTCCCGAACCTGTGGCGCTTACGACCAGCAAATCCTCACCCTTGAGGAGTCCCTCCTTTATGGCCAAATACTGCACCGGCAACAGTTTGGTGTTGCCCGAGTCCAACAAAACCTGCTTGAAATCTTTAGGTATTTTCAAGCGCTTCATATCCACGGGAGGGATGATGTGCTTTGACTTTCTGGTTTTGTCGAACAATGTAAGGTTTCTGTTTTTCAGAGGATCGAAGTGAGGAGACAGTACGGATAATGTCTTTTCCAGGCTTCCTGTCTTCTCCAATGTCTTTTTAAGATTTCTGAAAATGGTTGCATCGAATCCCTGAAGCTTCAGCTCCTCCTTGATTGTGTCATGAGCGCAATCCTTGCAGATCAGCTGATTGTTGTGCTTATAGGAATAGGATGAATTTACGATTGTGATGTTTCCTTCAAAAGCGCAGAAATCACAAACCTGAGTGTATCTGACCTTGATGTTCAGAGACTTTAAGAATTTCTCCACCTTCTCATCCTTTGTAGCCATAAAGACAGCCTGTGAGCGCAAAAGTTTAATAACCTCTCCCGGAGGCATGAGCTTCTCATTCAAGGTGGAGTTGTCATTGAAGTTATAGTCTGCAATAAACCTGGAAATGGACAATGAATCGCCATCATGGCTAAACTTAATGTTTCCAACAAATTCCGGTTCCCTCTTATGGTTCAGAGCCCCTTTTGGAGAACCGATTGGGTATAACTTCCACTGTTTTTTAACCTTTTTTAAAACTAGCATTGTTTTTATATTATATAAATAGTTGTTAATAAATTTTTAATGAATCTACATACTATAGATAGAAAACAACAAAGAAAAAACAAAAAAAATGGAATTTTATTAAATTTTCCATTTCATACGACCATCATTCAAACTAATCTATATAGTCAAATCTGGTCTCTAAAACAATTATCAGTGCAAAACCAATCAATGCAACAATAACGCATGGAAGCAAACCTGAAACGTTCATGCTGACGGAATTGACAATCTCAACGCCAGGAACCTTTAGTGATCCAAGCATAACGCCAATTAAAAATGCCATTGTTACCTCCTCATGGTTTTTGAGCAGATAATTCAGAATCTTTGAAAATCCGAGTATTCCAATCAATGCACCGACAGCAAAAACAATAATCTCAACAATGTTCAATGTGTGAAGCGCATTCAGCATGTACTTGTACTGGCCCAACAGCAACAGCAGAAATGACCCTGAAATTCCAGGCAATATCATTGCGCAGATTGCAATCATTCCTGAAATGAACAGTATCGGCAGGGAATGATTGGCTGCTATTGGATTCAGACTTACAAAGATATAAGTCAATATCAAGCCTATTATTGCAAACACGATATTTTTGATGTTAATCTTGTGTAATTTCTTAAAGAGAATCACTGCAGAAGCAATGATTAAACCAAGGAAAAATGAAAAGGTCCATGCAGGATATGAATCCATGCAGAAAGTTACAACCTTGGCCAAAGTCAGGAATGCAACACCGATACCCAAAACCAATGGTATGAAGAATTTGAATTCGATTTCCTCAAACAGCTTTGTCTTAAATCCACTGAAATCAAGTTTAAGAAGTGGCTTTACAAATCCAAAATTGATTTTACTTATTGCCTCTACCAAATGGGCGTAAATTCCAGTAATCAGCGCTATTGTTCCTCCTGAAACTCCAGGGACAATATCTGCAGAACCCATCAGGACTCCGCGAACAAATAATAAGATAGCTTCCTTAAGATTAAAATTCAAATTATCACCTAATTAATTAACTATTTGTACAACTTAATTAAAATAATTTGTCTTAATCTATTTTCCTATATCCTGAACAAGTTCCTTTGCATAAGGGGTTATGTTTTCATCAAGCATTCTCTCTAAAAACTCGCCGGTGTAGGTTCCTGATTCTGCAATCTCTTCGGGAGTGCCGGTAGCTATAACTTCACCGCCGCCGTCCCCGCCATCAGGACCCAGGTCAATGATATGGTCAGCTGTCTTGATAACATCCAGATTGTGCTCAATGACAACGACTGAATTGCCTGCATCGGTCAGTCTTGCAAGAACATCCAGCAACCTTTTGATATCAGCAAAATGAAGGCCTGTAGTAGGTTCATCCAAGATATATAATGTCTTGCCTGTGCTGGTTCTTGAAAGCTCCTTGGCCAGCTTGATTCTTTGTGCTTCACCGCCTGAAAGTGTTGTTGCAGGCTGGCCTATCTTCATGTAACCCAATCCGACATCATATAATGTCTGAAGCTTTTTGGTGATTTTAGGGATGTGTTCAAAGAATTCCAATGCCTCCTCAACAGTCATCTCCAAGACCTCATAGATATTTTTGCCTTTATATCTTACGTCTAAAGTCTCCTCATTGTATCTTTTACCGCCGCAAACTTCGCATGGGACAAAGACATCGGCCAAAAAGTGCATTTCAATCTGCACGATTCCATCTCCGGAACATGCTTCACATCTTCCACCCTTGACGTTGAATGAGAATCTTCCAGGCTTGTATCCTCTTGCTTTTGATTCAGGAGTGTTTGCAAACAAGTCACGAATGTCAGTGAACACCCCCGTATAGGTTGCAGGGTTTGACCTTGGAGTTCGGCCAATTGGCTTTTGGTCGATTGCAATTACCTTATCGATGTTTTCCAAACCTTCAATTTCATCGTACTTGCCGGCGAAAGTGAATTTCTTGGCAAGCTTTCCTCTAGCTCCCTTATATAGAATTTCATTAATCAAACTGCTTTTACCGGATCCGCTTACGCCGGTAACGCATGTGAATTTACCGAGAGGAATTTCCACATCAATATGCTTTAGATTGTTTTGGGCGGCTCCCCTGATTGTTATAAATTCGCCATTGCCTTCACGCCTTGATTTTGGAACATCGATTTTTTTGACTCTTGAGATGTATTGGCCTGTAAGTGAATCAGGATTGTTCATGATATCTAAAGGAGTTCCCTGAGCGACTACCTTACCCCCATGCTCACCGGCACCGGGGCCAATATCCACAACATGGTCTGCTGATAAAATAGTTTCCTCATCATGCTCAACAACAACCAACGTATTTCCCAAATCCTTAAGCCTCTTTAAAGCCTCAATGAGTTTTATGTTATCCCTTTGGTGAAGGCCAATACTTGGCTCATCCAAGATGTACAATACGCCGACAAGACCTGAACCTATTTGAGTTGCAAGCCTTATTCTTTGCGCTTCCCCGCCGGAAAGCGTACCTGATGACCTTGACATTGACAGATAGTCAAGTCCCACTTCAACCAAAAAGCTTAAGCGTTCTTTAATCTCCTTTAAAACTTCTCTTGCAATGAAATTTTCTCTTTCAGTAAGTTCCAAGTCTTGGAAGAACTGATATGAATCCTTTATGGCCAAATCACAAACGTCAATGATTGATTTTCCGCCGACAGTTACGGCCAAGACTTCAGGTCTCAGCCTCTTTCCATCACAGACATGACACTTTCTGTCTGACATGAACTTTGATATGTATTTTCTTGAGTAATTGGACTTGGTTTCTAAATATAACCTCTCCATTCTTGGAATGACACCTTCAAATTTACGGTTGACCATGTAGGACTTATTCCTTCTTTTGAATGTGAATGGAATCTTTTCGTTGCAACCGTATAATATGGTATTTTGATATTCCGCATCCAGTTCATTGAACGGGACATCCATGCTGAAGTTAAAGTGTTTTGAGACTGCTTCAAGCATCTGGTAATAATAATTTTCCCTTTTGGCTGACTTTGACCATGGAGCGATGGCTCCCTCATTTAAAGTCAAGGTATTATCTGGAACAATCAAATCAGGATCAATTTCCATTTTAGAACCAATACCGTTACATTCAGGGCAAGCCCCCTGTGGAGCGTTGAATGAAAACATCCTCGGAGTCAGCTCCTCAAAGTTTATTCCGCAATCAACACAGGCAAAGTGCTCAGAGTATTTCTTCTCATACTGTTCATCACCATTATCAAATAAGACAGTGATTAAACCACCGGCAAATTCTGCTGCAGTTTCTAAAGAATCGACAAGCCTTCTTTTGAAGTCAACATCCTTCCGGATTTTGAGCCTGTCAACTACAACATCAATGCTGTGACGGTATGTCTTTGCAAGGTCAATGTCCTCTTCCAAATCCCTTATCTCATCATCTACACGGACACGGACAAAACCCTTATTTCTCAAGTCATCCAGGACATCCTTGTGCTGGCCCTTCTTATCCCTGACCACTGGAGACAATATCTGGATTTTAAGGCCTTCGCCTTCCTCAATGATTGAATCGCCAATTTGACCTATGGTCTGCTGTGAGATTTCACGTCCACAATTGGGACAATGCGGAATGCCTATTCTTGCATACAGCAATCTCAAATAATCATAAATCTCTGTAATTGTACCTACTGTGGATCTTGGGTTTTCCCTTGTGGTTTTCTGGTCGATTGAGATAGCAGGAGACAAACCCTCAATGGACTCCATTTCAGGCTTTTTCATCTGACCTAAAAATTGTCTTGCATATGCGGAAAGTGATTCGACATATCTGCGCTGTCCTTCAGCATAAATAGTGTCAAAAGCTAGTGAAGACTTACCTGACCCACTAATCCCTGTAATTACAATGAATTCATCACGGGGAACACTTACATCAATATCCTGCAGATTGTGCTCACGTGCACCCTTGATGACTATCTGTTTATTAGAATCTTTAGCCATAATAATCTCCTTAATTTAGTTATATATTATTAGAACAAACTCATTTATAAAGTATTACTGAGAGCATTTGAAAATTAAAAAAAAGTATCAAATTATATTTTACGTTACCCGATTCTTTTTAAATTTAACAGCATCAGTTTTTTCATCAACTGATATTGAAAATTTACTAAATCTGATAAACACCATTGTTTTTTATAATATTGAATTAATAATTTAAACTGTACAAATCACGTTCATTTCCGGAACATTAATGCTGTTTTTTGCAATGGTAGTGAATGGATGGCTTAGAACTTTATTTTTACCCAAAACTTCCATTAGCATATTAAGAGAAATGCTTGAATTAGTTATATCAATGGACATGTTGATATTTTCAATATTTTCAAAACTTTCTTTATCGACTGAAAACAAATCACTAATATCCAAGATTTCTAATGCAACAGGAATGCCTTCATCACTAAAATCCAATATTATTCCATTTTCAAGTTCTAAAGACTCCTGATAGTTATAATCATCAGTTATTTTAATATGAATACTGTCTACTTCAATATCATAAGAATATTTCAAATCAAATGTCTTAATTTGGTTCATGCTCACGAAGCCTCCTTGAACTGTTGGCTAGATAAATTGTTTTTAATGTCATTTCTTGCCTATTATTTTATAATTATTATCAACTATTTTTCAAAACCTTTCAAGGCATAAAGCTTATTTCTCAAATCGGCGGCCCGTTCAAAGTCAAGCCTTGCGGCGGCATCCTTCATATCCCTTTCCAAGTCCTTTATTAATAACTGAAGCTCATCTTTAGGCATTTTACTAACATCAGCTCCAATGCCTTTGTACTTTTCATCCTCTTCAGCAAGTTTTTCCTTTAAGGTTCTTTCAGTTGATTTTGGTGTGATTCCATGAACCTCATTGTATTTCATTTGCAGCTTGCGCCTTTTGAGTGTAATGTCATATGCATTCTTTACAGAATCGGTCATGTCATCAACATACATTATCACACGGCCGTTGACGTTTCTTGCAGCACGACCTATGGTCTGAATCAATGAAGTCTCATTTCTTAAGAACCCTTCCTTATCCGCATCAAGAATGGCTACAAGAGACACTTCAGGCAAATCCAGCCCTTCACGAAGCAGATTTACACCGACCAGCACGTCAAATTTTCCACGCCTTAAATCATCAACAATGTCAATCCGCTCCAAGGTGTCTATTTCGGAGTGCATATACCTTACTTTAACGCCGATTCTTGCATAATAGTCAGTCAAGTCCTCGGCCATTCTTTTGGTCAATGTGGTAACGAGCACCCTCTCATCCTTTTCGGCGGTTTTCCTAACCTCTTCAAGCAAGTCCTCAACCTGACCTGTAACCGGCCTAATCAGCACTTCTGGATCAACGAGTCCTGTTGGCCTTATAATCTGCTCAACCACATTCCTTGATTTTGAAAGCTCATATTGGGCAGGCGTTGCAGATACATATATCACCTGATTGACAGATGATTCAAACTCATCGAATCTTAGAGGACGGTTTTCCTTGGCAGACGGTAGTCTGAAACCATATTCAACCAAAGTCTCCTTACGTGCGCGGTCTCCATTATACATTCCCCTGATTTGCGGAACGGTAACGTGAGACTCGTCAATGATTGTCAGAAAATCATCCGGGAAATATTTTAAAAGAGAATAAGGTTTTTCACCCCATTTACGTCCTGACAGATGCATGGAATAGTTCTCAACTCCCGGACAGTATCCCATCTCCCTAAGCATCTCAATGTCAAAGCGAGTCCTCTGCTCCAGCCTTTGGGCTTCAAGAAGTTTTCCTGAAAAATTCAATTCATTGAGTCGTTCATCCAGTTCAGCAGAAATATTAGCTATAGCAGTATCCATCTTGTCTTGGCCAACCACAAAGTGCTTTGCAGGGAAAATCATGTATCTTTGAAGAGATTCCTGCTTTCTTCCAGTTATCTTGTCAATTAAACTGATTGCATCTATCTCATCGCCGAACAGCTCAATCCTTATTGGCGGCGTTCCGTGAACAGGATTGATTTCAATGACATCTCCCCTGACTCTGAATTGACCCCTGTCAAATTCTATGTCGTTTCTCTCATACTGCATGAAGACCAAACGGCGAAGAATTTCTGATCTCTCATAAATGTCTCCGACTTGGATTCCGAATGCAAACTCGCCATAATCCTCCGGCGACCCGATACCGTAAATGCAGCTTACACTGCTTACGACAATGACATCATCCCTTGAAAGCAGAGATTGTGTTGCGGAATGCCTCATTATGTCAATGTCATCATTGATTGAAGCTTCCTTGTCAATGAAGGTGTCAGTTCTTGGAACATAGGCTTCAGGCTGATAATAATCATAATAGCTTACAAAGTATTCCACTGCATTGTCCGGGAAGAATTCCTTGAATTCCTCATACAATTGTGCGGCCAGGGTCTTGTTGTGGGAAATGACCAGAGTAGGCTTCTGAACCTTTTCAATGACATTGGCCATTGTGAAAGTCTTTCCGGAACCGGTAACTCCCAAAAGAGTCTGCTCCTTTATTCCGTTTTTTATTCCTTCAGCCAGTGAGTTGATGGCTTTCGGTTGATCGCCCAACGGCTTATAGGGCGATTGCAGCTTGAATTGTTTCATATATATCTATTTTGAAATTGAAATGTTGAAAGAAATATGGGTGTAGCTTGGAGAACAGCATGGTGTGACCTTTTGATCCCTTATGACCAATTCCCCATAGCCTTTCAATTCTTTTTCCAAATCCCTTATGATATTTGGAATGAATTCAGTGTTATAAACTTTAAGAGAGCCTAGAAATACTGTTTTTCCAGCCATATTCATTACGGAAATGGTATCTACAACATCCATCTCATTGTATTTTGTCAAAATCTTATTGGATATGTCAACCAATTCATCTTTTATTTGTTCCTTATCCATCTAATCCCTCAATGCATCCGCTATGCTTTTAGCAATTGATACACGTGAAGTGTCTGAAGATAATGTGTTTGTTCCGATAATCTTGCCAGCACCGGCAGCATAAATTCTGGTTGCTCCATTATTGGTTAGAATTGGGTGAACACAGCATACATCAATTGCGGAAGCACCATACTGCTTTAAAATGTTTATGGCATTGACAATGGTTCCGCCGGTAGCAATGATATCATCGATGATTATTGCATGCATCCCTTTTACGGAGTCCACATTTACAGTGTTTTCACTTTCGCTGTCACATCTTACGTCAACGATTTTGGTTTCAACCTTATCAGGCCCTAGACGAACTTTGGTCAGGTATGTGCAGTCACAGCCTATGATTTCAGACATTTCCTGTGCAAATCCGTATGCCCCCTTATCCGGAGCAATGATCAATGGCTTTTCATTGGATTTCCTGAAGTATTTTTTATCCAGATATTCTGCAATTGCAGGCATTGCGGATATGTTTCTAGCGGGAATGTCAAAGAAGTTCAACACGCATTCCTCATGAATGTTGAATGTGATGAATTCATCAGCGCCTGCAGCCTGAATCAATTCGCAGATGATTTTGGCTGAAATGGTCTCTCCCGGATTGAAACGCTTTTCCTGTCTTGCATATCCCATATATGGAACTACCACACGAACCTTCTTTGCACCCAAATCCTTGAGATTGGCTATAATGAACAGTAACTCCATCAGATTTTCATCTTGAGGATATCCTGTTGACTGGATAACTGTCACCTCATCAGAAATCTCACCGTCAATTCTCAAATACCTTTCGCCATCCGGAAACTTTTTAGTTTCCACATAACATAAGTCTTCGCCGAGTTCACGTGCCACATTTGCTGCTAAATCTTGAGAAGCTGAACCACCTATAATCACATTATCACCAAAAAAATATTATATTGTAATTATGTATGTTTTTGATAATTAAAAAAGGTAAGTATTTATATTTAAACAACATAATAGAAAAGATTATGAGCATTGGAAAAATCATTTTAGGATCTATGGCAGTAATTATTATTGCGATTTTCTTATTCCTTATGGCAAGTCCAGTTTTAATTATTGCTGAAGATACAAGCGAAGGAAGTCCTGGAGTTGATATGGCTGCTTCATTCAGCATTCCAGGAGGTTTTGAGTGGGTTTATCCAGGCAGTTCCGTAAATGCAAATGGCCAAACCTTGCATAACATTCATCAGAATTCACCTGATGACCCTTATGGCGCTGCTCGGGACATAATGACATACACCTATCATTACACACCGCACTTAATCATGAGCGTCAACAATGACGCTGCAGAGGCCATCTTCGGTGCAGACATCATTGACAATATCCGTTCAAATGATGCATATAATGGTTATTCCGGTAGTGGAAATGTCCCAGGAACAATGTCTCGAGGAGACTCCGTAAGCACTGCAATGTCAAACAGCAATATAAACGTGCTCGAAATTCCAGTACAACTTCTTATGGGAAATATCCAACTACATTTCGTATAATTTCCCTTTTTTCTTTTTTTAAGCGAACATCACCGAAAATGTCAGCGCCACACCAGCCAATGAAATGACCAATTGAATGATGCCGTGTTTTCTAATTGTGGGGTGTTTGGACTGCAATAAGTAGAATGGCATGAAAAATCCGAAAAACGTGAATGTTGCGATTGGAGTGAACTTGGAGGCCAACCCAATGAAAAAACCGCTCCATGATAGAAGAATAGTGATGATATAAGATGCGATTATTGCCTTTTTGTTGATTTGAGGTTCCTGACGACGATATACATAAACCTGCTTAGGCCTTCCCCCTGCAATAAGGGGATTTCCGCATTTGGCGCAATATGCATAATCATCCTGATTTTCAAAACCGCAATTCGTACAAAATCTTGCCATGAATAAAATTAATATCCTCTTAATATAATTATTTTTCTAAAACCATTGCAATTTCCCTAAAGAACTCACCCTCATAATTCCTGTTTGTGAGTTCCGCATAAAATTCAAATCCCAATTTCTCCAGAACCCTTTTCGATTGAGAGTTTTCAATCCTGTAACTTGCATATATTTTAGATACGTTCAAATCGTCAAAAGCCCGTTTTATCAAAGTTTCGGATGCCTCAGACGCATATGAATTTCCCCAAAACTCTTCAGCTATCCAATAGCCCAGCTCGACTGCACCTTCACCCCACCAGTGGTTCGTGTCCGGGTGAAACAGCAAGCCTACGCAGCCTATTGGAACATCATCCTTCACGATTGCATAAGTCTCCCTTTTAGCAAAGACCGTTTTTATGACATTCAAGCTATCTTCAACACTTTCATGAGGAGGCCATCCAGCTATCGGACCGATGTTCGGGTTTTTGGCAAAGTGATACAGGCACTTTGCATCGGACTCCTGCCAAGGCCTTAAAACAAGATTATCGGTTTTCAGAATCATTGATTGAAGTTTGTTTTCAAGGCATATTAACATGATGGAATATATTTTTAACAATTAGTATTAATTACTTCAAAAAACATATTATTTAACATGAAAGTTAAAGATGGGATTTGCGGATTTGTTGTAGGGGATGCATTAGGCGTTCCCGTTGAATTTTATTCTAGAAGCGAACTTGAAGATGACCCTGTTTATGGCATGAGGGGACACGGGACCTATGACATGCCAAAGGGAACCTGGTCTGATGACACATCAATGACACTGGCCACAATGAGCAGCATTGCAACCAAAAAGGCCATCGACTATGATGACATCATGAACGAGTTTTGCAAATGGGCATATGAAGACAAATACACACAGTACGATTGCACATTTGACATTGGAAACACCACAAGACGAGGTTTAAAAAGATATATGGAAGGTGCACCTGCACTTGAAAGCGGCGGTGACTCAACCCATGATAACGGCAATGGATCACTTATGAGGATTCTTCCATTGGCATTTATTGAAGGCATTGACTATGAGACCATTGAAAATGTCTCAAGCCTCACACATGCCCACGACAGGTCAAAAATAGCCTGCGTCTTATATGTTGAAATTGCAAAATCAATGCTTTCAGATGACCTTAGCATAAATGAGCACATCAAAAATGCTACAGAAAAAATCGTTGAGCACTACAAAGGCAATGAGGAACTGGACCACTTCAAAAGAATAATCGAGGACGATTTCACAGGAGAAATCAGAAGCGGAGGATATGTCATCGACACAATTGAAAGCGTGATATACTGCTTGAAAAATACTGACAATTACAAGGATGCTGTGCTCAAGGCGGTTAACCTGGGTACAGATACCGACACCACTGCGGCCATCTGCGGCGGACTTGCAGGGATTTATTATGGATATGAGGCAATTCCTATAGATTGGCTAGATGAAATTCCTAAACTCGACTATGTGTATCAATTATGTGAAAAGTTCGAGGCGTTTTTGTAATGAATGTGAGTGAAACCATCAATAATATTAAGGCTACATGCAATAATTATGTAGACCCAGATTTGGTTGCAACAGTGATTCATGATGACAACTACATGGGCTCCAGCAACATCTCCGAATTGGACATGTACGGCATCGAAAAAGATGATAGCTATGAGCAGAAAATACTGAAAATCCTGAAACATGAAAACATATTCCTGAATCTTGGAATGTATGCATTCATCCCCATCATTAACGAATGCGATATCTACTCAACAAAAGATTACAATTTAAAATTAACGCAAGAGGAATTCGACAAATACGCAAATGAAAAGGAGCGAGTTTTCGGAATCCTAATCAAAAAGAACTCTTGCGAATATGTTATTGGAAGTTGCGACTTGTGCGGATGCAAGATTGATGCATCATTTAAGGAAATCGAAACTTCAAATCTGAATTTTTTCAAAAAAATTAAAGAGATAGTGGATGAGAAAATCATCCCTTAAAAAAAAAGAATAGATAATAATCCAATCAGTTTGTAGTTGGATTATTAATAGTGGTCTGCGGAACCTTTTCGGCAACCTTAGACCCGATATTTTTCATTTTTTCTATGAGCCTGTCCTTTTTAGAACCACTAATCAAGATATTCTCTAAAACATCACTTAATGTTTCGGTTGGAATGATTTCAATCATTTCCTCGTATTTCTTCTCAATCATAACATCTTTCAGGTTAGATTTTGGAATCAATACCTTTTTCATTCCAGCTTCTGCAGCAGCTTCAATTTTTGCTGTTGCTCCACCAATAGGCATTACATCACCGCGAACATTAAGTGAACCGGTTAATGCAACTGTCTGGTCAATAGGAATATCCTCTACCGCTGAGATAACAGCTGTAGCAATGCTTACGCTGGCTGAGTCACCTTCAACACCATCATAGGTTTGGATGAACTGAACGTGAATATCATAATCGGAAATGTCCTTGTTAGTGTATTTTTTAATCAATGCACTTACATTCTGTACGGATTCCTGAGCTATTTCACCCAATTTACCTGTAGCGATAATTTGACCACCGCTTTTAGATTGTGTAGGAGCAGCTTCTGCTGCAATTGGGGAAACAATACCGCTTCTATCTCCTATAACTGCAAGACCATTTACAAGACCAACTCTTCCGCCTTCAGCTGATACCATACTGTAGTCTTTTCTTTGAATAATTGACCTATCGGCTATTTGTTGTTCAAGGGTTCTTGCGAATTTTTTAGCTTCAACAACATGTGCTGCAGTTACAAG
>Ga0129307_1001310_pt1 | contig 27339 bp, 22 predicted proteins | sample P1105metagenome_FD_94437 | JGI IMG/M metagenome (GOLD analysis project Ga0129307, IMG submission 94437) | Capybara group fecal microbial communities from Wisconsin, USA - P1105 metagenome | ecosystem: Host-associated > Mammals > Digestive system > Large intestine > Fecal | place: USA: Wisconsin...
ACTACAACAACGAGAGGCCTGCGTATGCTCTGCAATACAAAAGCCCTGTCCAATACAGGCTTGAACAGGGCTTTGGTTAGATTTTTTAATCTGTCTACTTTTGCTTGACTAGTTCAGTTTCAGCACCCGCTGTTTTATGGTATAATACTTCCAATACAATCGGACGCATATGGCGTCTTCAAAGTGACTGACAAGGAGAGATCCATGAAAGAACCTGCTTACAAACGCGTACTGCTGAAGATGAGCGGCGAAGCGCTCGCTGGAGAGAAGAAGACCGGGTTTTCCGATGAGATGCTGAAGAAAGCCGCGGCGCAGATCAAAGAGATCCACGACCTTGGTGTCGAGATTGCCATCGTCATCGGCGGCGGCAACTTCTGGAGAGGCCGCACCAGCGGTGACATGGACCGCGCCACAGCGGACAGCATCGGCATGCTGGCGACCATCATGAACTCGCTGGCCCTGCAGGATGCGCTGAAGGCGGCCGGCCTTGACGCCCGCACACTGACCTCTATCAACATGAAGGAAGTGGCGGATCAGTACACGATCCGCGAGGCGGACAAGCTGCTGAAGGAAGGCTGCATCACCATCCTCGGCGGCGGCACCGGCCATCCGTACTTCTCGACGGATACGGCGGCTGCACTCCGTGCGGCGGAGATTGGCGCGGACGTCATCCTGTTCGCCAAGAACATCGACGCCGTGTATTCCGCGGACCCCAAGGAAGATCCGAACGCAGTGAGATATGACAAACTGACCCACATGGAAGTCCTGGAAAAAGACCTCAAGGTCATGGACCTGACAGCGGCTTCCCTCTGCAAGGACAACAATATCCCGATCCACGTCTTTGCACTGTCTGAAGAAGGGAATATGATGCGCGCCGTGATGGGCGAGCCGATCGGGACGCTGATCTCCTAGAGCAGCGAAAGAAAGACTGAGCGATTACTGTATCATGAAGGAGGATACACCATGAGCGAGCAAGTACTGAACACATTGGATGAAAAGATCGCAAAGAGCATCGAGTCTCTCAAGTCCGAACTCAACACCGTCCGTGCAGGCCGCGCCAACCCGGCTCTGCTTGACCGCGTGGAAGTCGAGTACTACGGCACCCCCACACCGCTCAAGCAGCTTGCGAACATTTCCTGCCCGGATCCCCGCACCATCGCGGTGACGCCGTTTGACCCCAAGGCAATCGGCAACATCGAGCGTGCGATCCTCGCAGCCAACATCGGCATCAACCCCGTCAACGACGGCAAGATGGTCCGCCTGTCCATCCCCCAGGTCACGGAGGAGAGAAGAAAGGAACTGACCAAGACCGTCCATGCGATGGGTGAAGAGGGCAAGGTCGCGATCCGCAACCTGCGCAAAAAGGCAAACGACATGATCAAGAAGGAAGAGAAGGCAGGCGAGCTGACCGAAGACGACAGCAAGCAGGAACTCGATTTGATCCAGAAGGCTGTCGACGCAGGCATCAAGAAGGTCGACGAGGTCATCGCTGCGAAGAACAAAGAGATCATGGAAGTATAGGCATATGACAGAAGCAACCAATCTGCCCCGTCACGTTGCCATCATCATGGACGGCAACGGCAGATGGGCGACAAAGAGAAAACTGCCTCGTGTCATGGGCCACAACGCCGGTATGAAAGCCATGCGGGAGATCGTAAGACGCTCTTCCGATCTTGGCGTGCAGTACCTGACGGTCTATGCGTTCTCAACGGAGAACTGGAAGCGCACCCAGGAGGAGATCGGCGGCATCTTCGGTCTTCTCATCAAGTACGTCAACCAGGACCTCGAGGAGCTGCATGAAGAGAACGTCCGCGTCAACATCCTCGGTGACTGGAGCATCATGCCCGAGAATGTCAAGGAAGCGCTCGGCCGGACCATCTTCAAGACCCGCAACAACACCGGGCTCACGTTCAACATCGCGCTCAACTACGGCAGCCGTGACGAAGTCGTCCGCGGCGTCCGCGAGCTGGCGGAGATGGTGAAGGCGGGAGAGCTCGACCCGGCGGACATCGACGAAGAGAGCATCAGCAGACACCTTTACACCGGCAAGTTCGGCGTGCCCGATCCGGACCTGATCATCCGTCCGGGCGGGGAAGTGCGTCTGTCCAACTATCTGATGTGGCAGGCGGCATACGCGGAGCTGTATTTCTGCGATACGCTCTGGCCGGACTTCACACCGGATGAATACGAGAATATCCTGCGTTCCTTCGGGAACAGGGAAAGACGGTTTGGAGGGCGCAACGAATGAAAACCAGGATCCTCGCAGGACTGATCATGGCGCCTTTTCTGGCTCTGTTATACTTTGGCGGATACGTGCTCATGGCTGGCTGCATCTTTGTCGGCGCGGTCGGTCTGTATGAGTTTTACAAGGGCTTTCACAGCCTGGACATCCATCCGTCCTACCCGATCGGAGTCTTCTCGCTGGCGCTTTTATACCTGCTGAACATCATCCTCTGGCGGCAGGGGGCACTGGGCTGGCAGCAGGGCGTGTATTACTACACGTTCTGGCTGTTCGCAAGCGTGGTTGCCTCTCTGCTGTACCTGTTTGCGATCGAGAAGAGAAAGCTCGAGGATGCGATGGCGACGATCACCGGCATCGTCTACGTGGTGTTCTTTTCCTTCCACGTGATGCTGGTCGATGAGTCCGTGGCGTCCATCCTGGTATGGGTCATCGTGCTCGGCGCGTTCGGCACGGACATCTTCGCGTATTTCGCCGGCGTGTTCCTCGGCAAGCACAAGCTCTGCCCGAAGATCAGCCCGAAGAAGACCATCGAAGGGTCGCTCGGCGGGGTGTGTGGCGCTGTGCTGCTCTGCGGACTGTTCGGCGTGTTCTTTGCACCGGCGTACACCGTGCACTGCTTCATCCTCGGCGGCCTGTGCGGCGTCTTCTCGCAGTTCGGCGACCTGACCGCTTCCATCTTCAAACGCAAGATGGGCATCAAAGACTACGGCAATCTCATCCCGGGGCACGGCGGCATCCTGGACCGCTTTGACAGCGTCCTGTTCACCGCGCCTCTTACGTTCTACTATATCCAGCTCGTTATCGTGCCGTTCAGCACGCTGTAGCTGCAGGGCGGGGCATAAGGCTCTGCCGGAAAGGAATCGCTTTAGCATGAAGTCTCTCATCATCCTGGGGAGCACCGGCTCTATCGGGACGCAGTGTCTGGATATCGTGCGCATTCACAGAGACAGGTTCACTGTCTCTTGTTTGTGCTGCGGCAAACGCATCGGGCTGCTCCGGGAACAGATCGAAGAATTCGCACCGCGCATGGCCGTGGTGGCGGAGGAAAAGGACGCGGAGGATCTGCGGCGGGACTACCCGGATCTTGTCGTCCTGTCCGGCGATGAAGGGCTGCGCGAAGCCGCGGCGGGCGAGGGGGACCTCGTCGTCAACGCGCTGGTCGGCATCCGCGGTCTGGCGCCTACACTGGCTGCGATCGAGGCCGGCAAGGACATCGCACTCGCCAATAAAGAAACGCTCGTCACGGGCGGCGAACTCATCATGCGGCGGGCGGCGGAGAAGGGCGTGAAGATCCTTCCCGTCGACAGCGAGCATAGCGCCATCTTCCAGTGCCTGGAGGCGGCGATGGGCAACCGTCCGGAGTCCGTTATCCTGACCGCATCCGGCGGCCCGTTCAGAGGGTACTCGCTGGAGCAGCTTGAAAATGTTACGCTGGCGCAGGCGCTCGCGCATCCGAACTGGTCCATGGGCAGAAAGATCACCGTGGACAGCGCCAGCATGGTCAATAAGTGCCTGGAGATCATCGAGGCGAAGCATCTGTTTGGTATGGCACCTTCCGAGATCGAGGTGGTCGTGCATCCGCAGAGCATCGTGCATTCCATGGTCCGGTTTACCGACGGGGCGGTGCTCGCCCAGCTCGGGACGCCTGACATGCGCGTGCCGATCGCCTATGCACTGGACTGGCCGAAAAGAGATACCACAGGCGCACCGCGCCTTGACTTTGCCGCTCTGACAGGCGGCCTGACCTTTGAAGTGCCGGACACGAACGTGTTCCGGACGATCCCGCTCGCATACGAGTCTTTGGAGCGCGGCGGGACAGCCACAGCGGCGCTCAATGGGGCTAACGAGGTCCTGGTGGCCGCATTTTTGGCGGAAAAGATCCGGTTCATCGACATTCAGAACACATTGCTCAAGGTGATGGACCGTTATGAGAACACGCCACTCAATACCATTGAAGATGTCTTCGCGGCGGACGCTGCCGCGCGCAGGATGACGGAGGAGGTGCTTTCGAGTCTATGATCACCGCCATCGCTGCGATCTTAATGTTCTGCATCCTGATCTTCATCCATGAACTGGGGCACTTTGCTGCCGCCAAGGCGTGCGATGTCAAGGTCAACCGGTTTGCGCTCGGCATGGGGCCGGCGTTCTTCAAGCGGCAGAAGGGCGAGACGGAATACTCGCTCCGCATCCTGCCGATCGGCGGCTTCTGCGAGATGGAAGGCGAAGACGAGGAGTCTGAAGAGCCGCGCGCGTTCAGCAACAAGAAGGCCTGGCAGAAAGCCGTGATCCTCGTGGCAGGGCCGGCGATGAACTTCCTGCTCGCCCTGATCCTGATGATCATCCTGACGTATCAGATGGGCGTTGCCACCACGACGCTCGATGTCATCATCGAAGGCAGTCCGGCGCAGCAGGCGGGTCTGATGCAGGGAGACGAACTCGTTTCCGTCAACGGCAATGCCATCGAAGAGTGGACGGACCTGACCGAGTACATCAACGCGTCGGATACCGATACGCAGACCATCGTGGTGCGTCGCAGCGGACAGGAAGTGACCCTGACCTGCGAGACCTACGAAGAGGGCGGCCGCCGCATGATCGGCGTACAGCCAGCCTTTGAAAAAGACCTTGCCGGTGCGTTCGTGCAGGGGCCAAAGGCGACCTGGAATCTGACCCGCGACATGTACGGCGTGCTCAAGCAGCTGTTCACGGGACAGGTATCCACGAAGGAACTGTCCGGTCCTGTGGGCATTGTCTACATCGTCAACCAGACCGTGAAGACCGGTCTTCTGAATATGATCTACCTGATGGCGCTGATCTCGCTGAACCTCGGGATCATGAACCTGCTGCCGTTCCCGGCGCTCGACGGCGGGCGGCTGGTGTTCGTCATCATCCGAAAACTCACGGGCAAACGCGTGACCGACGAGATGGAGGCCAAGGTGAACATCGCCGGCTTCCTCGTCCTGATCGCCCTGATGCTCTATGTCACCTGGAACGATATCGCCCGGTTCATCGCGCCGCTGTTCGGCGGCTGAGCCGGATAAACAGTGAAGAGGACAAGACCCGCTATGAAAAAGCAAATCCAAGTAAGACAGGTAAAAATCGGCGGCGGCGCACCGGTCGCGGTGCAGTCCATGCTGAATGTGCATACCGAGGATGTCGAAGCGTGCCTTGCGCAGATCAGACGCCTGGAAGACGCCGGCTGCGACATCGTGCGCTTGGCTGTGCCGACCATGGAGGCCGCGGCGGCCTTCGGTGAGATCCGCAAGCAGACGGACATGCCGCTCGTGGCAGACATCCACTTCGACTACCGGCTGGCGGTCGCGGCGGTGGAAAACGGCGCGGACAAGATCCGCATCAACCCCGGCAACATCGGCGATGACGACCGCGTGAAAGCTGTCGTGGACGCCTGCAAAGATAGGCAGATCCCGATCCGCGTCGGCGTGAACTCCGGCTCGCTTGAAAAAGATCTGCTCGAGCTTTACGGTCCGACCGCAAGAGCACTCGCGGAGAGCGCCCTGCGCAACGTGCGCCGGCTCGAGGAGATGGACTTTACCGACATCGCGGTGTCGCTTAAGTCCTCGGACGTCCCGACGACCATCGAGGCGTACCGGCTCGTGGACAAGGCCTGCGAATACCCGCTGCACATCGGCGTGACCGAGGCGGGCACACGGGAAAGCGGCATCATCAAGTCCGCGGTCGGCCTGGGCACACTCCTGATGGACGGCATCGGTGATACGATGCGCGTGTCCCTGACAGGAGACCCTGCGGCGGAAGTCACCGCCGCAAGAAAGATCCTCGCCGCGTGCGGCAGGGAGAAGGAGCCGATCAACATCGTCTCCTGTCCCACCTGCGGCAGGACCAAAGTGGATCTTGAGACCATCGTCCTGCAGGTGGAGCAGGCGCTGGCACCCATTGCCAGACAGCGGCAGGAAGAGGGCAAGCGGCCCCTGACGGTCGCGGTCATGGGCTGCGAGGTGAACGGCCCCGGCGAGGCGAGAGAAGCGGACCTGGGTGTGGCCGGCGGCAATGGCAAAGGCCTGCTGTTCCGCAAAGGGGAGAAGCTGAAAGTTGTCGATGAGAGCGAGATCACATCCGCCCTCGTAGAACTGGTGAAACACTATGAAGACATTTAAAACACTGCATACCGTTATCGCAAGAGACCTCAACGCGCACATGACCCTGTACGCAGGCCGTGCGATGGAGTGGGCTTTTGAGGCGAACTACATGGCGACCGTCGATGCGCGCCAGGAAAACCTGAATATCGTCTACAAGGATATTCACAGTTTTGATTTCAAGGTGCCGGCGCATCTGGGCGACGTCCTGCAGTACGAGGTCACCGTCGTCAGAGTCGGCGGCAAGACCATGACCATGCGCACCGGTGTCTATACCCTGGTGCCGAGAAAGCTCGTCGCAGAAGGCTATATGACTTTCGTCACGATCGACGAGGAGTCCGGCCGCAGCGTGCCGTGTGATCTGGAACTGGATGCACCGCAGAGCGCAGAGGAAGAATTCTGGAGAGAAAAAGCGGAGTCGTATTTTAAATGATCAATAAGATCCTGGAGAGATATTTACATACCGGACAGACCGTCTCGATCGAAGAGGCGGTCCTGTCTAAAGATGCGGGCTGTCTGTACCTGGCCGGCACATCCAACTTCACACCGGATGCGGCCTGGGAAGAGAGTGTGCGCAGTGAGATCCTGACCGCAGTGCCAGGTCTTTCTGACGTGCGCTTTGAGATGACAGTCGTGATGCCCGCGCTCAGTCTGGAGGATGTGCTGCCTGCAGCGCTGCGCCTTGTGCAGGAGAATATGCAGGACCCGTGGATGCGCGCTGTGACACCGGACGGGCATGCTTTTGAGGAGGAAACGCTTTTCCTTAGCGTCATGGGCGATTACGCGGCCGAACAGCTCGACCGCAGCGCTGCGGACTACTTCTCAAGAACGCTCAGCCAGGAGCTGGGGCGTCCTGTTACCGTGCACTTCCGGCAGAACGAGGAAGCGCAGGAAGACGTCTTTGCAGATATCAAGGAGAACTGGGAAGCGCCGCCCGAACCGGAGCAGCCGGAAGAGGAGAAAAAGCGCTCCTTTGCGGACGGCCGGATCAAAGGGCGATTCATCGACAGACCGCCCATCCCCATGAATCAGCTCCCGCGCGACGAAGTTCCCGTCACTGTAGCGGGTAAGATCTTCTCCGTCGAGACAAGACGCGTCAAGAAATCGGAACGCGCCATGAAGTTCTCCAAGGATAAGGATGACACCTCGACACTTGCAACGATCTTCATGTCCGACAAGACGGAGTCCGTCTGCGTGAAGATGTTTTGCGACAACAAGGAGTGGACGGAGATCGAAGGCGTCATGTCGCCCGGCTGTGACATCATCGTCAGCGGCAAGCAGGAGCAGGACCAGTTCCTCAAGAGCATGGTCATCCGCGCAAGAGACATCGGCACCTGGAAGATGCCCGAACGGGAAGATACCTGCGAGGAGAAACGCATCGAGCTGCACGCCCATACCAAGATGAGTGCGCTCGACGGCCTGTCCGACCCGCAGGCGCTCGTGAAGCGCGCCGTCAAGTGGGGGCACAAGGCCATCGCCATCACCGATCACGGCGTCGTGCACGCGCTGCCCAAGGCGTTCGATGCCGGCGGCGACAAGATCAAGGTCATCCTCGGTACGGAGGGGTATCTCTATGACGATGCCGGGAAGATCGATGAAAAGGGAAATATCGACTACATGTCCGGCCGCACGTACCACATCGTCGTGCTGGCGAAGAACCTGACAGGGCGTACCAATCTGTACAAACTGATCAGCTATTCGCACATGGACTATTTCTATAAAAAGCCGCGTCTGCCGCGGTCCATCCTGCAGAAGTACAGGGAAGGGCTGATCTTGGGCTCTGCCTGCCAGGCGGGCGAGCTGTATCAGGCGATCGTGATGGGCGCCAGCGATGAGGAACTTCTCAAGATTGCCGACTTCTACGATTACCTTGAGGTCCAGCCGCTTTCCAACAACGTCTTCATGATCGAAGACCCGCGGTACCCCACATCAAGCGTGGAGGATATCCGCAACTACAACCGCAAGGTGCTGGAACTCGGCAAACGCCTCGGCAAGCCGGTTGTGGCGACCAGCGACACGCACTACATCGACCCGGAGGACAATATCCTCCGCGAGATCATCCGCGCCGGGCAGGGCTACAGCGACATCGGCGGCGACCACGGTCTATACTTCCGCACAACGGATGAGATGCTGGCGGAGTTCTCGTACTTTGACGAGCAGGACCGCTACGACGTCGTCATCGGCGGCCCTGCGAAGATCGCGGAGATGTGCGAGAAGATGCCGCCTGCACCCGGCAGAGAGTTCCCGCGCCCGTCTATCAAGGATGCGGACAAGATCCTGCGCGAAAGCTGTGAGAACAAGCTGCATGAGCGCTACGGCGACCCTGCACCGCAGGAACTCGTGGAAAGACTGAACAAAGAGCTCGACAGCATCATCGACAACGGGTACGCCGTCATGTACGTATCCGCCAAGATGCTGGTCGACAAGTCCAACTCGGACGGCTATATCGTCGGCTCGCGAGGGTCGGTCGGTTCGTCCTTTGCGGCGTTCATGTCCGGCATCTCCGAGGTCAACCCGCTGGCGGCGCACTATGTGTGCCCGCACTGTAAGCACTTTGAATGGGGGGATACGCTCGAGTACGAATGCGGCGTCGACATGCCGCCCAAGGACTGCCCGGAATGCGGCACATCCATGGAAAGAGACGGCTATTCCATCCCGTTCGAGACATTCCTCGGCTTTACGGGGAACAAGGAGCCTGATATCGACCTGAACTTCGCCGGTGAATACCAGGCGACCGCACAGAAATTCGTCGATGAGATCTTCGGTGCGAAGAATACATATAAAGCCGGCACGGTCGGTACCGTCGCGGAGAAGACGGCCTACGGCTTTATCTCCGCCTACAGCGAAGCGACGCACAAGAGCGTCAGCCGCTTTGACAGAGAGCGTCTCGCCAAGGGCTGCGAGGACGTGAAGAGGACCACCGGCCAGCATCCGGGCGGCATCATCGTCGTGCCGGAGGGGCATGAGATCTTCGAAGTCACGCCGATCCAGTATCCGGCGAACAAGAAGGAGTCCGGCATCGTCACGACGCACTTCGAGTACCACAGTTTTGAGGAAGCGCTGCTCAAGCTCGACATCCTCGGCCACGATGGTCCGACGCTGGTGAGACTGCTTCACAATTCCACCGGCATCGATCCGCAGACGGTCCCGATCAACGACCCGAAGGTCATGGCACTGTTTGCAGGCACCTCGTCGCTTGATATCAAGGATCCGCAGTACCGCTTTACGGACGGCAGTTACGGCGTGCCTGAATTCGGTACCCCGATCGCACGCGGCATGCTCAACGACACGCATCCCCAGCGCATCGGCGACCTCGTCAGACTGTCCGGTCTGGCGCACGGCACCGACGTATGGTCGGGCAACGCGCAGGAACTCATCAAGAAGGGCATCGCTACGATGGGCGAGGTCATCGCGACCCGAGACGACATCATGACCTACCTGATCGAAAAGGGCCTGCCAAAACCGGAAGCGTTCAACATCATGGAGCGCGTCCGTAAAGGTAAGGTCGCAGCAGGCAAGGTCAAGGAGTGGCCGGAGTGGTCCAACGACATGCGTCAGCACGGCGTCCCCGAGTGGTACATCGGCTCCTGCGAGAAGATCAAGTACATGTTCCCGCGCGGCCACGCTGCAGCATATGTCATCATGTCCTGCCGCGTCGCGTACTTCAAGGTCTACTATCCGGCGCATTTCTATGCGGCCAGATTTACGACCAAGGTCGAAGACTTCAACTGGGATGTTGTCAAAGGCGGCATCCGCATGGTCGAAAGCCGCATGGATGAGATCGACCAGTACCTCGACGAAGTGCCGCCCGGCAAGACGGTCACCAAGGAAAAGAACGAGAAGACACTGCTCGAGGTCATCTACGAGATGCTCGCAAGAGGGTACGAGTTCGAAGCACCGAGCTTCGAATACTCCGCAGCGGATCACTTCACGGTCCATGACAACCGCGTCGTAGTCTCCCTGAATGCGCTGGAAGGCATCGGCACCAGCGCTGCGAGAGCCATCATGGATGCGTACGAAGAGCGTCCCTTCGAGACCATCGAGGACATCCAGGTGCGCGGCAAGGCGAACAAGACCGCCATCGAAGCACTGCGCGGCATCGGCCTGCTGGACGGCATGGATGAGTCCAACCAGCTGTCGTTCTTCTAAAGATAAATTTGATATGTAGGCATGATGAAAACCCCGGAGGCTGCATCTCCGGGGTTTCTTTTTTGCATCTTCATGTTTTTTACTCTGTGTTCAAAAATCGCCCTCTGATGTATTGCTTTTCAGTGAAATGGCAGGGTACAATGTACTAAGATAAGTACAAGATTTTCGCATGATCATTACCCGCACTAAAAGGAGGGCAAAGATGATGAAAGGAATCGCTAAACGAGCAGCCACCATATTCCTGGCGCTGGCTGTGATCTTTGCGTTTACGCCTCTGACCGGCGCAGAGAATGTCTATGGTGCTGAGGTTCCTGTTAACATTGACACGCCGGACGGCATGCATTTCAGCAATGACACGATCATGGCCTCGGTATATTGTCACGGTCAGGAGGTCTTCTTCGTCGGCTACGACGGCGAAGCCACGGATCTGGTGATTCCGTCCACCGTGCAATACGGGGGAAAGACTTATACCGTCGTCGGAATCGAGGAGGAATCGCTGCTTCCCGCTGATGGTGAGTACTACGCCTACTGGCTGGATCATGATTTGGATTCCCTGGTCCTGCCTGATACGCTGGAGTACATCATCAGTCATTCGATCGCCCTCGGCATTACGGAACTGACGATTCCCGAGAGCGTCACGATGATCGAGGAGCATGCGATCTCCTGCCCGAACCTGAAGACCATCCGGGTGCTCAGCACGCGAACCGGCGGACAGGATTTATACATGGATCAGTGCATGGGCTACCACTGGGATGAAGCGTCTGATGATTATGTGATAAACGACGACCTTGTGGTCTGGGGCGTCAATACGGGAGAGTGGACGATTGACGAATCAGCCATCCAGGACTGGTGCCAGTCCAGCGGTGTCACGTTCAAAGGCTTCCCGCCCGAAAACCCCCGCTGGGACGGCAACGTGGCCGTGTGGGACCCGCCGGCTTACCGGGCGGATGCCGTCGATTACTATGAGCTTCATGTGTACAAGAACGGGAAGATGATGACGAATAACCCCAAGACGATCAATGCAGATGACCCGACGGCATGCAGGTATGATTTCAGCGTTGCCTTCCGTGACTGGGGGAGAGGTACGTACAAGTTCTACGTGACGGCCGTATGCAACGGTTACGGCAGTGAACGGACGGCGGAATCAGCAGAATACGTCTATAACGGATCGGTGAACCAGAGGACCATCACGTTCGATGCGAATGGGGGATCCGGCGACATGCCGCCGGTCACGATCGACGCCGGAGAACCTTATACCGTGCCGGCCTGCACATTCACACCGCCCGCGGGCAAAGACTTCCTCGGTTGGAAGATCGACGGGACAGAATACGGTGTGGGACAGATCATCTCTTCTTTGAACAGAAGCACAAAGGCGATTGCGCAATGGAAGGATCCCGATGAGCCCGGCTGGACTTTTTCCATTGCCGTGCCGGATGTTGTGCTCGGTCCGGCGCATGTCGGTTATACGAACAACACCTCTTTGTCAGAAGGACTGATCATCTATAACACGGGTACCCGCCGTATTGCAGGCGTGGATCTGGAAATCGAGGTGACGGACGATAAGGATGATGCATTTCTATTCCATAATGATATGACCGGCTATCCGGCGGTCAACCATAGTACTTCGGGAGGTTACTTCAGACCAAAGCTGGGACTGGCGCCGGGAACGTATACCTGCAAGGTCACGGTGACGCCGCCTCCGCCCGCAGAACCGGTTACCGCAAACGTATCCTTTACGGTGACAGATCATACATGGGGGGACACCTGGCAGAGCGATTCGGACAGCCACTGGAAGAAATGCACCGAGTGCACAGCGACCAGCGAAAAGGTCTCCCACGATACGGACGGGAGCATCACCGGCCGCGTAGACGCAACGTTTGATACCGATGGCTACACCGGTGACAAGCACTGCTCCGTCTGCGGCGCTGTATCGGAGAAGGGCGAGGACATCCCTGCGGGCAAATGGATCCTGGAGTCCGGCGCGACATCAAATCCCACGTATCTGAAGGCCGGCATGAGTTACGGCCAGATGACGCTCACACCGGAGCATCAGGGAAAATACACGGTCCGCATCATAAACGCCTGGGATGTCACGGGCGGCGGCAGTTTGGTGCCTGCGAACAGGATAAGTTCCACGGATACCTTTGAGGCCGGGCATGATTACACATTCGAACTGCGTTTCGATGCCTTGGGTGATTATGAGTACTACGATAACGGGGATATGAGACATCGCTGGTCCAAGTTTACATTTAACGGGGCGCCCACCAGAACAGCGGTGATGTTCGACAGTGCTACGCTCCGGTACGTTGACCTGCACTGCTTTGGCACCTACAAGCCCAGCATAGCAGATACGGTGATCAGTATTCCCGATCAGACGTACACGGGGAAACCAATCAAACCTGCACTCACGGTTACTTATACTGACAGCAGCAATCAGGTCCACACTCTGGTCAAGGGCGTTGATTACTATGTGCTCGATTATTTGGATAATACAGAGGTTGGGGATGCCACCGTCATCATCAAGCCAGTGGTCAATGGCGCGTTTTCCGGCAGCTCAAAAACAGGGACATTCCGCATCGTGCCGAGGAATCTCTACGAAGGCACGGCCGGCAGCACAGAGACCGTCACGTACAGCGGTGCCGGCTTCAAACCGGAACCGGCCGTGACCTGGGGCGGCGAGACCCTGACAAAGGGCGTTGATTACGGCATCGCTTACAGAGACAGCGGCGGCAATGAGGTCACGGCCCCCACGGATGCAGGCTGGTATACGATCATAATCTACGGTATCGGAAACTATACGGATGTACTGAACACACTTTTTGTCATCGAACCTGCGGATATCTCCGGGGCAGAAGTGAGCGAAATCGCGGCACAGACCTATACCGGGCAGGCGCTGACCCCGGCATTCACCCCGCAGTATAATGGCAGGAACCTTGTCGAAGGGACAGATTACACGGCGGTTTACAGCAAGAACACGGACATTGGAACAGCCAGGATCACGATTACCGGCCAGGGCAATTTCACTGGCACAAAGACCATCACCTTTAAGATCCAGGAGGCGAAAACAGGATGGGTGAAGGAAGACGGCTGCTGGTACTATTACAATGCGGACGGCACCATGGCCAAGAGCACCTGGAAGAAGGACAGTAAAGGCTGGTGCTACCTCGGCGCAGACGGCAGGATGGTCACCAACGACTGGGCCAAGGACTCCAAGGGCTGGTGCTGGATCGGTCCGAATGGATACATGGTCGAAAAGACGCAGTGGATTAAAGTGGACGGAGACTGGTATCACATCACCAATGGATATAGAGACCAGAACAAGTGGATGAAAGATTCCAAAGGCTGGTGTTATCTTGGCAGCGACGGGAAGATGGTCACCAATGGCTGGGCCAAAGACAGCAAAGGCTGGTGCTGGATGGGCGCCGACGGCTACTGGGTCAGCAACAAGTGGATCCAGGACAATGGGGAATGGTATTACATCAAGTCCAACCACTACATGGCTGCGAATGAGTGGGCCAAAGACAGCGGCGGCTGGATGTACATGAACGCCAGCGGTAAGATCACGAAGAACAAGTGGGTCAAAGACGGCGGTTACTGGTATTATCTGAAGGCAGACGGTTACATGGCGACCGGCACGCAGGTGATCGACGGGAAGACATACCGGTTCGATTCCTCTGGCAGATGGATTGAGTAGAATGGCCCCGCAGGCGGTGCGATTCCAAAAAAGGGTTGCAATCAAGCCGTTTTGGTGCTATTATCATCGAGGATAAGTTATTTCTGAAGGGCGAACCCAAAGGTTCGCTCTTCTGTATAGTGAGCAAAAATCGCGCACGCGAACGTGGGAGGAAGAGCCTATGGCATCGAAGATCACGGACCGCATCGCCGCGTACATGGAGGAGTTCCCCAAAGAAGAGGGCATCAGCCTGTACCACTGCGAATTCGTCAAAGAAGGTCCGGACCGGTATCTCAGGGTCTACATCGATGTGGACGAAGAGGGCCGTTATGTGAGCACGGATGATTGTGAGAAGGTCAGCAAGTTCCTGGATGAAAAGCTGGATGCGGACGATCCCATCGAAGGGACGTACGTACTGGAAGTGTCTTCGCCCGGGATGGACAGACCGCTGATCACCGAAGCGCACTATCAGAAGTACATGGGCGCACTTGTCGACGTCAGACTGTACAAGCCGTATGAAGGCGAAAAGCTCCTCACCGGAACGCTGGAGGGGAAGACGGAAGAAGACATCTCGATCCGCCCCGAAGGCAGCGAAGAGGTCATCACCCTGCCGCTCAAGGAAGTTGCAAAGGTGCAGCTGGCGGTAGTGCTATAAAGGAGAACAAAAGAAATGAACAAGGAATTTATCGAAGCGATTGAACAGCTGGAAAAAGAAAAGGGCATGTCCCAGGACCTCCTCTATGAGGCACTCGAGGCAGCGCTGACCAAGGCATACAAGAAGAGCGTCAGCCCCGGGGACGGCCGCAAGAAGGACAGCGACATCAACCTGGACGTTGAGGTCCGCATCGACCGCACCACCGGCGACATCGAAGTCGTCGCGATCAAGGAGGTCGTGGAAGACGATGAGCTGACCGATCCGTACAAGCAGATCGCGCTGAGCGATGCCCGGATGATCGACCCCGACTATGAGATCGGTGAGTACGTCGAGTATCCGAAGACACCGGATGACTTCGGCCGCATCGCCGCACAGACAGCGAAGAACGTCCTCGTACAGAAGATCCGTGATGCGGAGCGCGTCATGATCTACAACGAGTTCATCGACAAGAAGGGCCAGGTCCTGACCGGCCGCGTCGCAAGAAAGTACAACGACACCATCTACGTCAACCTGGGTAAGACCGAAGGTATCCTCTCCGCCAAGGAGCAGGTGCCCGGCGAGAAGTTCAACATCGATGAGCGCATTAAGGTCTACGTCATGGACGTCAAAGACCCCAACAGCGAACCGGAACCCAAGGCCGGCGAGAAGCGCAAGAAAAAGAAGAATAATGTGCCGATCGTCTTCCTGTCCCGCTCCCATCCGTACCTGGTCAAGTGCCTGTTCGCGATGGAAGTGCCGGAGATCGAAGAAGGTCTTGTGGAGATCAAAGAGATCGCCCGCGAGGCTGGCAGCCGTACAAAGATGATGGTCTACACAGAAGATGAGAACATCGATCCGGTCGGCGCCTGCGTCGGTGCCAGAGGCGCCCGCGTGCAGAACGTTGTGGATGAGCTCTTCAACGAAAAGATCGACATCATTCCGTGGAGCGAAGATCCGGTCGAACTGGTGACCAATGCGCTGAGCCCGGCAAGAGTCGAAGAGGTGTTCCTCGATGAGGACGCGCACATCGCGACGGTCATCGTCCCGGACTATCAGCTCTCCCTGGCGATCGGCAAGTCCGGTCAGAACGTCCGTCTGGCTGCAAAGCTCTGCAACTGGAAGATCGACATCAAGAGCCACACCCAGTACTACGGCGATGACGAGGAAGTCTACGAAGACGAGTACGAGGAGAGCTACGAAGAGGCGCCGGCTGAAGAGGCTGTGACCGAAGAAGCGCCGGCTGAAGAAATGGAAAGTGAAGATGCGGAAGCGCCCGAAGAGACACCTTCGGAAGAAGAGGCCGCAGAAGAGGAAGAATAAGAACGATGAAGAAAACTCCTATGAGACGATGCGTCGGTTGTATGACGTCAAAACCGAAGAATGAACTGACGCGTATCGCCTGCTACGAAGGAGAGGTCCACGTGGATCCGACAGGCAAGGCGAAAGGGCGCGGCGTATATGTCTGCCCCAACGAAGCCTGCATCGCAAAGGCGTACAAGACAAAGGCGCTCATGCGGTCGCTCGGAATGCAGATCGAGAAGGAAACGCTGGACCGGATATTCGAGGAACTCAATGGACAGAACGAAGACGCTTAGTTATCTGGGATTTGCCAAGAAGGCGGGCAAGCTCGTGACCGGCATGGGCACGTGTGAGATCCAGCTGAAAAAAGGACAGGTCTATCTGCTGCTTCTGGCAGAGGATATGGCGCCCGGCAGCATGGAAAAAGCGCTGGCTATGGCAAAGCGTTACGAAGTGCCGTATAAGATCATCGGCAGCAGCGAGGAGCTGTGTCGGATGACAGGAACTTCGGGCAGATATGTATTCGGCGTGACAGACGCACATTTCGCGGGAGTCATCGCTTCCTCAATAGAAAAAGAAAACGAATCAGCGGTCAAATAGCAAATTGGAACAAGGAGGTGTCCGGATGGCAGTAAAAGTGAATGAACTGGCCAAAGAACTGGGCAAGACAAACGAAGAGATCATGGAGGCGGCGAAAGAGCTCGGCATCACCGCCCGTACAACAAACAGTCCGATCGAAGACGAAGCGGCGCATACGATCAGAACCAGCCTCGGCGGGGGCAAAGCAGCACCTGCACGTCCCGCAGGCAAAGAGACGAAGATCGTAAAGGCGGCCGGCACGACCAAGGCGGCACCCGGTGCGACCAAAGCAGCGCCGGCGGCAACCAAGGCGGCGCCCGGTGCAACAAAAGCAGCACCTGCGGCGACCAAGGCGGCACCCGGAGCCACAAAGGCAACGACCAAAGCGGCACCCAGTGCGACCAAAGCGGCGCCGGCAGCATCCCCGATCGCAGGGGCAAGAAGACCCGCACCGAAAGCGGTCGAACCCGAGAAAACAGAAGAAGCACCGGCAGCGGAAGAGCCGCGCGTCATGACATCTTCGGATGCGAAGGCTGCAGCTTCCCTCAACCTGGGAGCAGCGCGCCGCATCAAGAAGGAAGACATCAAGCCGCGCGAGCCGAAGAAAGAAGAACCCGCACCGGCAGAAGAAGCACCGGTAGCTGAAGCGCCTGCAGCGGAAAAGCCTGCGGACGAGGCGCCGGCAGCAGCACCTGCAAAGGAACAGGCGGAAGAGACGCCGGCAGCAGCGGAGACGCCCGCAGCTGAGAAACCGGCTGAAGAGGCGCCGGCAGCGGAAAAACCGGCTGAGAAACCGGCCGAAAAGCCTGCGGAAGAGAAGAAAGCGGCTGAGAAGCCCGCTGCACCGAAGAAGCCGATGCACGACGACGGCCGTCAGAAGCTCAAGATCATCAGAAAAGCGAGCGAAGACGAAGAGCAGCAGGCAGCTAAACCGGCCAGAAGCCGCAGCAATGCGCAGGGCGGTCAGAAAGCGGCCGGCGGCAGCAAGCCGGCGGCAGGTGAGAGAAGACGGCCCGGAGACCGTCCGGCAGGCGGACAGGGTGCAGGCGGCCGCGGCGGCCAGAGCGCTGCACCGGCCAGAGGCGAAGGCAAGAGAAAGAAGAAGAACGACAACCGTGACAACGACCGTTACGGCAAGTTCGATCGTCAGGGCGGTTCCAACTATCCGAAATCACTGGAGAAGAAGGCGAAGAAAAAGCACGTCAAGCAGCGTCCGGATCCCGAACCTGTGGTCGAAGAGGAAATCCTGCCCGTTGGCACCAAGGTCGTCAATGTCCCGATCACCATCGCGGGCTTCTGCGAACAGGTCGGCGTCACAGTGGCGAGCGTCATCATGACCCTGCTCAAGATGGGCATGGTCGCCAACCAGAACCAGAACATCGACGAGGTCACCGTCTCCGCACTGGCGGATGAGATGGGTCTTGATATCGTCATCGGCAAGGTCGAGGAAGAAGAGGAAGAAGAAGGGCTCGAGAACTTCAAGGATGCTGAGAAGGATCTGCAGCCCCGTGCTCCGATCATCACGGTCATGGGTCACGTCGACCATGGTAAGACCTCCCTGCTGGATGCGATCCGTAATACGAACGTCACGGCAGGCGAGTCCGGCGGCATCACCCAGCACATCGGTGCGAGTGAAGTCACCATCAACGGTCAGAAGATCGTCTTCCTGGATACCCCGGGCCACGAGGCATTCACAGCCATGCGTGCCCGCGGTGCGGACATCACCGACATCGCGGTCCTGGTCGTCGCAGCGGATGACAGCGTCAAGCCGCAGACGATCGAGTCCATCAGCCATGCGAAGGCTGCCGGTGTTCCGATCATCGTAGCGATCAACAAAATGGATAAACCCGGTGCGAACCCGGATATCGTCAAGAAGGACCTGGCGGACCACGGCGTCCTGGTCGAAGACTGGGGCGGCGATGTCATCAGCGTACCGGTCTCCGCGAAGACCGGTGACGGCATCGTCAACCTGCTGGAGATGATCCTCCTGCAGGCGGAAGTCCTGGAACTCAAGGCCAACCCGAACAGACTGGCGCTTGGTACCGTCATCGAAGCGCGTCTTGACAAGGCGAAGGGCCCTGTTGCGACACTGCTCGTTGCGAACGGCACCCTGCGTGCCGGCCAGAGCGTGGTCGCGGGTACCTGCGCAGGCAGGATCCGCCTGATGACCAACTACAAGGGCGAGAAGATCCACAAGGCCGGTCCGGCAACGGCGGTCGAGATCCTCGGTCTCAACGACGTTCCGGCGGCAGGCGACAAATTCAATGCGGTTGGCGATGACCATCTGGCCAAGGAGATCGCTGAGAAGAGAAAGCTCAAGCAGCGTGAAGAGATCATGGCGAGAAAGTCCGGCATGACCCTCGAAGAGCTGTTCAGCTCCGCTGCAGAAGGCGAAGTCAAGGAACTCAACCTCATCGTCAAGGGCGACGTCATGGGTTCTGTCGGCGCTGTCGTCAGCTCGCTTGAAAAACTGTCCAACGATGAAGTCAAGGTCAAGATCGTCCACCAGGGCGTCGGCGCGATCAACGAGTCCGACGTCATCCTGGCAGGCACTGCCGGGGCGGTCATCATCGGCTTCAACGTCCGTCCGAGCTCGGCGGTACAGACCGCTGCGGACCGCGAGAGCGTCCAGATCCGTACCTACCGCGTCATCTATGACATCATCGATGATGTCGAGGCGGCGATGAAGGGTATGCTCGATCCGGAGTTCAAGGAAGAGGTCCTCGGCGAGATCGACGTCCGCGACACCTTCAAGGTACCGGGTGTCGGCATCATTGCCGGCGGCTATGTCATGAAGGGCAAGATCGTCCGCAACGCCAGCGCGAGACTGGTCCGCGAGGGTATCGTTATCCACGAGGGCAACATCTCCTCGCTCAAGCGCTTTAAGGACGACGCCAAGGAAGTGGCACAGGGCTTTGAGTGCGGTATCGGACTTGAGAACTACAACGACATCAAGGTCGGCGATGTGATCGAATGCTATCACATGGTCGAAGTGGAAAGGGAAGCCTAAGTCATGAGAAGAGGCTACAGACAGGAGCGCATCGGCGTGGAGATCCGCAAGATCATCAGCGACATGCTGCTCCGCGAGATCAAAGACCCGCGTCTTTCTGACGGCATGGTCAGCATCACAGACGTGGAGGTCACAAGAGACGGCAGCTACGCCAAGGTATTCTTCACGGTCTATGCGAACGAAGAGGATACCGAGGCGAAGGCGCGCGCCATCGAAGGCCTGGAGCACTGCAAAGGTCTCATCAAGCGTGAGATCGGCCAGCGCATGGATCTTCGCCGCGTGCCGGAGCTGCTCTTCGAGATCGATAATTCTTTTGAATACGGCCAGCGCATGGATGCGCTGATCGAAAAGGCGGTAAAAAACGATGAGAAATGATCCGATCGCGAATATCGCGCAGGAACTGCAGGAGGCGGATTCTGTCCTGATCTTCCCGCATATCCTGATGGACGGTGATGCGATGGGCTCTGCGGCGGCGCTGTGCAAAGCGCTGCGCGTCATGGGCAAAGATGCGTATATCGTCATTGAAGACAAGATCCCGGATTATCTGATGTTCCTCGACCGCGGATACACCGTGGACATCGAGCACATCGGCTCTGCGGATATCGGCGACATCGACGTTTCCATCTGCGTGGACTGCGGCGAGAAGACCAGATTCCCCAAACGGGCGGAGCTGTTCTATCACGGCGAAACCAAGATCTGCATCGACCACCATGTCTCGTCGGTGGGGATCGGCGATTACAACTACATCGATCCCGAAGCGGCGGCGACCGGGGAGATCATCTTTGATCTGCTGGTAGAGCTTGGCGTCGACATCGATCAGGAGATGGCGGAATCGCTCTTTGCGGCGATCACAACGGATACCGGCAACTTCCAGTATTCCAATACCACCGCGCACACGCACGAGATCGTCATCGCGCTCTACGACTGCGGGCTGAACAGCAACAAGGTCAGCGTCGCACTCTACGAGAACGAGTCGTTCGCCAAGATGCAGCTGCACAGCAAACTGATCGAGAGCGCGCAGATGTTTGCGGACGGTGAGGGGGTCCTTGCGGTCTGCACGCAGAAGATGCTCAAGGAGACGGGCACCCTGATGGAGGATACCGAAGGGGTCGTCAGCTCGCTGCGCAGCATCCACGGGGTGCAGGTGGCGGCATTCATCAAGGAACAGCCGGACGGCAGCGTGAAGGTCAGTCTGCGCTCCAAGGAGCGCGGGGATGTGGCGGCGGTCTCCCAGCGTCATGGCGGGGGCGGCCACGTCCGGGCGGCCGGATTCAATCTTGAAGGCGTCAGCCTGGAAGAGACCAAGGCACTGGTCATCGAGGATGTGACCGGGGCGCTGCAGGAAGACAGATAGCCGGTGCTCCTGCCGGCATGACAGGAACAGACGGAGTGATAGGAATGTCGCTGAAAGGCATTATCAATATCGACAAACCACAGAACTATACGTCCTTTGACTGCGTGGCCATCCTGCGTCGCGCGGCGGGGACAAAGAAGGTCGGGCATACCGGGACCCTCGATCCGATGGCGACCGGCGTGCTCGCATGCTGTATAGGCCCCGCGACCAGGATCCTCGAATACCTCGAAGAGGATATCAAGGAGTACTGCGGGACGCTGAAACTGGGCATTGAGACGGATACCTGCGACATCTGGGGAAGCGTCACGGCGCTGCAGGATGTGCAGATCGCCGCGGACGGCAGCACGGACAGCGCTTGCGGCATGTCAGTGACAGAGCAGGCAGTCAGAGATGCCTTTGCAGCCTTTGAAGGCAACATCGAGCAAATCCCGCCGCAGTACGCCGCCATCAAGGTGGATGGGCGGAAGCTGTACGAATACGCCAGAGAGGGCAGGCACGTGGAGGTGCCGGCAAGGCCGGTGACCATTCATGAACTGGAAATCCTGGACATCCGGGAGGATGAAGTGGATTTCCGAGTAGTTTGCAGTAAAGGGACTTATGTAAGGTCACTTTGCCGGGACATCGGCGCAAAGCTCGGCACTTGCGGTACCATGTCGGCGCTGCGCCGCACGCGCACCGGGATGTGCACGATCGCAGACAGCCTGCCGATCGAAGCCGTCAAGGAGATGGATGCGGCGGAACTCGAAAAGTACATCGTCCCAATGGAAAAAGCGCTGGCCGGCTATCCGCGCGTTGACCTCGACAGGCAGCGCGGCATGGATTTTCTGAACGGGAAGACACTGGCGGATGTGGACAGCACGGGATACCGTGTGCGGGTGTTCGGGGATGGGCGATTCCTTGGCATGGCAACATATGATCCGGCCGAAAGGACCGTCAAACCGCACAAAGTGCTGGCGCCTGAGATCAGAGAAGAGTGGCTGGGCGAAGCAGCGAACGGAAGAGTATGAGAATATTTCACGACCTGAAAGACATCGACATAAAGAAGCCGACCTCGATCGCGCTGGGCAACTTCGACGGCGTCCATAAAGGCCATCAGGAACTGATGCGCCGGGCGGTCGCCGCGGCCAAAGAAAAGGGCCTGACCAGTGCTGTCTTTACGTTCTCCAACCACCCGCGCAATCTGATCGCGGGCGAGGAGGTGGTCAAGAACATCCTGTACCCGGAGGAAAAGCAGCGCATCATCGAATCGATGGGCGTCGAGGTGCTGTTCGATATCCCGTTCACCTGGGACATCTGCGGCATGGAGCCGGTGCGCTATATCGAGGAGCTGCTGTTCGGCGCGTTCAAGGCGCAGGAAATCTTCTGCGGATTTAACTACACGTTCGGCTACAAAGCCGGCGGTGATGTGAAGCTGCTCCGGGAAGAGGGGGCGCGCTGCGGTAAGTCCGTCAACGTGCTCGACCCGGTGATGGTGGACGGCAAGATCGTCAGCTCGACGCTGATCCGTGCATGCATCGCGGAAGGGAAGATCGAAGCCTGCGACACCTACCTGGGGCGTCCGTATACGCTGAACGGCACGGTCGTGCACGGCAACGAGATCGGCAGGACCATCGGTTTTCCGACCTGCAATCTGCTCGTGGATGAGACCATGGTGACGCCGCCCAACGGCGTGTATGTGACCAACTGCATCATCCGGCGCGTGCAGAACGGCACCGTGAAGGAGGAGAAGCATCCGTCGGTGACCAATATCGGCGTGAAGCCCACGATCGGGACCTTTGCCAAGAACGTGGAAACGCATATCTTTGATTTTGACGAGAATCTGTATGATCGGGATATCCGCGTCGAATTCCTGAAGATGACCCGTCCTGAGGTGCGTTTTGACGGTCTGACGGCCCTGAAGGAGCAGATCGCAAGGGACTGCGCGCAGGCGCGTGTGTATCACGGCATCTGAGAATCGCGCAGCCGCGGCAGGGCGATTCCTGAACAACTGCAAAAAAATGTATTCCGCCCGCACTTGTTGCGGGTTTTTGCATTGAAAAAATAGGTGGCTGGGGGTATCCTAAAAACAGTGGATTTGCGTCCGAAAAACTGTGCATACATGTATTTTCAGACTTAAAAATCCTGCGATTTATATCAATATTGTTGTTATAAGGAGTAGTCATGAGTAAGAACAACGAGATCATTCAGGTCGACGAACGAGTGCCTCTTGGAAAGGGGATCCCCCTCAGTATCCAGCACACGTTCGCCATGTTCAGTGCGTCCGTACTCGTCCCGTATCTGCTCGGGATCAGCCCCGCCATCGCGCTGCTGATGAACGGCATCGGCACACTGATCTTCATCTTTGTCACCAAGGGCAAGAGCCCGGCGTACCTCGGCTCCAGCTTCGCCTTCATCAGTCCGGCGCTGCTGGTCATCAATGATCCAAACCTCGGATATCAATACGCGTTAGGCGGGTTTGTCATCACCGGCTGCATATTCATGGCGGTCGCCGTGCTGATCAAGTTCGTCGGCGTCCACTGGATCGATATCGTCCTGCCGCCCGCAGCCATGGGCCCGATCGTCGCTCTGATCGGTCTGGAGCTCGCAGGCAGTGCGGCCAGCAACGGCGGCATCATCCTCAACGAGGCATCCGGGTATGATCACATCGACCCCAAACTGGTCATCGTTTTCATCGTCACACTGCTGCTGGCGGTCTTCGGCCAGATCCTCTACAGGGGATTCGCAGCAGCCATCGCGATCCTGATCTCCATTGTTGTCGGGTATTTCGTAGCGCTGGCGCTCGGCATCGTCGACTTCTCGTCGGTCCATGATGCGACCTGGCTCGCGATGCCCAACATCCTGCATCCGAAGTTCAGCCTCGATGCGATCCTGATCATCATCCCGGCGTCGCTCGTCGTCATCTCCGAGCACATCGGCCACCAGGTCGTCACCTCCGAGATCGTCGGCCGCGACCTGCTGAAGGATCCCGGCCTGCACAGATCCCTGATCTCCGACGGCATCTCCACGACACTGTCCGGCCTGATGGGTTCCGTTCCGACCACGACCTACGGCGAGAACATCGGCGTCATGGCCATCACCAAGGTCTACAGCGTCTGGGTCATCGGCGGCGCTGCGGTCTTCTCGATCGCACTGTCCTTCATCGGCAAGGCGTCCGGCCTCATCATGAGCATCCCGGCACCGGTCATGGGCGGCGTCAGCTTCCTGCTGTACGGTATGATCGCGGCATCCGGTCTGCGTCTGCTTGTTGACGAAAAGGTTGACTACTCCAAGGCGAGAAACCTCGCACTGTCCTCGGTCGTCTTCATCACCGGTCTTTCCGGGGCATTCGTCCAGATCGGCAACGTCAAGCTGACAGGTATGTGCCTGGCGACCATCGTCGGCATGATCCTGGGTCTGGTATTCTATATTCTGGACAAGGCTAAGTTAACGAATGACTCCGACGACTAGGAGGCAGGGCGATTCCTTAAAGCATCGCACCACACAAGGCGCATAAAAAGAATGCTGCACGGGGGGAAGAAAAAAGGTTGCTTTCCCCCGTGTTTCATGGTAAATTAAATCGTTAGCGTTATTACCTGTACCTGGTCTTACGACACTCCGGCGGGGACTCAGTACAGGCGTATGAAGAAAAGGAGAAAATGACATGATCGATCAGGCTAAAAAAGCAGAAATCATCAAAGAGTACGGCCTCAAAGAAGGCGACACCGGTTCCCCGGAAGTCCAGGTTGCGATCCTGACCTACAGAATCAACGACCTGAACGAACATCTCAAGGTCCACAAGAAGGACCATCACTCCAGAAGAGGTCTTTTGAAGATGGTTGGTCAGAGAAAGAACCTGCTCAACTATCTGAAGGAAAAGGATCTGGAAAGATACAGAACTCTCATCGCCAGACTCGGCCTGAGAAAATAAGATTGGTGATAAAGCGAGGCGTGAACCGCTTCGCTTTTCATATATACGGCCGGACGAGCCGGCACGTAAGAGAAGGATTTTAACAGGAGGTAGTTGTTAAAATGAAGTTTGAAGATTACAAGACATTTCGCACCGCAGTAGGCGGCAAGCTCCTCGAGCTGGAGATCGGCAAGGTCTGCGAGCAGACCAATGGTCAGGTATGGGTCCGCTACGGTGAGACAGTGGTCAACGTCACCGTCGTCGCCAGCAAGGAGCCGCGTCCGGACATCGATTTCTTCCCGCTGTCCTGCAACTATGAAGAGAAGATGTACGCAGTCGGCCGCATCCCCGGCGGATTCCTCAAGAGAGAGGGTCGTCCGGGTGAGCAGGCGATCCTGTTCTCCCGTCTGATGGACCGCCCGCTGCGTCCGCTGTTCCCGAAGGGGTACTACAATGACGTGCAGGTCGTCGCGACCGTCATGAGCATGGATCACGATGCACCGAGCGAGATCGCTGCGATGATCGGCAGCTCCTGCGCGATCGCGATCTCCGACATCCCGTGGGATGGCCCGACCGGTGCTGTCCTCGTCGGCAGAGTCGACGGCGAATTCGTCATCAACCCGGACAGCGAGCAGAGAGCCAAGAGCGACCTGTCCCTGTACGTGGCCGGTACCGAGAACGCTGTCATGATGGTCGAAGCCGGTGCACAGGAAGTGCCGGAAGACGTCATCCTCGACGCGATTCTCTTCGGTCATCAGGAGATCAAGAAGATCGTTGCCTTCATTAACGAGATCGTTGCAGAGGTCGGCAAACCCAAGCAGGAAGTCGATCTGCACAAGGTTCCGGAAGACATCGACAACGCTGTCCGCGAGTTCGCGACAGACAAGATGCGTGATGCAGTCATGACGCAGGAAAAGCTGGCGCGTTTTGAGAACATGGACGCTGTCGAAGCGGAGACCAAGGAGCACTTTGAGGAGATTTATCCGGAGAACGCGGCTGATATCGATGCGGTTCTCTACAACATCACCAAAGAGCAGGTCCGCGGCATGATCCTCGATCACAACATCCGCCCGGACAACCGTACACCGAAGGAAATCCGTCCCGTCTGGTGCGACACCGGTGTTCTCCCGAGAGCACACGGCACAGGCCTGTTCAAGAGAGGCCAGACCCAGGCGCTGTCTGTCTGCACACTGGCTCCGGTCGGTGATGGTCAGAGAATCGACGGCATCGGCGAACAGACTGAAAAGAGATACATCCACCACTACAACTTCCCGCCGTATTCCGTCGGTGAGGCGAAGCCCATCCGCAGCCCGGGAAGACGTGAGATCGGTCACGGCGCACTCGCTGAAAGAGCGCTCCTGCCGGTACTCCCGAGCGTAGAGGAATTCCCGTATGCGATCCGCGTGGTCTCCGAGATCCTGTCCTCCAACGGCAGCTCCTCCATGGCCAGCACCTGCGGCAGCACCATGGCTCTGATGGATGCCGGTGTTCCGATCAAGGCGCCTGTCAGCGGCATCGCGATGGGTCTGATCACAAGAGAAGAGGAAGACGGCAGCAGAAAGACCGTCATCCTGTCCGATATCCAGGGCATGGAAGACTTCCTCGGCGACATGGACTTCAAGGTCACCGGTACCGCGAAGGGTGTCACCGCTGTCCAGATGGACATCAAGATCCACGGCATCGACCGCGAGATCCTGTCCGCTGCACTGGCACAGGCAAGAGAAGGCCGCATGCACATCATGAACGAAATGCTGGCTGAGATCCCGGCACCGAGAGCAGAGCTGTCCAAGTACGCACCGCGTATCCTGACCCTGCAGGTGGATCCGGACAAAGTCCGCATCATCATCGGCCCGGGCGGCAAGACCATCAACGGCATCATCGACAAGACCGGCGTCAAGATCGACATCAACGACGACGGCACCGTCTTCGTCGCATCGCCTGACATGGAAGCTGCGAACGCTGCGATCAGAGAGATCGAGCTGCTGGTCAAGGAAGTCGAAGTCGGCGAGACCTACGACGGCGAAGTCAAGCGCATCATGAACTTCGGTGCATTCATCGAAGTCCTGCCGGGCAAGGAAGGCCTGCTCCACATCTCCAAGATGGCGAAGGGCAGAGTCGAGAAGGTCGAAGATGTCATGAACATCGGCGATCACGTCCGCGTCAAGGTCTACGAGATCGACAATCAGGGCCGCATCAACCTGCTGAGAGCAGACGACTAGTCTGCTGAAAAGCAGTCTGCCGGCACGGCGAAATACTGAAACAAGAGCGAGCTGCCGCTTTGGCGGTGAACCTGTAAGATGAAAGTAGACATGCAAAAAGAGCATGTCTACTTTTTTATGATACTGTTTCATTAAGGAGGTGAGGATATGGGAAGACCAAAAGGAGGAAGGAATCGCAAATGGAC
>Ga0129307_1001311_pt1 | contig 27324 bp, 22 predicted proteins | sample P1105metagenome_FD_94437 | JGI IMG/M metagenome (GOLD analysis project Ga0129307, IMG submission 94437) | Capybara group fecal microbial communities from Wisconsin, USA - P1105 metagenome | ecosystem: Host-associated > Mammals > Digestive system > Large intestine > Fecal | place: USA: Wisconsin...
CTCATCCAGGGCATGCTGACGCCGCTCGGCCAGGACACGGTGACCGGCTACAACATGGGCATGCGCCTTGAAGTGCTGTTTCAAGCGGTCGCGCAGGGCTTTTCGGCCGGTACCGTGGTCTGCATGGCGCAGAATTACGGACACCGCGATACGGCGCGCGTGAAGGGCTTTTACCGGAAAGGCTTTGTCATCTGCATGATCTACGGCGTTATTCTTGCCGTCGTCTGCGTGCTGTTTCCGGCCCCGCTCATCCGCATCTTCTCCGATGATGCGGCAGTAGTCGCAGCCGGTGCAACCTATATCGGAACCATGGCCTTCCTCTATCTGTTCAGCTGCAGCGGGGAGATGATCCAGGGCTATTTCCGTGGTGTGGGTAAGCTGAAGATTACCATGATCGCGTCGCTTGGCCAGGTCTGCCTGCGCGTGATCCTCTCGGCACTGCTGATCCCGCGGATGGGGATCCACGGCATCTGTGCCTCTGTCGGCGCGGGCTGGATCCTGCTCACCGTGATCGAAGGCTGGCTCGTGCTGCGGCATATGAGGCAGCTGAGCTTTCCGGATGATCCGGTAGAATCATTGGCGTAAGCCGGCAAATAGATGAAAAGGATATCAGAATGGCAAAATACACATTACTGAAAACCTCGGGAAGAGCCAAGCGCGGGCGCTTTGAGACCGTTCACGGGACCATCGAAACGCCGGTGTTTATGAACGTCGGTACCGCCGGCGCGATCAAAGGCGCGGTCTCCACGGAAGACTTGAAGGAGATCGGCTGCCAGGTGGAGCTTTCCAATACCTACCATCTGCATGTGCGGCCGGGCGATCAGCTGATCCATGATCTCGGCGGCCTGCACCGCTTCATGCACTGGGACAGACCGATCCTGACGGATTCCGGCGGGTTCCAGGTGTTTTCCCTGGCAGATCTGCGAAAGATCAAGGAAGAAGGGGTGCATTTTCACTCGCATGTGGACGGCAGGAAGATCTTCATGGGCCCCGAAGAAAGCATGCAGATCCAGTCGAATCTGGGCTCTACGATTGCGATGGCCTTTGATGAATGCGTGAAAAACCCGGCGGAGTACCACTATGCTTCCGCAAGCGCTGATCGTACGACCAGATGGCTGAAGCGCTGTATTGCAGAGCTGAAGCGCCTGAATGAGCAGGAGGAGACCATCAACCGCGATCAGCTGCTGTTCGGCATCAATCAGGGCGCAACCTTTGAAGATATCCGCATCCGCCATGCGGAGGAGATCGCATCGCTCGATCTTCCCGGCTACGCGGTTGGCGGGCTTGCGGTAGGCGAGCCCACGGAGGAGATGTACCGCATCCTGGATGAGGTGGTGCCGCATCTGCCGCAGGATAGGCCCACCTATCTGATGGGTGTCGGTACGCCGGCCAATATTCTGGAAGGCGTGGAGCGGGGCATCGACTTTTTCGACTGCGTTTATCCGAGCCGCAACGGCCGCCACGGCCATGTTTACACGAACCACGGCAAGATGAATCTGCTGAATGCCAAGTATGAGCGGGATGAGCGTCCCATTGAAGAAGGATGCGGCTGCCCGGCCTGTCGGCATTACAGCCGGGCGTATATCCGGCATTTATTAAAATCTGGTGAAATGCTCGGAATGCGATTCTGCGTCTTGCATAATTTGTATTTTTATAATACAATGATGAATGAGATTCGCCTCAGCCTTGACGAAGAGCGTTTTCCGGAATACAAGAGGGAGAAGCTTCGCCGCATGGCAGAAGGGGAGATCGAGACCGCCGCGCAGGAAGCTTCGCGCGGCTGACGGAGGCAAAACCATGCATAATTTATTTCTGATCGCCGATGCCGCTCCTTCGACCGGAAGCAGCCTGCCTATTCTGCTGATCTACATTGTTCTGATCGGCGCCATGATGTATTTCATGATCATCAAGCCGCAGAAAAAGCAGAAAAAGCAGCAGCAGGAGCTGATGGCGTCCATGGCTATCGGTGACAGCGTGCTTACCACGGCCGGCTTTTACGGTGTGATCATCGACATGACGGATGATACCGTGATCGTGGAGTTCGGCAACAACAAGAACTGCCGCATTCCCATGCAGAAGCAGGCGATCGTTCAGATCGAAAAACCTTCGGAGGACTAAACTCACAAGGCGGAATTTGATCAGACATGAGCAAGGGGCCTTCGGGACCTTTGTTTGTGTTATCGGAGGAATAGTGTGAAAAGGAAAAAGATCTGCGGCCAGATAAAGCGTTTCGGAGGGATATTCCTTGCCCTTCTGCTTGTATTTGGCCTTTTTGCGCATCCCGTCCGTATAGCAAATGCAGAAGAGACCGCCGCGTCTTCGCTGGAAGACGAAATCGATCCGGAAAGCAGCACGGAGAGCATTCCCTCCTCCGGTGAGGAGAGCAGCCCGGATGGATCGTCTGACAGCACGGAGGAAAGCACGGATCCCTCTTCGGTCGAAGACACCTCCACGGAAAGAAGCGAGGAATCATCCCAGGAGAGTTCTGCGGAAGAATCTTCACCGGAGTCTTCAGCAGAGGAATCCTCCACAGATCCTTCTGTTCCTTCTACCGAGGAATCATCGGAAGAACCGGTGGTTCCTGCGGAACCTTACACGATCCCGTACCGCAACTACCCGGTGGAATCGCTGAAGGAATCGGTCACGCTTGGCCTGATCAGAAACGCGTCGGTCATGAACCTGCGCACGGGACCCGATAAGAGCTATGCCGTGATCGGCACGGTGCGCTACGGCGTGGTGCTGGAGGTCCTGGGAGAAAAGAACGGCTGGTACCAGGTCGCTACAGGCTATTTTGTGGGCGGTAAAGAGGTGACCGGCTATATCAGCGGGACCTATGTCCGTGCCGGGACCATTGCACCCGGAGCCTCCGCGTACCAGAATTATCTGACCTTCCTGGGCTTTCCTGCAGCGTATCAGTCGTATCTGGTCAGCCTGCATGCGAAATATCCCAGCTGGATCTTTATTGCCAACAACACCGGGGAAAGCTGGTCGACCGCCATTGCCAATGAAGTCAACCGGCCCACCTATCCCGGCATGAGCCTGATCCATCCTCAGATGATCTCTTCCTGGAAGAAATCGTCGGAGGGCTATTATGATTACGAAACGTCGACCTACGCAAAGTATGACGGCAACTGGAATGCCGCCTCCGATGAACTGGTGGCGTATTTCCTGGATCCGCGCAATTTCCTGAACGAGGACGATATCTTCCAGTTCCTGGACCAGCGCTATGATCCTTCCCAGACAGAGGAGACCGTTCAGGCGATCGGGAGAAACACCTTCCTTTCCGGAACGAATACCTGGACAGACGTGGACGGGACAAAATTCACCTACCCGAAGGTCCTGGTGGAGATCGGGAAGTCCATTGGGGTGAGTCCGAATTACCTGGCCGCGGTCATCCGTCAGGAAGTCGGCGCGGCGGGACATACCAACCCCAGCATTACCGGCACCAGCAAGAATTATCCGGGCTACTATAATTATTACAATATTTATGCCTATACCACGGCAACGGAGAGCGCGAACGATCACGGGCTGTGGTTTGCGAGCGGCAGCGGCGTGGGCGCCACCAGCTACAACCGTCCCTGGAACACCCGCATCAAGGCCCTCTGGGGCGGCGCGCAGTATCTGGCGGAAAACTATGTGCTGGCCGGCCAGAATACCATCTATTACAAGAAATACAATGTTTCCGCCTACGCGAAGAACCATTTCATCCATCAGTTTATGACCAACGTCATGGGCGCGTATTCCGAGGGGAGCCATCTTGCGGAAGGGTATGATGCGGCCATGCGCAGTCAGGCTCTGGCTTTTGATATTCCCATCTACAGCGGGCTGCCTTCTTCCCCGGCGCCCTGCCCTACCGGAGACGGCTGCATCAACAACCGCCTGAAATCGATCAAGGTCGGAAGCTATGACCTCTTCCCGGAATTCGACAAGGACGAGCTGTACTATAACGTCATCATCATGGATGAGAAGGCGACCACGGTGACGCTATCCGCGGAACCGTACAATTCCACGGCGAAGATCGAAGGGACCGGAACCATTACACTGGTCAGCGGGACCACGGACTATACCATCAAGGTTACGGCGCAGAACGGCGACGTGCGCGAATATCATGTGAGCATCTACTGCAGCAAGGAATGGAACTGCGGATACAAGATCTCGGAACAGAATTATCTGAGCGGTCTCAGCTTCGGGACCACCACGCAGACCTTCATCAGCGAGCTGGGACTGACAGACCAGATGAGCTGCAAACTGTTTGACGCGGACGGCACGGCCAAGAAAGACGGGACAATCATGAAAACCGGTGACCTGGTCAAACTGTATGATGCCGAGGGGAAACTGTTCTTTGACGGCGCAGTGCTGCTGTTCGGCGATGTAAACGGCGACGGATATCTCAGGATGTCCGATATGATCAAGATACGGAACCATATTCTGGAAACGGGAAAGCTTTCCGGTGTGCAGCTGGCCGCGGCCGACTGCAATCACGATACTTATATCCGCATGTCGGATATGATCAAAGTGCGCAATGAGATCCTGGGCACGGGAGCGATCGTCCAAACGGCGAAATAAGGAGGTCGTATGAGACTCTTTCGAAATCTCAGGAAAATAAAAACGGCAGCAGCAGTGGTATTGCTGCTCATGCTCTGCCCGCTGCTTATGCGGAAGACCGCGAATGCAGCGTCTTACAACGTGACGTTCAGCGATCCGAGCTGCTATGTGGGGGACAGTGTTACCGTTACCATGACGGTAAGCCCTGCGGCGGCAAGCATCGATCTGAGGCTTGCGTATTCCGCAGAGTTTTTGAGCATGACCGGCTGGTCAGGCGGCCTGGGAAATGCAACAGTTTCCTATAACGCGAACAGCATCAGCGTCAATGACTATGCCTCGAGCGGCGCCAAAACGGCAACCTATTCCTTTACCTTCAAGACCTTGAAAGCCGGGAAAGGCAGCGTGACGATCTCTGAGGTGATCGAGATCACCGATACAAACGGTGACCCTTACGATCCCGGCCATGAAGGCAATTCTTCCATCACCATCAACCAGCGGCCTACCGCTTCGAGCGAGGCACGCCTGGCATCGCTGACGATCGTTCCGGGCAGCTGGAACCGCAGCTTTGACCCGGATGTGACGGAATACAGCATTAATGTTGACGCGAACACCTCCTCCCTGACCCTGCAGTATGCGGTCAAGGAGAGCCATGCAACGGTAGGTTACTGGCCTTATACCCAGCCCGGCAAGATCGCGGTCGAAGTCGGCACCACCAATTTCTATGTCAAAGTGACGGCTCAGGACGGGGCGACCACGAAGCTCTATCATGTGGTGATCAACCGCCCGCAGCCGGAGACGGCTGCGCCGACGCAGCCCGTGACACAGGCACCGACGCAGCAGCCCACAGAGCCGGTAACAGAAGAGGACACCACCCCCGAAGAGACTACGGAACCCATCCCCGTCATTGAGATCCCTGCGCAGCTTCTGACGATCGAAGAGCTCCCGGAGGAGCTGGAGATCCCCGAAGGCTATGAGAAGACCAAAATGATGACTTCGGAAGGCGCGGTCTATACCGCTCTGACCCCGGTTGACAATGATGAAGCGGAGTATTATCTGGTCTACGGCAGTTTTGAAGAAGGAGAGAAGGGCCTTTATCTTTACGACAGCGTGGAAAACACCCTGCAGCGCTTTGCCCTGATCCCTAAGCCTTCCGTGGAGGAGACGACGGAAGAGACCACAGAGGAGACGACCGAAGAAACGACGGAAGAGACTACGGAGGAAACGACCGAAGAAGAAACGACTACGGAAGCCGTGACACCGGAAGAAACGCAGCCTCAGACGACGGAACCTTATCGTGTGAATTTCTTTAACGGCGATACGAAGATCCCGGGCTGGGTGACGACCCTCGCCTGCGCCCTGCTTCTGCTTTGCCTGCTGACGATCCTCCTGCTTCTGCTTGCCCGCGGAAAAGGAGGGGCTGCGGCTTCGGACGAGCTTTCCCCTGAAGAAGAGGATGCGTTCCTGAGCATCTCCTGCAATTCCCTGCGCGGCGCGCAGGCCGGTGCGGATGTGTCCGGCCATTCTGAAGGAGAGGCTCCGGAGGAAGAGCAGGAAGAGGAAGAATCCGACTGGGAGAAGCCGAGCGGGCGGAAGGAGATCGAGATCCCCTGATCAGGCAGATCGAACATGGCGAATAAATACTATGCAGTAAAAATCGGCAGGCATCCCGGCGTGTATTCCAGCTGGGATGCCTGTCACGCAGAAGTCGCCGGATTTTCCGGCGCTGTCTATAAAAGCTTCCGCACTCTTCAGGAAGCAGAGGCCTTTGCGGAAGGAAGGGAAGAGGGACCGGAGATCCCGGATGACTGCACACTTGCGGAAGCCTATGTGGACGGCAGCTTCAATGCCGCAGAGGGCATCTATGGCTTCGGAGCGCTGATCTACTGCGGCGGAGAGAGCATTGAGCTGTCCGGCTGCGGTGCGGAAGAAGCGCTTGTTTCCATGCGCAACGTGGCCGGAGAGATCACGGCTTCAGTGGAAGCCATGAAATGGAGCCTCGCCCATGAGGTGGAGACACTCATCATCTATCATGACTATGAGGGGATCGCCAAATGGTGCACCGGGGAGTGGAAGCGGAACAAAGAAGGAACCATTGCTTATAAAGCATTTTTCGATGGTATCAAAGACAAACTGAACATTCAATTCGTAAAGGTAAAAGGGCATTCCGGCAACGCAGGCAATGACCGGGCGGATCAGCTCGCAAAGAAGGCCGCCGGAATCGAAGACTAAGACCTGAGTGATGGAAAGGAGCGACCCATGACTGAAACCAAATTGATCTCGGCTTCCGTATACCGGGGCGGCTGCATTGTAAAGAGGGCGGGAACACTGACGCTGCAGGCAGGCATGCAGCAGGTGAAGCTCTGCGGCTTAAGTGCCTCGGCAGATGACAGCTCACTGCGCCTTTCGGTTCCCGAGGGAGTAAACGGGTCCAACGTACAGGTGGAATATCCGACCCGCGAGCAGCAGCAGGACGCGCTGAAGGAACTTGCCCAGAAGGCCGCGGAGCTGCAGAGCAGAATTTCTGCGAAGGAGAAGATGGCAGCGCTCTGGGAAACGAACGCGGACTTCTCGCAGAAGGCATCCCTTTCTGTCGAAGAGATGTCGGCCTATCTGGAAAAGCTTCCGGAGCGTCTGGAAGCGATCAGCAGGGATCTGACCCGTCTCCGCGAAGAAAAAAAGGCAGTCGACAAAGAATATGCGGAGGCAAAGAATAAGGCTGCCCTGCCTTATGTGACGGCGGAGCTTTTTGCAGCCAAAGCGGGCGAGTATCCGGTGGAGCTGACCTACCGCGATTATCAGGCATCCTGGAACCCGGTCTACGAGATCCATTCGGAAAATGACAGTGAGAGCCTGAAGCTTCGCATGCGGGCGCAGATCACGCAGAATACGCATGAAGACTGGGAGGGAGCGGCGCTCACGCTCTTTTCCGGGAATCCTTCGGTCTCCGGGACCATTCCGGAGATGGATCCGACGCACCTGCGTTTCTATGTGCCGAGGCCTAAGGCAAGAACTGCCGGCTTTGGCGGGATGATGAAGGCCTCAGCGATGCACGAGGCCAAGATGGTGATGGAAGAGGAGTGCCTGGACGCTGATGCCGCAATGGAAATGAGTGCCGCGCCGATGATGAATATGGTGGCTGCGGACAGCGGCAGAGCGGTAAAGGGCGAGACGATGACCGAATATCCCTTAAACGGGACCTGGGACATCCGCAAAGGACAGGAGATCATCTGCGATATCAAGACCGATCTTCTTGGCTGCCGCTATCATGTGGTGGCCGTGCCGAAGCTGTCGGATGAAGCTTACCTTGCCGCGGAAGTTGCGACAGCGGATCTTGAGGACATGCAGAATACGCCTGCTGCGGTCTATGTGAACGGTGCTTTTGCGGGCAATGTGATCCTGGAACCGGATATGACAAAGGACAGCTACGATCTGTCGCTGGGGGTGGATGAGACGGTGAAGATCAAACGCCGGCAGACAAAGCGCCACACGCAGAACGTCCTGCTGAAAGGCCAGAAGAAGACCGAATATGCCTATGAGATCACGATTGCTTCCCGCAAAGAGAAGGCAGTCGACGTGACGCTCACGGATCAGATTCCGGTATCCGATGAAAAGACGATCGTGGTTGAACCCATTGAACTGTCCGGAGCCGAAAGAGAAGATGCCACCGGCCTGCTGCACTGGAATTTCAGACTTGGTGCTGGAGAGAGCAAGACCATCACACTGGCCTACAGCGTGGCCTGGCCGAAGGACAAACTCACCGAAGAAGTGTAGTGACCCGAGGGTTTTGATGAAAAGAATGAATAAGACCGGCTGCCTTTCGCAGCCGGCTTTTTTTGCAGCAGGGCTGAAATTTTTAGCTCACACGGATTGATTATTCACGCAGACGGGTTAAAAAATGAGTCCCGCCAGAGCGCCGAACAGTACGCCGCTCACATAGAGCAGCAGGAGGATCTTCAGGTTTTCTTTCAGCTTCCGGTTGATGCGGAAGAGGACCAGCAGGCCCACGCCGGAGGCGCAGAGCAGACCGCTCATCATGGCACCGAAGGACATGCCGCCTTTCAGGTAGAGATCGGTCAGCACTACACTGGCGGCGCAGTTGGGGATGAGCCCCACGATACCGGCCAGGATCTCACCCAGGAAGGGCTTGTTCAGAATAAAGTGTTCCAGCTGCTCAGTGCCCACCGCTTCAACGGCGAAGCCGACGATCAGCGAGGTGATAAAGATAAACAGGGTGATCTTCAGGGTATGGATGAGGGCACTTTTCAGGATCCCGTCTTCGCACTGACAGCCTTCCTGCTCACAGATCGCTTCGATCGTCTTCCCGCTTTTTCTCCCGAGCCTGCGAAGGACCAGATCGGTCAGCAGGCCGACGATGATCCCTGCGGCGCACTTATAGCCGAGCACCTTAAAAATGAAGCCGGCTTCGGTGCGGCGGGAGATGAGGATGGGCAGCATTTCGTCAGACGTGGAAAGGAATACGGCCAGCAGCGTGCCTGCGGATATGATGCCGCTCGCGTAGAGATTGGAGACGGCGGCAGAGAAACCGCACTGCGGGATCATGCCGAGCAAGCCGCCTGCAACAGGCGCAAAAGGCCCGGCCTTATGGACGGCTTCCACGGATTTCTCTTCCGCACGGTTTTCCAGCCATTCCATCAGAAGGTAGGCAAGAAAAAGAAACGGAACCGTTTTGAGGGTGTCGATTAGGGCTTCAAGCAATATGTCGATAAACAAAGGCGTTCTCCGAAATACAGAATGAGACCGAAAGCCGGGCAAAACTTTTCAGAAGAGAAGACTCCCTTCTAAAGCTTCGCCCTTAGCGTCCGGTTTAAAGTAGGCAGTAAGCGGCAGCAGTCTGCGCAGCCAGTTTTGCGTTGTTTAAGACCAGCTGAATGTTGGAAGCAAGGCTGTCGCCTCCGGTCAGCTCGGCTACGCGTGCAAGCAGAAACGGCGTGGTGTCCTTGCCGTGAATGCCCTGCTCTTCGCATTCCCGTATAGCATGATCGATTGCGGCGTCGATCACATCTTTGGGCATGGAATATTCTTCCGGTATGGGATTCGTGACCAGCATGCCGCCGGGGAACCCCAGATCCTGCTGCGTTTTCAGGGCCTGTGCCAGCTCCTGCGGGCTGTTTACCTGATAGTCTACGCCGAAGCCGGAATGGCGGGTATAGAAAGCCGGCAGCTCCTTCGTCTGATAGCCCAGCACAGGCACGCCGTGAGTCTCCAGGTATTCCAGGGTAAGCCCCAGATCCAGAATGCTCTTGGCACCGGCGCAGATGACCATGACGGGCGTATGCGCAAGCTCTTCAAGGTCAGCAGATATGTCCATGGTGGTCTGGGCGCCTCGGTGCACGCCGCCGATCCCGCCGGTGGCAAAGATCCTGATGCCGGCCATATGGGCAATGATCATGGTGGTGGTGACCGTGGTGGCACCGTCTTCGCCGCGTGCGCAGAGCATGGCCAGGTCGCGGCGTGAAGCTTTCGCGATGGCGCGGCCCTTTTTGCCGAAGTATTCGATCTCTTCGGGGGTGAGCCCTGCCTTCAGGCGGCCGCCGATCACGGCGATGGTCGCAGGCACGGCCCCGTTATCGCGGATGACCTGCTCCACGCGAAGGGCAGTCTCCACATTCTGCGGATAGGGCATGCCGTGAGAGATGATGGTGCTCTCCAGGGCAACAACAGGTCTGCCGGAGCGGATCGCTTCGGCAACTTCGGGATGGATATCCAGGTAAGGATTCATGTGATGTCTCCGGGAATGAGTTTATACAAGTTTCAGGCGTTCGCTTAACGCTTCGGCGGTCAGGATGGGGTTTACGGCGCTCTTGGTCTCCATGGAGATGGAGGCTGCCGCGACACCGGCTCTGGCCATATCCTTCAGGTCATCGCCCTGCAGGAACGCATGGATCACGGCGGAAACGAAAGCGTCCCCGCAGCCTGAGGTATTAACGGGGTGAAGGGCAAAGCCGGGCAGGCGCTGGATCTCCTGACCCTGTGCACCCACAACGACGCCCTTCTTGCCAAGCGTCAGGAAGACCTGCTGGACGCCCGTGCCGAGCAGGGCGATCACCGCTTCCTCCGCATCGGCCATCGTGAGGATGGGGCGGCCGGAGAGCGTCTCGGCTTCCATTTTATTCGGCTTGAGCACGGTGATATAGGGCAGGATCTTTTTGATCTTGCTCGCCTTGGCGGCGGAGATCGGGTCGACAAAGAGCGGCACGCCGGCTTCGGAGGCGATCTTTGCCGCGCAGGCGATCGCGTTCACGGGCGGATTGGTGTCCAGAAGCACAGCTGCGGCGCCGCGGATCAGCTCGGCATTCAGCGAAATATATTCGGCATCGATCTGGTCGGAGGCAGAGGCGTCGCAAACGGCCCACTGGATATCGCCCTTATTGTCCTCCACGAAGATATAGGAGGAGGTGGGGATCCCGTCAAGGACCATGGCGTGGGAAAGGTCAAGACCGATCTCACGGCCGAGCGCAAGCAGCTCGCGGCCGTCGGCATCATTGCCGACAGCGGTCAGCATCTTGACCTTGTGGCCAAGCTGAGCCAGAGTAACGGCAATATTGCGGCCAACGCCGCCGGGCGTTCTTCTGACGGTGCCGGGAAGGGAATCATGGGGCAGAAGAGGGCCGAAGGGCCTGGCACCAACGTCCATATTGGTGCCGCCGATCACGAGAATGTAAGGGCTGTTATCCATTTTGTCTCCTTTGCTTAGTTCGAAAGGTGCAGCGCAGCGCTCAGAATGCTGCTGTCTAAAGAGGATTCCGCAGAGAAGAATTCCCAGGTGATGGTTGCGCTGTTTTCTTCCGGAAGGTAGTCGAATGCCACATATTTTCTGAGATCCTCATTATACCACAGGTACTGCCGATAAGAACCGAGCTTCATCGGATCCATGCTGTAGTAGCCAAGATCCATCAGAACAGGAACATAGGCATCCAGGAAGGCGGTGGCCGCTTCGGCGCTCTCAAACGGCTGATAGCAGAAGAGGAACAGGCCTTCGAACTCACCGATCTCATACTGATATCTTGTTTGATCTCTGCAGGCGATATCCCCGGTGATATTGGTTTCCGGGAAACCGTGCTCTTTCAGCAGAGCGAGCGTCTCTTCCAGTGTCAGACTCTTTTCCTTCTTGAAGGTGAGCATGACCTGATCAGATTCCTCGCTGAAGCTGTAAGCGAACGAAGTAAACGCATTGGAGGATTCGCATTTTCCGCCGTTTCCGCCCGGAACATACACGTCAAGAAAGCCGTTTTCGATGAGACTGTTTTTGTAGTTTTCCAGATACTCCGCGGCGGCATCTGCATCTTCAAAGCTGAGCGGGAAGGACATGTAGAGTTCATAATCAAAGAAGTAGGACCAGTCCTCTGTCCGGGCTGCCGCAACATCACTTGCTGTCCATCCGGTGAAAAGCTCGGTATCGGGCAAAGCCGTAAAACCGTGAGCAGAGACCGCTTCGCTGATCGCGGCAAGGCCGTCGTATTCAGGGCTGTCATGGGTCAGGCGGCCTTCCAGAAGGAATCCGTCGTCATAGGCGAGATACAGTTCGGCATAGGCCTGATATTCTTTGCGGAGGGGAAGACGATATGCGGTGCCGCTGCTGCCGTCCGGAAGGGTCGCGGATACTTCCTCAAAGCCCTTGTCAAGCAGCAGAGCCTTGTATGCTTCCACATCGCTTTCGGTCTGATGGGAATCGCTCAGGCTAAAGCCGCCCATCAGTTTGTAGGCATCCTCATCGAAGATCATGGCATAGCTGGCAGCTTCAGGGAAGGGGATCTGTTTGCCGTAGCCGCGCATGAAGACCATATCCAGCATGTTGATGTCTTTTTTGGTCCATCCCGTTCTCGTCTCGGGATACTCCGGAGCACTGAGCCAGGCATCGATATCAGGATCGGTCACGGCCGTCCCGAAGCTCAGGGTCATATCCAGATCATCGTAGCGGATCATCGAGTCATCGGTAAGGACAGCGGTAAAATGCACGGAGGAGGGGTCCACGTCATCCAGCACCATATGCAGCTCTTCCATGCGGGAGAGGCTGAACTCCCCGTATCCGGCCAGGGCGCCGGCAATCCGCTTCACGTTCTCGTCATTGGAGGTGAATTCCAGCGGATATTCGACACTGTTATAGAAGAGCTCAAACAGGTTGCCTCCGCTGAGCGTGATCCAGCTGTTGGGAAGGACCGGTTCAAGCATATCGAGGGCGCAGTCGGTCGAGGCGAAGGCCACTTCCTCCATCACGCCGTCTCTGATCGTAGCCTCGAAGGTCTCTCCGTTCAATGTCATGTAAGCATAGGTAAGGGTCGACTCTTCATCCCCGAATACGATATAGATCTGATCGGGAGAGGCGACATTCGTGAAGGCATACGCTTTTGTGCCGACGACATAATTGCCGGCCTGCAGCTTCTTGACAAAATTCTCCATGGCCCGTTCGGAGATCTCCGCAGGGGTCAGTTCTTCGGTACTTGCTTCGGTCTGCGGAGCAGCAGTGGTCTCTGCGGCTGTGGTCTGTGCAGCGCTGGTCTGCGCCGCTGTGGTTTCCGTTCCGGCCGCAGTCGTTAAAGCGGCAGTGTCTGAAGGAACAGACACGCTGCTGTCGTCTTTCTGAGCGCCGCAGGCGCAGCAGAAAAGAAGGAGCGAAACCGTCAGGATCAGCATAAGGATGCTTTTGGATCTCATATTGTCCTCCGAAAAATGTGATTCAGATCTACTGCCGTGATCCAAAAAATTATTATACATGATGATGGCATAGAAATCTATGAAAAAATAGGCGCTGCAGGGATAAAATTTGCTCTGATCAGACGAACGCAGCACCGTTTATGTCCGGGGTCTGCCTGCTGATCGTCCAGGAAGGAAAGCGCGGAATGAGCCGGTCTTCCAGCTCGCTCAGCGTATGGTCCGAATCGGTGATCACAAGCAGCGTTGATCCGGCGCCCGAGATGCAGGCTGCTGCACAGGAGCCGCCGATCTCCTCGACCAGCGAGAAGAATTCTTCCGCTCCGGAAATGAGCGGCAGGCGGAAGGGCTGATGGAGCCTGTCCTGCAGGCCCACGCGGATCAGTTCCATATCCGCGCTTTCGAGGCCGCGGATCAGCAGTGCGGTGCGGGAGAGATTGAATACGGCGTCTGCCCGGCTGCAGCCATCCGGCATGACGCTGCGCGCGAGAGCGGTGGACAGCTCGGTGTCCGGGACCGCAGTCAGAAAACGCAGGCTGCGGTTTAATGGATACTGTACGCAGAAGGCGCGGCCGTTTTCCATCGCTGCCGCGGTAAAGCCCCCAAAGAGGGCCGGAGCAAGGTTATCCGGATGGCCTTCCACACGGGTGCATATGGTCAGCAGCTCCCCGCGGGACAGCCCAAAGCCGCCCATGCGGTCAGCTGCAAAGGCGCCGGCGGCGATCAGGGCAGCAGAGGAGCCGAGCCCCCGGGAAACGGGAATGTCAGACTTCAGAAAACTGATTCTGACAGGGGGGGCGGGACGCTCAAGACTTTCGTAAACGGCGCAGAAGCCCCGGTAAGCCAGATTATCCGGCCCGGTGAAGCGCTCGTCACAGCCGTTAATGAGCAGGCTGTCTGCCGGCTGAAATTCAATTTCATTGTACAGATTCCAGGCAAGGCCCAGACAGTCAAAGCCAGAGCCGAGATTCGCGGAAGAAGCAGGAACACGGACGATCATCTCAGATTTCTCCCTTGCGGATGGTATTCAGGACGTAGTTTTCGATCTCGGAGCCGTCGATCACATCGCTGAAGCGGACATCCTTTCCGCGCAGGCAGGAAAGGCCCTGCGGAATGGGAAGATGGGTGATCCGGGAGAGCTGCTCCATCTGCAAAAACTCATCACCCTCTGCCTCCTCGCCGATGGCGCTCAGCACAGCGCCCGGGAATTTGAAGGGCGAAGCCGTGGACAGAGTGACGATGGCCTTTGCGGCCTGCCCGGACGCCTTCCACTTATCCGCCGCATGCAGGGCAACTGCCGTGTGCGGATCGGCAAGATAGCCGCACTCCCGCCATACGCGCCCGATGGTCTCAGCACACTGCGCTTCATTGCAGGAGGCTGCGGCAAAATCCTCGCGGATGCGCGCCATGATCTCTTCCGGGACCGTATAGACGCCCTCTCTGGCAAGGGCTTTCATGCAGGCGGAAACGAAGGCGCCCGCGCCGTCAGAGGCCAGGTAAAGCAGCCGCTCCAGATTGGAGGAGATCAGGATATCCATGGAAGGCGAAGCCGTGCGGAGAAATTCGCGGCGCCTGTCGTAGACGCCGGTCTCGAAAAAGTCCGTGAGCACGCGGTTTGCATTGGAGGCGCAGATGAGCTTTCCTACCGGAAGCCCCATCTGTTTGGCCTGATACGCGGCCAGGATATCCCCAAAATTGCCGGTCGGAACGACAAAATCCACGGGGTCGCCGAGGCGGATGTCATCCATGTCCAGCAGCTGGCGGTAGGCCAGAAAATAGTAGACGGTCTGGGGTGCAAGCCGCCCGATATTGATGGAGTTGGCACTGCTTAAGGCACAGCCAGAGGCAGCCAGCTCCTTGTTTTCACTTAAAGCGGCAAAAGCCCGCTTGACGCCGTTTTGGCAGTCATCGAAATTGCCGGAGACGGCGCAGACTTTGACGTTTTTCCCCGGCTGCGTGACCATCTGCGCGCGCTGTACGGGGGAAACGCCGCCGTCCGGATAAAACACGATGATGCCGGTGCCCTCAACATCATGAAAGCCTTCCAGAGCAGCCTTGCCGGTATCGCCGCTGGTCGCGGTCAGAATGACCGTCTTTCCTGCGTCACGGTCTGCCTTTTTGGCTTGCGTCATCAGAACGGGAAGGACAGAGAGCGCAACATCCTTAAATGCGCTGGTAGGACCGTGGAAAAGCTCCAGGATCCGGTGATCGCCCGCGCGGACGAGCGGGGTCAGGGCGGGGGTATCGAATTTCCCGGCATAGGAACGCTGCACGATCTCATCCATGTTTTCAAAATCAGGCAGAAGATGAGAAAGGATACGGGCAGCCGCTTTTAAGGGAGGAAGAAAGAGGACTTCATCCCAGGGGAAAAACCGCTCCCGCAAACTGGCATCAACATACAGACCGCCGTCCGGCGCGAGACCCTTAAGGACTGCTTCACGGCAGTCTGCGCCGGATCCTCCTCTTGTGCTTTGCACCTGCATATCACACCTCCTATTCCAGATCGACCAGACGGCTCGAACTCACCCCGGGAACCGCAGCGATCTTCTCCATGAGAGCGGAAAGCGGGCCGGGCATGCCGCTGATATCGATCGACAGGGTGACGGAGGCCTTGCCGTGAATGGGCAGGCTCTGCGTGATGGTCAGCACGCTGGCACCCGCCTCCGAAAGAACGGACAGCACGGCGCTCAGCTGGCCGGCCGTGTGGGTCAGCAGCATCTCCAGCACAGCAGTACGGCTGCCGCTGCGCTCGGAGGGCTCAAAAATAAAATCCCGGTACTTATAATAGGTGCTGCGGGAAATGCCGGCCTGCTTTGCAGCCTGCGAGACTTCTTTGACCTGTCCGGTCTCCAGAAGCCGGCGTGCATCTAGTACTTTTTCATATTTATCCGGCAGGATGCTTTTGTGTACGATAAGGTAATTCTCCAGCATGGGTCCTCCTTGCTTACTGTCAAAAGAGCTTTTGAAGAAACAGAAAAAACTGCTTGTCTTTCTTTTCCTTGTATGATACACTGTCTCCATCAAAAAAACAAGTGTCTTTTATATGCGGACACAACTTTTTTTGAAGAAGCTTCTCATGATGGAGAAAACGCAAAAGGCTGCCGGACATGACAGACAGCTGTGGGAGACTGAGATGAAGACTGCGGTGCTTGGATACGGAACGGTCGGAAAGGGCGTTTATGAAATGCTCCGTTCGGCAAAAGATCTTGAACAGGGCCCTGTTCTTGTCAGAAAGGGCAAAGCGGATGAGCCGTGGAAAACGGATGATTTTGACGGGGTCCTTGCCGATGATTCCATAGGCGCCGTCGCAGAGGCGATCGGCGGGATCGATCCGGCATTTGACTACGCGATGAAGACGCTGAAAGCCGGAAAGCATTTTGTGACGGCCAACAAGGCGCTTGTTGCCGAAAAGGGATCCGAGCTTCAGGCTGCCGCGGATGAAAGCGGAGCAGCATTCCTCTTTTCTGCTGCCTGCGGCGGAGGCGTGCCGCTGCTGCACAATCTGGCTCTTTCGCGGCGCGGGGATGGAATTCTGAAGGTGAGCGGCATTTTAAACGGAACGACCAATTATATGCTGGATCGGATGCAGCGCTTCGGAACAGACTATGAGGCGGCGCTGAAGATGGCACAGGAAATGGGCTACGCAGAAGCCGACCCGTCCGCGGATGTTTCCGGGCTGGATGCCCTAAGAAAGATCATCCTCGCGGCCGGAACGGCCTTTGGCATTCTGCCCTCGGGCGGTCTGCATGAGGGGATCGAATCGTTTACGGCAGAGGACATCCGCTTTTATCAGAGCAAAGGTCTTGTGCTGCGCCTGATCGCTCAGACAGAGCGGACGGCAGGAGGAGTGAGCTGCTTCACCGAACCGGCCCTGTTTCCGGAAAAAGCGCCGGAGGCGGCGGTCCTGGAAAATAATAACCTTGCTTCTTATGAAGGCCGCTGCTGCGGGAAGATCAGCCTGATGGGACAGGGGGCGGGAAGATATCCCACCGCATCGGCGCTCATCCGGGATCTGGAAAGCGTACTGAGCGGAGAAAGACGCATGTTCCCCGAGGGACTGCAGCAGGCAGAGGCCGATCATGACAGCGTGAAACGGCGCTATCTGGTCAGACTTCCTGAAGACGCGAAGGAGCAGCTGCCCTGCGATGAGATTCAAGGCAAAGAGGGCGGGCAGCTGCGGATCCTTACCGGGGCGATCCCGGTGAGAAAGATGCACGAAGCAGCCCGGAAGATCAGAGAAGAAGGCGGCCGCATCGCCTTTGCGGCCCTGGAGGAATAAATATGCTTAAAGCGGCAAAATTCGGCGGGTCATCCGTGGCCGGCGCCGGTCAGTTTCAGAAGGTCAAAGAGATCGTGCAGAGCGATCCGGACCGCCGGATCATCGTGGTGAGCGCCGCGGGAAAGCGGGATGGCAAAGATCATAAGATCACCGACCTGCTGTACCTGTGCAACGCGCACAGGACCTACGGTGTCTCCTGCGAGGAGATCCTGCAGGAGATCGAAGAGCGCTTCCGGCAGATCCGGGATGAGCTCGGTCTTTCTTATGATATTCAGGGCGAATTTGCCCTTCTTCGGGAAAAACTGAATAAAGGGATGAATGTGGATGAGCTCGTGTCCCGCGGCGAATATTTCACGGCAAGACTGATGGCGGAATACCTCGGCCTGCCCTTTGTGGACGCGGCGGACTGCGTCTTTTTCGGCATGGACGGACAGCTGGACAGGGAAAAGACCTATCAGGCCATTGCGGCAGCATACGCAGAGCATGGCGCCATGGTCCTGCCCGGCTTTTACGGACGCATTCCCACCGGCCGCATCCGGCTCATGCCGCGGGGCGGCGGAGATATTACCGGCGCCCTTGCCGCGGCTGCCGTGGGGGCGGACGTCTATGAAAACTGGACCGATGTTTCCGGCATCCCCATGGCGGATCCGCGCATCGTGAAGGATCCGAAGCCGATCCGCGAGATGACCTATGGTGAGCTGCGCGAGCTTGCCTTTATGGGGGCTTCGGTGCTGCAGGAGGATTCCATTCTGCCGGTCCGGGAAAAGGGGATCCCGCTGAATATCCGCAATACCAACGAACCGGAGGCCCCCGGCACCATGATCCGGGAGCGCATCGATGAAACGCAAGGTGAAGACCGCTTCATTACCGGGATCGCCGGGCGCAGAGGCTTCACGATCCTGACGGTCACGAAGCACAATATGGAGCAGAGCGTTTCGCTCTCCCGCGCGCTGACCATTCTGGACCAGTATCACGCGAAGGTGGAACACATTACGCTGGGGCTGGACAGCTTCGCCCTGGTGGTGTCAACGGCGGCGCTCGGCGATGCGGTCTTTGAGGTGATCGCGGACATCAAGAAAAACTGCCGCCCCGACGATGTGGATATCAAGGACGGGATCGCCCTGGTGGCTTCGGTCGGCCGCAAAATGACCTTCCGGCCGGGCGTATCCGGCCGCCTGTTCAAGGCCATCGGCGAAGCAGGAGTCAATATCCGCACGATCGCGCAGGGGGCTGATGAGCTGGCGATCGTGATCGGGGTGGAAGAAGAGGATTACGAGACTGCGATCCGGATTATGTACGAAGGCTTCGCAGGATAAGGAGGAAATCATGAAAGAATTTACGATTGCTGTACTCGGCGCGACGGGCGCCGTAGGCCGTGAGATGGTGAAGGTACTCGAAGAATATCAGATCCCGGTGAAGGAACTGCGTCTTTTGGCAAGCGCACGCAGCGCCGGTGGAACAATCTCCTTTGGCGGAAGAGAAGTGCTCGTGCAGGAAGCGCGGGAAGATAGCTTTGACGGCTGTGATTTCGTGCTCGGCGCGGTCCAGAATCCGCTGTCCAAGCGCTTTGCACCGGCCATCGTGAAGAGCGGCGCGGTCTATATCGACAATTCTTCGGCTTTCCGCATGGACCCGGAAGTCCCGCTCGTGGTGCCGGAGATCAACGGGGAGGATGCCCTGCAGCATCACGGCATCATCGCGAACCCGAACTGCTCCACCATCATCACGATGATGGCCGTCGGGGGCATCGCGAAGCTTTCCCCCGTCAAGACCATGATCGCCTGCACCTACCAGGCGGTTTCCGGCGCAGGCCAGGGCGGCCTGGTGGAACTGGAAGAACAGATGAAGGACCTTGCCGAGGGAAAGGCGCTGCAGCATAAGGTGTTTCCCACGCAGATCGCCATGAATGTGATCCCCTGGATCGGCAGCGGACTGGAAAATGATTACACCACGGAAGAGATGAAGATGCAGAACGAGGGACGCCGCATCCTGCATCAGCCGGAGCTGAAGGTGACCTGCAGCTGCGTGCGCGTGCCGGTCATGCGCTCACACTCCATTTCCGCGACCTTCCGCACGGAGAGGAAGGTAAGCGTCGAAGAGGCGAGGGAGGCCGTCAGGAACTTCCCCGGCTGCCGGCTGATCGAAGAAGGAGAGGGGCTCGGCTATCCGACGCCGCTGGATACCTCGGGGCAGGACCTGGTCTATGTCGGCCGCATTCGTGAAGATCTGACCGATGAAAACGGCCTGACGCTCTGGTGCTGCGGAGATCAGATCCGCAAGGGGGCGGCGGCAAACGCCGTGCAGATCCTGCGGCTTCTGGCAGAACGGGCCGAATAAAAAAGAAGACCGCCGCGGGGAGGTGCTTCGTTAAGAAGCTGCCGTCCCTGCGGCGTTTTTTTTATTTCTTTAAATAGGCGGAAGAGACCGGAAACTCAAAATAGGTGTCCGGATACGGTTCGTCCTTCAGGGAGAAATGCCACCATTCGCAGTCAAGCGGCTGAAAGCCGTTTCTCACCATGGCCTTCTGCAGCGTCATGCGGTTCGCATACTGCTCCGCGGTGATCCCGGTATAGGAGGGATGGGACACTTCGCTGAAAAGATCGAAGGGGCTGCCCATATCCGCTTCCTTCCCGGTCCGCATATCCAGCAAGGTCAGATCCACGGCGCTGCCGCGGCTGTGGCTGGACTTTGTGGCAATGTAGCCCTGGGAAAACAGCTCCTGCTTTTCCAGATCCGGATAGAAATAGGGCTTCATGCGGATATCCTGATCCTCGATGCCCCAGAGTACGAACTGTTTGACGGCGGAGGAAGGACGGTAGGCATCAAACACCTTCAGACGGTAACCCTGCACGATCAGTTCATTGCTGACGGATTTCAAGGCCCGCGCCGCTTCTTTCGTCAGGAGGGCGCAGGGTTCTTCATAGCCGTCGATCCGCTCACCGATAAAATTGTAGGTGGAGTAATACCGGATCTCCTGTACGATCTGCGGCACATAGTCCGAAAGCAGCACGAAACCCGAAGGATTCATGGTCACTTCCCTGCGAAAATCCATTGCCATAGTTAAGATCCTTTCCTGCCGGCTCATTCAATGGTCAGAAGATCCGAAAAACCGGTCATGTCCAGGATGCCCATGATCATGGGGGAGACATGGATGAGCTTCATGCCGCCTTTTCCCGCCATAAGCTTGTGGCAGCGCAGCAGCACCCGCAGACCGGCAGAGGAGATATAGTCGGTGTCGGCAAGGTCAAGGACAAGATGACTTACCTCCGGCATGACCTTCTGCAGATCATCGTCCAGCTCGGGCGCGCTGACCGTATCCAGGTGACCGGATAAGGCATAGCACGCGGTATCGTCCGTGACCGTTTTGGCAAACGAGAGCATGGCTTTCCTTTCTGCCGCCAGGAACGCAGACGGCCTGAAACAAGTTGGTGAAGGATGCGGATAACAGGACTCGAACCTGCACGGGGGATGCCCACGGGAACCTAAATCCCGCGCGTCTGCCAGTTTCGCCATATCCGCTAGGGTAAAGAAAAAGGAGCACCTTCGGTGCTCCTTCATTCTGTGCGTTAGAGGATTCGAACCCCCGGCCTTTTGGTCCGTAGCCAAACGCTCTATCCAGCTGAGCTAAACGCACGCATTGCTTCGGCTTCCCGAGAGCAAAACGTATCATAGCGCGCAAAAAAATAAATGTCAAGCGGAAATCGAAAAAAAATCAAAGATTTTTGTTTCATTGACTTTCTGCCCTGATAATGTCATAATGAAACAGTAAGGAGAATATGATTATGCAAACTCTATCTGTTGATATCTGGTTCGTGAATCTCGGCCTGAAAATTTCCGATTGGGTGAAAGGATTTTCGATCGGAAATTTTGAGATCTATTATTACGGCTGCATCATTGCCGTATCGGTCCTGCTCGGCCTGACAGTTGCCACCATCGTGGCCAAAAAGACCGGTCAGAAAGAGGATGACTATGCGGAACTGATGATCTGGGGCGTGATCTTCGGCATCATCGGCGCGCGTCTATACTATGTGGCCTTTGACTGGGATGCCTATAAGGACAACCTGAAGGAGATCTTCAACCTGAGGGCCGGCGGCCTGGCGATCTACGGCGGCGTGATCGCCGCAGCCATCGTTGCCGTGATCTTCTGCAAAAAGAAGAAACTGAATCTGGCGCAGGTGCTGGATACGGGCTTTGTCGGCATGGTGCTCGGCCAGTGCACGGGGCGCTGGAGCAATTTTGTGAACATGGAATGCTTTGGCGGCTATACGGACAGCCTGTTTGCCATGCGGCTCAACCTTGAGAAGGTGAACAGCAGCATGGTCACCGCGGAGCTTCTGGAAAAAGCGGTGACGGTAGACGGCGTGACCTATATTCAGGTGCATCCGACCTTCCTTTATGAGAGCATGTGGAACCTCTGCCTGTTCGTCATCCTGCTGTTGGTCACAAGGAAGAAACGCTTCCACGGCCAGGTCTTCCTGCTGTATCTGATGGGCTACGGGATCGGCCGCTTCTGGATCGAAGGCCTGCGCACCGATCAGCTGAAGATCGGCAGCACGAATATTGCCATCTCACAGGTGGTCAGCGTGGTGCTGTGCGCCGCCGCACTGGTGCTGTATATCCTTGCCATGAAGAAGGCAAAAGCAGCAGAGACGATCCTTGCCGAAGCGGAAGAAGAGGCGACGGAAAAGCTGAAGGGACATGTGGCGGAGATGATCGAAGAAGACCGCCGCATGAATGAAGCCGAGGCAAACGCGATGACGGAAGAACAGGAGACCATGGAAAACGCGGCAAAGGCCGCGGAAGAAGCCAGGGCCGACCTTACCGAAGCCGCAGAAGAGATCAAAGAGGCGGCTGATTTTGCCGCTGAAGACGCCGCAAAGAGCGCGAAGGAGAACGCAGAGGAAGCGGAAAAGGCCGAGCAGGACGCGGCGGATGAAGCCCTTTCCGCGGCGCAGGCTGCCGGAGCGGCACGGACGGAGAAGATCGATGGCTAAGCTGTATTTCAAATTCGGGGCCATGGGCTCCAGCAAGTCGGCGCAGGCCCTGATCACGAAATTCAATTACGAGGAACGCGGCATGACGGTCTGGCTCATCAAGCCGGCCGTGGATACCCGCGACGGCGCGGCGCTTATCCGCTCGCGCATAGGACTTGAAGCGACTGCGGACCGTGTAGTGAAGCCGGAGGATGACATTGCCGCCCTGTTCCGCGCACTGCCCGAAAAACGGGACGTCATTATTGCGGACGAGGCCCAGTTCCTGACGCCGGAGCATATCGACCAGCTGGCCGATCTTGTGGATGAAGACGATGTGCCGGTGCTCTGCTTTGGCCTGGCAACGGACTTCCAGACGCATATGTTCCCGGGCAGCCGCAGGCTTTTCGAACTGGCCCAGTCCATCACGGAGATCAAGACGGTATGCACCTGCGGTGCCAAGGCCACGGTGAACGCCCGCCTGGACGGCGAAGGCCATGTGGTCACCGGCGGCGAGCAGGTGGTGCTCGGCGGCAACGACTGCTATGTGGCTATGTGCCGCCGCTGCTGGAAGAAGAGGATCAAACGCGAAGCGGCCGAGCGTGCCGCCGCGCAGCAATAATGCTGCGCTTCAGCAAAGGAGTCTGAAATGAAGAAACACTATCTGATCATCTTTGCCCTTGTGCTTCTCTGCCTGATGGCAGGAGGAAGAAAAGCACACGCGATCTTTACCGAACCGCGGGTGACGTGGAACCCGCAGTCGGTGCAGTATCCCGTTCTGTCGGATGCCACATATTCCGCGACTTTTTCCGGACAGAACCTGGAGTTTACCTGGTATGTGGAATACGGCGGGAAGGAATATGAGATGCCGGCGCAGAAGGATGCCCTGATGAACGCCGGCATGAAGAACCAGTGCAGCGATATCTGGATCAGCTCCACAGCCAACCGCACGGAGATCGTTTTCACAAGCATCCATGAGGATATCGGCTTAAAGGACGGCAAGTTCACCAAGGTGCGCTGCGAAGCCTTTGACGGCAATACCATGGAAGGCAGCAGCTATGCCTATGTGTCCTGCAACGGAATGTACCTGAGCCAGGTCACCATGCCGCCCATGATCTATGTGAAGCCCGTGGTCGGGGTCAAACCCGATTCCGTGGGCAAGATCGGGGTCACCGTGTGGCCGGCCAATGAAGCCCAGGTGCAGGATATCGAATACCAGTGGTATGAATATACCGGCGGCGAGCTGATGACGGGCATCAAGGCCATGGCCGGCGAGGACGCCTCGGTCCTGGTCTCGGGCGTGGGACCCGGCGAGTACGCGGATTTTGTGGTCGGCGTTTTCGTGAAGCTGAAGAACGGCAATGAGATCGTTTCCTATTCCAGCCCTATCAATGTTTACGGCGAGATGGGAGACATCGATTACAGCCATGACCAGCTGAGAGTCGTGCGTCTTCCGGATAGAAACGGCTATACGCTGGGCGACAAGGTGGATCTGACCGGTCTGCAGGTGGAATATATTGCGAATGATAAGTCGCAGGGCATCATCCCGATCAGTGATCTGGAGACGGATATCACGACCTTTACCTATGCCGGCCCGGTCTGGGTGACCGTGGGCTACAAGGGAGAAACGAACGGCTTTACGGTCTGGGTCGATCCGAAGGACGGCGACTGGGAGATGGAAGCCCCTGTTCCGCCGACCGAGCCCGCAACGACGGAAGCCCCTACGGAAGCGCCTACGGCGGCGCCGACCGAGCCCGAGACGACCAAAGCGCCTGAACCTTCGGAGACTGCGACAGAAGCGGTAACGACAAATGCCGCGACCGAGCCTCAGCCGCAGAGCAGCACGCCGGAAACGCAGAAAGAAAGTACGGCAACGCCTTCAGCATCTGCGCCCGCGCCGACCCAGGAAGCGCCGCAGGGCGGAGGAAGCGGAAACGGCGGGAACACCCTGCTGATCGTACTGATCGTGGTCCTTGCCGCCATCTGCGGCCTGCTTGCCGGAGTGCTGATCGGAAAGAAGAAAGAAAAATAAATAGGTAAAAGAGGTCTCCGGCTTAGCAAAAACAGTTGAAAAGCCTGAGGAAGCATGTTAAAATCAATTAGTTTTTAGAAAACCCACTGGTTTTTTAAGGAGGAAAGAATGATGAAAAAACCTTTTGCACTGGCCCTCGTGCTGGTCATGGCCCTTTCTCTCTGCGCCTGCGGAGGAAACACCGATGGCTCCACGAAGGCCCCTGAATCCACGCCTGCCCAGACTCAGGCCTCTTCTCAGGCCCAGACTCAGGCCCAGACTCAGGCCCAGACCGAGGCTCAGTCCACGGTCGCTCCCGCTGCGGACGTGAAGGTCGCCATGATCACCGACTACGGCGATATCACCGACCAGTCCTTTAACCAGACCACCTACGAAGCCTGCAAGGAATATGCCGATGCCAACGGCCTGACCTTCAAGTACTTCAAGCCCGTGACCAACGCCGATGAAGACCGTGTGTCCATGATCGAAGCCGCTATCGACGAAGGCTTCAACGTCATCGTGATGCCCGGCTATGCGTTCGGTCCCGCCATCGTCCAGACGACGCCTGAGTATCCGGACGTCACCTTCATCGCGCTTGACGTCTCCCAGGGCGACCTTGGCGATTTCAAGCTGCTCCCGAACACCTACTGCGCGGTCTACCAGGAAGAGCTCTGCGGCTACATGGCCGGTTATGCGGCTGTGAAGCTCGGCTACACCAAGCTCGGCTTCCTGGGCGGCATGGCGGTTCCCGCTGTTGTCCGCTACGGCTACGGCTTTGTGCAGGGCTGCGATGCGGCTGCCAAGGAACTCGGCAAGTCCGACGTTGAAGTGAAGTACTGCTACGGCGGTCAGTTCTACGGCGATGCCGACATCACCGCTGCCATGGATACCTGGTATCAGGGCGGCACCGAAGTCGTCTTTGCCTGCGGCGGCGGCATCTACACCTCTGCCTGCGAAGCTGCCCAGAAAGTCAATGCCAAGGTCATCGGTGTTGACGTCGACCAGGACGGCACCATCACCAGCCAGTACGCCGCCGGCATGACGGTCACCTCCGCCATGAAGGGCCTTGCGGCTACCGTGAAGACCATGCTTCAGGTCGTTGTTGACGGCAAGTTCGCCGATTACGGCGGAAAGGTCGACAACCTGGGTCTTGTCTCCGACGTTCCGGAAGAGAACTATGTCCAGATCGCTCCTTCCACCCAGTATGCCGAAGGCAAGTTCACTGCCAACGATTACGCTCAGCTGGTCAAGGATATGCACGCCGGCAAGGTTACCGTATCCAACGCCATCGATGTGACAGCGGACAGCTTCGCCACCGTGATCACGGTCGTGGACCAGGGCAACCTGAAATAAACTCATTCACTAAACCGGATCTGCTCCGGCGCACCACCGGGACAGCTGCAGCTTGTCTGCACTGTCCCGGATTTTTTGTCGGAAATACGGCTTTTTCTGCCGTTTTTGCGGCCGTTCTACTGCCGGGAGAGGCATAATTTAGAAAAGGTAGAAGGCTGCAGGGAAGAAGTAGCTTGTTTTTTTGGGAAAGCTCTGCTATTCTATAAGCATCAGGAAGGAGATCGGCATATGAGTTTCACTGTGATTACAGATACTTCCGGCAATCTGCCGAAAGTGATGGCTGATGAGTACAGGCTGACCGTGATCCCGTTCTATTATCATATCGGAGATCAGGCTCTTTGCTGTGAAGCGATCGAAAACTTTGACAGCGATGCCTATTACCGCCTGCTGAAGGAAGGCACGAAGGTGACGACATCCCAGATCACGCCGCAGCAATATGCGGAATACTTCAGGCCCGAATTGGAAAAGGGCAATGATGTGATCTTTGTCAGCATGTCCTCCGGGATCAGCGGCTCCTGCGACGCGGCAAGGGTGGCGGGACGCATGCTCGCGGAAGATTATCCGGACCGGAAGATCGGCGCCGTCGATACCAAGGGCGCGGCGCTCGGTGAAGGCTTTGTAGCGCTCGAAGCGGCAAGGCTCAGGGACCAGGGCCTGTCTTTTGATGAAGCCATGGAAAAACTGGAAAACTACAGCCTGCGGATGTGCAACATCTTCACGGTCGACGACCTGCTCTATCTTCGCCGCGGCGGAAGGCTCTCCAATGCGTCAGCATTTCTGGGAACATTGCTGAATATCAAACCGCTGCTGAAAGGCGACGAGAACGGCCACATCACGGCTTTTGCCAAATTGCGCGGACGCAAGAAAGCGATCGACGGACTGGTGCAGCGTTATGAGGCTCTGGTGGTAAGACCGGAGGAACAGACGATCGGCATTGTGCAGGCAGCCTGCAGGGAAGATGCCGCAAAGCTTGCCGAAATGATCCGGAACGGCCCCTGCCCGCCGAAGGAGATCCTGGAGGTGGATTACGAACCGGTGACCTGCGCTCATGTGGGACCGGGTACGCTCGCCCTGTTCTTCCTCGGAGGAGAGGACGTGCGCACGGCCATGGATCATGCGGGCGAGAAGGATTCCCTGCGCAGACGCGCCGTGGAAGCGGTCAAAGATGCCGCCGGCGCTGCCTTCGGAAAGGTGAGCCAGTCCAAACCGGTCGAAGCGGCAAAGGAAGCCGCGGAGGCCGCGTATGAAAAGGTGAGCCAGTCCAAAGCGGTTGGGGCGGCCAAGGAAGCCGCGGAGGCCGCATACGAGAAGGTGAGCCACTCCAAAGCGGTAGGTGCGGCAAAGGAAGCCGCGGAGGCCGCGTATGAGAAGGTCGCCCAGTCCAAAGCGGTAGGGGCGGCCAAGGAAGCTGCTGAGGCCGCGTATGAGAAGGTGAGCCAGTCCAAGGCGGTGGAGAAGGTAAAATCCTATCTGGGGAAAGATAAGGAAAACAAGGA
>Ga0129307_1001313_pt1 | contig 27305 bp, 22 predicted proteins | sample P1105metagenome_FD_94437 | JGI IMG/M metagenome (GOLD analysis project Ga0129307, IMG submission 94437) | Capybara group fecal microbial communities from Wisconsin, USA - P1105 metagenome | ecosystem: Host-associated > Mammals > Digestive system > Large intestine > Fecal | place: USA: Wisconsin...
GGGCTCTCAGGATTCTACCATGGCTATCAAGGCCTGGGGCTTTGAAGGTAGCGGCTCCACTCCGCCGACTCCGCAGGTCCCGTACGATAGCGTTGCGGTGAAGATTCCGGCAAAGATTGAAGCCGAAAAGTATGACTATCCGGGTACGGGCCGCGGTGGCGATGTTGCCTCGTATAGCGATTCCGAAAAGGCTAACCAAGGCGATGCCGAATTCCGCATGGACGGAGGCGTTGACATTGTGCTTGGCGGTACGGGCATGGCGATTGGTTATACGGCCTCTGGCGAATGGCTCGAATACACTGTTGACGTTCCGGAAGACGGCGATTACGCCATCAAGGCATCGGCTTCTACCGGCATGGAAAACGGCGCTAGCTTCTGCTTCTTGGCCGACGGAAAGGCTATTGGCGATACTGTCAAGGTCGAGCAGACCGGCGATGACTGGAGCGTTTATAAGGAATTTGATGGTGGCAAGGCAAAGCTCACCAAGGGCGAGCACGTTATCCGTCTCGTAATTACTGGTGACAACGTAAATGTTGATTGGTTCTCTCTTGGCGAAGTCAAGACCGATGCCATCAAGGCGGGCTTGAAGTATGCCGCTTCGAGTTCTAAAGTCTATCGCGTGTATAACGTCGGCGGAAAACTCTTGGGCACTGTCGATATGACGGGCAAAAAGGCGAACGCTGCTTTGCTTGACGCTGGCTTCACCAAGGGCGTTTATATGCTTAAGAGCGTCGATGGCCGCAAGACCTTCATGACCTCTGTCGCAAGATAAACAATATTCGCCGTTCCTGCGACTATCTGAAAAAACTTAATTCCAAATTACATAAAAAACACCTCAGCTCCGCTGGGGTGTTCTTGCTCAATGAGAATAAATCATTTTTCGTTCCAATTGAGATTAGCTTTATCGATAAAAATGGGCTTTGGAGAGTTTTTTAGAAATTAGAGACAACGTCAAGACATTGTTCTTTAATTTACTCAACGACCAAAGCTTTAGTTACAAATTTTTAATCACTTCCGGATAAACTGCGGAGTGCCTTTGTACTTGGCCATGGCCTGCATGATGCTCCCCATTTCCCATTCCTTTTCTTTCAGGCGGCGGCGAAGGAGTGCCACGAACACTTCCATGAGCATTTCGCAGTCATAGACGGAGCGGTGCATCTTTTCTTCGTCGATGGTCATCGAGATTTCGCCGCGCTTCATGAACATGTTCGCCATGAAGCCGAGTTTGTGGTTCGCAAGTTCCGGCAAGATAGCTTTTGAAATGGCGAGACTGTCAATAACGGGGTTGCCCGGCGTGAATTGCGGGTTCTGTTCGTAGGCGGTACGCAAGAAGCTTGCGTCGAAGTTTGCATTGTGGGCGAGCAAGATGGAGCCCGGGCCGCAGAACGCAGTGAACTGCTTGAGTGCTTCGCCGACCGGCGGTGCGTTTTCGACCATCTTGTCGGTAATGTGGTTCACGTTGGATGCTTCGACGGGAATGAGCATATTGGGCTTTACAAGCGTGTCAAATTCCGAGATAATCTTCGGGACCACGCGACCGTTTTTCACTTCTACAGTGAACTTTACGGCGCCAATTTCAATGATTTCGTCTTTGCGGTTGACAAGACCAGTCGTTTCCAAGTCGAATGCGACAAATTTAGGTGGTAATGCTATCACGGCTGTTTTCCTTTTTTAAATTATTTTCGGGTAAAAGATACTTAATTTCAATGTCAATAGCTGACAGCGGAAGCGGAATTATGAATTTATCCCATCCATTTAGGCAAAAATGCTTGCCGTACTTGATGCAAAAAAGCCAAAGGGGCCGTCCGCTTGTTTCGGACAACCAAACCGAGCCAGGTTTTACTTGAAGGGCGGGGCCGTGCGGGCCGTCTAAAGCCATGCCGACAAAGCGGTTTTCGCGGAGGCTCTTGAGCAAGTGCCTTACGTTGGTTGCTCCGTGTGTGTCTGAACCGCGGGTGACTTCGTAATGGAGATGCTTTGCCGCCAGTGCGAAAATTTCGCCATCGCCGGATTCCGAGACGAGAATGTGGACGTTCTTGTTCTTGAATGCAGCACAGCTTGCGAGCAGGTCCTTATGCCAAAGCCCGAGGATTCCCGGTCGAAAGTCGTCGGGCACTCGCAGCCGGATGCGGAGGCTTCTCATCCAGAGTGTACCGAGCCAGGCCAGCAATTTTGTTTTCAACGAGGGCGATTTCACGCATAAAAGATAATTTTTTTAACTTTTTTTGCCCGGACCCCTTGTAAAGGGTGTGAAAAATACTTATATTACACCCGCATTTATGGCGACGTACCCAAGTTGGTAAGGGGCGAGTCTGCAAAACTCTTATTCGGCGGTTCGAGTCCGCCCGTTGCCTCTGAAAAGACCTTCTGTGAAAGCAGAAGGTCTTTTTGTTTGTATATCGATGCTCAAAAAACAGACCCCGCAACAGAGTGCGGGGTGACAATACAAGCTGAATTCTAAAGTCTGCCAACGATCTCTAATTCATCAGAACCGCAGCGAAGCCGTAACTTCCTACTGCCCACCAACCACCAACCACTAACCACCGCCTACTAAAAAGCTCTCGTCTTTCTTCTCTCAAGTACCGCATGGATTCCCTTCCCCTATCGCCTTCGGCTCCAGGGTCGAGAATGACGCATTCAACCACCAACCACTGCCTACTTCCTACTAAACATCTCTCGTCTTTCGTCTATCGTCTGAATTCTACTCCGCCGGTGGCAGAGGATTCTTGCGGGGGCGACCACGGGGGCGTTTGACGGGTATTTCTGCTGCGGCTTCGGGGTGCAGTGCCCTGTTCTTTGCCATGAGCGCTTCGCGGATTTTCTTGGCACGTTCTTCAATGCGCTGGCGGGCGAGGTCGGCTGCGGACACGATGACAGTTTTGGGCTTATCCCCTGGTTTCGCACCGAACGACCCCTTGAGGACGCGTCCAGAAGGCGGTTTGGGCGGTTCCGAAAGAACGCTCTTCAACACGCGTTTTGGAGCTTCTTCCGGTGCTTTTTGCTCGACGGTTTCCTTGACTTGGGGAACCGAGCTTGGAGAACTGGTTTGCGAAGAAGCAATCTTCTTTAGAATTTTCTTGATGTCGTCGTCATTTTCGCTTTCGTGCGGCTTATCCACCTTATTGTATTTCGCTACGAGCGAGTCGAACTTGGCATTTTCGCTTTGTTCCTTTTGTGCCAGTCGCTCCCGCTTGGACGGACGTTTTGCTCCGTTATGTTTTTTCCCGATGAATTTTTTTTCTTTGCTTTCCGAATTTTTGATGATTTCTTCATCGGAAAGACCGCGCAATTCAGGGGGCACTTCGGTAATTTGAAGGTGCTCTTTTTTCGTGGAATCAGCCATGTTTTGGACTCTTTTAATACTTTTTCCTCTTGTCAAGAGGATTTTTTCTTTTTTTTTACAAAAAAATTTAAAAAAATTTGAAAAAAGTGTTTGTCAAGGTCTAGAAAAAATTTTCTTTATGGACTATTTTTGGTGTACATGCTTCGGTTTACACAAGAAATATCTCTCGCTTTGCGCTCTATCGCTAATGAAGAAGAGTCGCATGAAATGTCTAAGAAGGCCAGGGAACAATTTGATTTCCTCGGAATCAAGTTGGTTCCTCGCCGTGAAGTCACGTATCCAATCTTCGACAAGTACCCGCCAAAGGACGGGGACGAGTTAGTTTCGAGGGTTGAAGACATGTGGGCACAGCCGTATAGGGAATTCCAATACGCCGCCTGTGACTACTTGTTCCGTCATCGTGTGCTTCTCGGTGGTCAACACCTGAACTTCTTGAAAAAGCTCATCAAGACTAGAGCTTGGCGCGACACTGTAGATACTCTCGCGTCTTGCGTCTTGGGTGATCTTGCTTTGCGTCTGCCTGCACTGCGGACAAAAATTGCGTCATGGATTCGCGACCCGAACATCTGGGTCCGCCGTAGCGCGATTATCTTCCAGGTGCAGTATAAGGACCGCACGGACTGGCCGCTCCTGCGTCAGTTCTGCCTCACTTGCGCCAAGGACGACGATTATTACATCCGCAACGGCATTGGCCGGGCCCTTTCTGAATACGCCCGCATCAACCCGACGGAAGTCCGCCGCTTTGTCCAAGACAACGCATTTGCGGAACAGACCGCTCAAGAAATTTTACGTCTTATTTAAGTTAACCAAGCTTCAACTTTTAGCAAGACTCCCCTGTAGGGGAGTCTTTTTTATAGACCGTATTCTCAACTTTGTCCTGTAATCGCTTTTTTGTGAACAGTTCCGGCCTTGTTTTATTGCACTTCGTGCATGACAGGTTTGCCTCGGCAATAGGAATGCAAGCATTCCTGCTGTACTCGGCTCCCTCGTCATTCTGGAAGGTTCGGAGAACCCGATAGAATCCAGTTATTTCTTTTTGACGTTTTTTGGCTTTTCTTTTAGCGGAAAACTGAACCTTCCTTGGAGAACGCAACCGTTGGCCCCGGGGTCGCATTCCTGTTTGCGTTTGTTACAAAACGTTTCGCTTAAGTATTTGCATTCCCAGCTCATAAGCTCTCCTTCTTAAAGTGAGTTTGCGTGCCCTATTTGCGGGACATCTCCTTTAATCTAAACAAAAAAAGTCTGTTCGCAAAATTTTTGTTCATTTTACATACTAAAAACGTTTTTTGTGAGAATCTGAATGTAATTGAAGAATCGTTACTTTGGGTGTTACATACTAAAAATTTATTTTAAAGGTTTTAGTATGTAATTTTTGGTTCCAAAAGGTTGTTTTTGGGACTTTTGGGGCAAAAAAATTGTTTGAAAGGGAAATTTTGGCTTTTTGGGAGCTTTTTTCGTCTTTTTTTACATACTAAAACGTCGATTTTTGGATTTAGTATGTATTGCTACAAAGTAACGCACTTTTGAGTGCGTATGATTCGGTAGTTTTCCACCCAAAGGATGATACTCGCCTTAATCAAAGCAAAGTGAGCGGCGGTAAGGGGTGAAGCCAGCGTTTTTGATAAACGCTTCGGCCTGCTCGATGGTCGTGAGTCCGTGATTCTGTAGCACGTTCTCTTCGATGACGATACTGTTGATGTCGTCGGCGCCGGCGTGCAGCCCGAGTTCTCCGAGCGAAAGTCCCATGCCGAGGAGCGACACTTCGATGTGCGGGACGTTGTCGAGGTACAGGCGGCTGAGTGCGAGCAACTTAAGGTATTCGTCGCCGCGAACGTGGCGGATGGGGAACTTGTCGGTCTGCGGCTGGAACGTCCACACGACAAAGCTCTTGAAGCCGTGGGCAATGTCCTGCGTTTTGCGGACGTATTCGAGATGCTCGATGACTTCTTCGGCGGTTTCGGCACTGCCGATGACGATGTTCGCGCTGCCGGGGAGTCCTTTCTTGTGGCAAGCGGCAAGCGTGTCGCACCACTGCTGCGCAGGGAGCTTCCTTGGGCTCAAAATCTGACGCATGCGGTCGGAGAGGATTTCTGCGCCTGCGCCCGGGACGGAACTGAGACCTGCATCTTTCAAAATGTCAAGCAGCTCATCGAGCGAAATGTTGTTGAATTCGGCAATGCGGACGAGTTCTACCGGCGAAAAACCGCGGACTTTAACGCCCAATTCTTGCGTGAGCATTTTCAGTACGTCGGTGTAATAGCTGAGCGGAATATCCTTGTTCACGCCACCCTGCAAGAAGATCTGGTCGGCGCCTTTGGCTTTGGCTTCGAGCGTCTTTTGGCGGATTTCGTCCAAGCTTAAAACGTATGCTTCGGGGCTGTGGGCTGGGCGGCAAAAACTGCAAAAGCTACAAGTCACTTCGCAAACGTTCGTGTAGTTCACGATGCGGAAAGCCGTATAGCCTACGCGGTTCCCGGGGAGTTTGGCATGGCGCACGGTGTCGGCCGCCTCGACGACTTCGGTCCATGGGACGTTCGTTAAAATTTCGAGTCCCTCCGCAGGAGTCAACCGTTCTTGAGCAATAGCTTTTTTCAACAAGGAATTCATTGCTTGTAATTATAGTAAAGAAAATAGCGAAAAAAGCGCGGTTCTAATTACAGATACGGAACAGTTCACATTTCTTAATGTACGCTATGGGCTATGGGGACGCTCGTAAACTCGCTCTGAGCACGCTCCGCTTTGGGCTGTTCTAATTACAATAACCTCATACCCCAAAGCACCGAAGGTGCGACCCCATACCTCATACCTACTATCTGTCACTGGATCCCCTCCCTAACGGTCGAGGATGACTGCGAAGAATTAACTAACAACTAATGACCAATGACCAACTTCTACTGCCTACTAACCACCAACCACTAATCTTTCGTCTTTAGTCTCTCGTCTTTCGTCTAAAAATGTTTCCTAAAATAAACATTTGTTGCGACTTCTACAATGCGTTGTTAGAGTAACCAACGAGTAATTATTTTTTTCACGAACGAAAAATGTACTTTTATTATTTTTAGCGTGGGTTTTAAGGCTCGCAAAAATAAAAAATGGGTGGAATAGCCCGAATCTTTCTGTAAAAAGAAGATTTTTGTGTTTTTGTTAGTCCATTATTTACATAAAAAAGAGTGAAAATCGCTCATTTTTAAGTAGATTTTGGTCATCGTAGGCCTAAAAGAAAACATATAAACGGAGTTATTATGCTTGACCTTCTTGCTGTCCAGTCCAGCACAACAAACGCAACGATCATTACGCTCGCTTATACCTTGATCCTTGCTTTCATTCTGTCTTCTTCAATCGCATGGACGTACGAAAAAACGTTCCTCGGGCTTTCCTATTCCAGAAACTTCGTCCAGGGCATCGTCTTGAGCGCGGTTGCGGCTTCGATGATTATGCAGGCCATCGGCGATAACGTCGGTCGCGGTCTCGGCATGATGGGCGCCCTCTCGGTTGTCCGCTTCCGTACGAGCTTCAAGGACCCGCGAGACATTATGTTCATCTTTGCCGCTCTAGGCGCGGGTATCGGTTGTGGCGTTTATGCCTGGGGTGCCGCTGTCGGCGGTACGTTTGCGTTCTGCTGTGTCGCTTTCCTTCTTTCGCGTACGGGGCTTGGTACAAAGCACTTCTTTGACGGTATGCTCCGCTTTGCTCTCCCGAACGAACCGAAAGTCCGTGGTCAAGTCGAAGATATCATGAAGGGCAACTTGAAGACGTTTATTTTGATAACGATGCGCGAAGTCGATGGCGGTGCCCGCTTGGACGTCGCCTACCAGATCCGCCTCCGTGCGACAAAGCCCGCTGCCGAAATCCTCACGATGCTTTCGAAAATCGAAGGCATTTCGGATGTCCAGTTCATGATGCAAGACGCCACGACGGAAATGTAAGGAGGAATGAGAAATGAATAAACTTGAAGATTTCCTCGATAATTTCTGGAACACTCACAAGAACAATGCGGGTGTCGCCTACGTTTATACCCACAAGCTTTCGATTGCCTGGATTCTCTGCGTGGTTTTCGCTGTAATCCTCGGCTTTGTCTATCAGGGCAAGGTTGCCATGTTCCGTGGCATTGCCGAATCGAGCGAAACGATTATCAGCCTCCCGAGCCCGACCGAAATCGTCAAGGTCTATGTGGTGCCCGGCCAGGAAGTCAAGGCTGGCGATACCCTCGTGGTCATCAACCGCCCGGACCTCACGCTCCGCATTGCCGAACTCACTCGTGAACTCGACGCTCTCGAAGGCCGCAGCAACTTGAGTTCTGCTGAAATCGACCAGAAGGTCGCCGAAGTCAAGGCGAACCTCGAAACCCGCCGCTTGGCTTTGAATGCTGAAATCCGCAACCTCGAAACGGAGTACGAAAGCAACAAGGCCATTTCCGCGAAGCTCAAGAGCCTCTCCAACTCGAAGTCCAAGTCCGAAGGCACCGATGCCATGGCTATGCGCATCAAGAGTCTCAAGAACGAATTGAACCTCGCTACCAAGAGCGCCAACGAACAAATCGCCCTCCTCCGTGGCAGTGGCCGTCTCCAGAAGTCTAGCGGCAAGAGCGAAGCTGCCAACATCCGCAAGGAACTTGCCGAAATGCGCAAGCAGCAGCAAGAACTCACCCAGATTGCAAAAGAAAACTGGGTCGTAGGCGATGTGAACGTCCGCGATGGCGAAAAGGTTTCGAGCTTTGCCCCGATCGTGACGCTTGCCCACAAGTCTCCGACGCTCATCCGCGGCTACATCAACGAACAGATTTACAAGAACACGAAAATTGGCGAAGCCGTGAAAGTGACTACCTTGACCGGTGCCGGAAAGGGCGTGGTTGGCGAAGTTGTCGGTCTTTCGAGCCGTATCGTGCCGTTCCCGACCCGTATGTGGAAGATGCCTGAACTGCCTGTCTATGGACGTGAAGTGACCATCAAGATTCCCGAAGACAACGAGTTCTTGCTGGGCGAAATGGTCACTATCACTGAAACGAGCATCCGCAATTTGCAAAAGCAGAATCAGCAACAGAAGGCTAAGAAATAAATGAAAAACGTGACTTTAATATCGCTTGCGCTCTCTGCGGCTGCAATCGCTAGCCCCCTTACTTGGGAGCGTCTTGTCGAATCCGCCAAGACTGATCCGAGGTATGAATCAGCCGAAAAACGCGCCGAGGCAACTGCAACTCCCCGCAATCTCAAGCTTTGGGACAAAATCGAGCTCCGCTACCAGCTGGACGGCTTTAGCTTTGCCAAGCACGACTTTGAACTCCGCGTGACTCCGCAGGCTTTTGGCGAACGCGCTGCTGACAAGGCTCATTACGAAGCCGCCAAGAATTACCAGCAGGCAAGCTTTGCCGTTGAACGCTCAATCCTCCTTTACGACCGTTACGAACGTGGCGTGCGTTATGTGATGCGCAAGAAGATTAACGAAATCAACAAGCAGCTTCTGCAAGTCAACAGCGACCGTATCGAGGTCTTGCACCTCAAGGCTGGGTCCGCTTCGTTCAGTGCCGAAGACTTGATGACCTCTCTCGAAAAGAACGCCTCGCTCAAGTCGAACCTCCTTTCAGACAGCACCGCGCTCCGCGATGCGGAACTCAAGCTGAAAATCTGGGTGCCGGACTTCGAAGGCGTCGATCTCGATTCAACGTTTATGCCATCCATGGATGAACTTGCCGAGTTCTTGAAGAACGGCGTGACCGTCGATGAAAACTTCCCGCTGGTAGCTCTCGCAAAAGGCAAGCGCGATTCCGACATTTCCAAGGCACAACAGGACGCGAGCAAGGACCGCGACTACATTTCGCATGTCGGAATCGGCTACTCGCTCCAGATTGAATCCTTGATGGAAAAGTACAAGGAACTGAATTGCTCGGATGTGCTAAAGCCCGAATATGCAAAATATAAAGATGAATTCATGAGAAATAGCGGTGATTGCATTGCGGATCCGTATTATACGAGCCGCAAACTTGTCGCTGACCAGGACAACCGCAAGACTGCGGACAAGTTCTTCGTGAACCTCGCGTTCCGCTTGCCGTTCTTCGACAGCAATAAGGATGCTTCTCTCCGTGAACAAATCGAAAAGCTCGATGCCGAAAGCAAGTACTTGGACGATGTTCGTGAAATAAACCAGAAGGTCGCCCGCTTGACCGAAGAAGTCCTCACGCTTATCGACCAGTGGAAGGTCTTGAAGGACTATGCCGAACAGGTGAACGCTAGCGGCTTTATGGAACAGTTCGCCCGCAATGCCGGTTCTGACCCGCTTTTGCTCCTCCGTGCCCGCGAAAGTGCACTTGAAAGTGACTTGAAGGCAGCAAAGCTCGAATACGATATTTATGCCCGCTATTTGGCATTGCTCGACTATGCCGGTGGCCTTGCCCGTCAAGATGTTTCAAACCATCTTCGTGAAGGAATCAGGTAGTTTATGGCCGAAGCCCGCGGATTCAGTCTTCTCGAACGCTTCGAGCTGAAGTACCATATCCCCGTCGAATGGGCGGACAGGATTGGTGCGTTCCTTGCTCCGTATTGCGAAGAAGACTATTATTCCAAGATTACTCCGGGTGGATTCTACTGGATTACGAATCTTTACCTCGATACGCCGTCGTGGACGTTCCTTGGCTGGAAAAAGAAACAGCTTCTGGACCGTTTCAACATGCGCATCCGCACTTATGGCGAGCACCCTTCTCAAGACGGTACGTTCCATTTTGAAGTCAAACGCAAGATTCGCAACATCTGCTACAAGAGCCGCGCCACTATCAAGGGAATCAATCCGGGCGAAGTCTGGCACATGAAGCCCGACGAATGGCCGTGCAAGAGCAGTAAAGACCGCATGTACCTCAAGGATTATTTGTACAAGACGGAACTTTACGGGGCGCACCCGCGTCTTTTGACGCAGTACAAACGCCGTGCTTGGTTCGGACTCCGTGAAGAGTATTCCCGTGTGACGATTGACACAGGCATGCGTTTCCGCGAAGAGAACGGCTTTGATTACACGGTGGATCCGCAATACATGCATTCCACTGGAATTCCGCGATTTTTCCAGCCGGGTTGCGATGCTGTGCTTGAACTCAAGTGCCCGGCTGCCCAGATGCCTTATTGGATGTTCGACTTGATTCGTGCATTGAATTTAAAGCATGGTGCATTCTCCAAGTTCGGAAATGCGGCCGCAGAATGGAAACGTGTTTATGAAAATCCGAGACGCTTCAAAAGTCCATATTGGACTCGTCTTGCGGGTAATTTTTAATATAGATTTAATTCGATAAGGTTTTAAAAAAAGGAAGGCGCTTATGAATACCAAAAAATGGCTTGCAGTTGGCACTTGTGTCTCTGTAATGGGTATGTTCTCTGCCTGCTCTGACGACGAAAGTAGCCCGGTAACTCCTCCGGATCCGGGTGTGTCTAGTTCTACAGTGATTGTTCCGGGGTCTTCGGATGCTGTGCCGCCTGCGAGCAGTGCTGGTAACCCGACTCCTTCTTCGGCTGTTGTGCCGACATCTTCTTCGGCTGGTACTGTTCCTGTGTCTAGTTCGAATTACGAAGATAAGCCTGTTGATACGACCGCGACCTATATGGGTGTTTCGGAAATCATGTATAACGCTCCGGATAAATCGGATTTGGAATGGGTCGAAGTCTATATCAAGTCAGGACCGGATCTTACCAATATGCAGTTGAGCAATGTCCGTTTGGATGGTGCTGTCAACTTTGCGTTCCCGGCAGAAAGTTTAAAGTCGGGCGAGTATGTCATCGTGACAAACAATGTTGACTTGTTCAAGCAGACTTATAAGAATTTGCCTGCTGGGTGTCGCGTCTTTGGACCGTGGGATAAGGACCCGAAGACGGGGACTGTCGCAAAGCTTGTCAACGAAGGTGATGTTGTTGATGTCAAGATTAGGGGCGAAGGCGACGCCAGTGCTGCATTTGGCAATAATCCGCCTTGGCCTAGCCTTGCAGACGGTAAGGGCAGAACGCTCGTGTATAAAGGTTCCGGCAACGAAGCGGACCCGTCTTCTTGGGGGGCTAGTGCTGTTGCCAATGGTAATCCGTGCTCCAAGGATGACAAGGTCGTTGAAGGAATTACGGTTCGTTTGAACGAAATCAAGCCTTATGCACTTGGCGTTTCCGATGGCTGGATTGAACTTTACAACTATGGTGATGCTCCCGTCGATGTCAAGGGATGGGAACTCGAATCCAAGCTGAAAGGCAAAAAGTGGCCTATCGGTGGTGCTAGCACTGTTGTTCCGGCAAAGGGCTATTTGCTCCTCGAAGCGACAGCCGCTGTGTTCGGTGACGGCCTCTACTTGAGCGATAATGGTGATGAAATTTATCTGTACGAAACTGCCGCTGGCACACGTACGGGTAAAGAAACAAGCTTGCAGATCTTTGCGGGCAAGCAGTCTAGTGGCATCGTGGATGTTGCCGGTACTACGGCTCAGGGTGCCATGGCGACGGAAACTCCGAATGCTGCAAACTCCGCGCTTAAGGCTGGTCCGATTTTCATCAGTGAAATCCATTACCACGAAAACGAACAGGATCTTAAGGATTTGGAATTCCTTGAACTTGTAAACAAAGGAACTGCTGAAGTCGCTTTAGTCGAAAGCATCAACAACACTCCGCAAGGCTGGAAAGTCGAAGGCCTCAATATGGAATTTGCTGCGGGAGATGTGATTCCGGCAGGTGGAAAGATGGTTCTTTTTGATGACTCCCTCAAGAACTACGAATCTCAGCTCCGTACTCGTTATAACATAGACGCTGCTGTTCCTGTTCGTTTCTATGCAGGTAAACTCTCGAACCGCGGTGAAACTGTTGCAGTGAAAAAGCCGTACTCGTTTGTGACGAAGGCTGATGGCACCAAGCAGTGGTACTATGAGCTTTCTGACGCTGTGCTTTATAGTGACCGCTGGCCGGATTTGTATGCAGCCGATGGCAAGGGCAAGAGCCTCAATCGTAAGGACTTTACGACGATGGGTTATGGCTACACCAATTGGACTGTTGCTGATCCGACTCCGGGCAAGTAAATTTATATAAGACTGGCACCCCAGCCATTCCCTTTATGCTGTCACCCCGGCCACTGAGCTCTTTGACCACTTAGTTCTTTAGAACTTACGTGGTCATGATCCGCGTATGGGGACGGGGTTTATTTTTTATCTTTTTGAGTTTTAAGCCAAAAGTTCCGACATTTTGTCGGAACTTTTTTTATTGCATTACGCTTTTTGGCCGTTTTACAATTGTTGTTCTCAGAATCTTTTAGTATTATTAAAGTATCATGAAACGGTACATTGAAATTATTTTATGTGGCTGTGTGGGAGTGAACGCCACTTCGCTTTCTTTGCAAGAAGCTTTGGACATGGCCATGGCCAACAATTCAAAAATCAAGGCCGAAAGGGCTAAAGTCGATATCGCTCAAAGTGGCGAAGATGAAGCTTTTGCCAGGTTTCTCCCGACGGTGAGTCTTTCTGCAGGCATCACTAAAATCAATGACCCTATTTCAATCGATCTTGGGCGCATTCAAGAACCGCTAGGTGAAATTGCTGGTGCTGCCGCCTATTCTAAAGCATATATAGATGCATACAACAAGGCTTCGGCTGGTTATAAGCAGGCTTACGAAGGTGCCTACGCAAAAACGGGGAGTGAAGCTCAGGCAAAGGCGTACGCCGAAAATGCTTTGAAAGAAAAAATGGGGTCTAGTTCTCCGGATGAGATAGCGCAGATGGCTGCAAACCAATATGGTGCCAAATCGACAAAGGATATAAACGATGCCGATTTCAACATGAAGGTGCAGGACGATTGGTTCTTTAACGCTCGCCTTACTGTTGTTTGGCCGATTTTTACCGGTTTCAAGATTTATTCTGCATACGATGCTGCCAAAGAGAACGTGAACGCCCGCAAAGCCGAATTCGAAATGGCTCAGAACACGGTGCTCATGGATGTGGCAACGAAGTACTTTACGCTTCGTTTGTGCGAAGAACTGGTGGGCATGCGCGAAACGACCAAGAAGGACCTTGAAGAACATCTGAACCGCTCCAAGAAGCTCGAAGAAGGCGGCCAGATTAGCAAGACGGAACGTCTCCGTGCCGAAGTCGCCCTTGCCGAAGCCGAAAACGCTTACGAAGACGCTCTCCGCGACCAGTCGCTAGCCCGCATGGCTCTTGCAAGCCTCTTGCACACGGACACGAGCCTCACCGCGACGACTCCCGTGGAATCTCCCGAAGGCATCCGTTCGATGGATGAATTCAAGGCCCTCGCTGTGGAAAAGCACCCGGGACTGCGTCAACTCCGCATTGAACGCAAGCGCAACCAAAATGCTGTAAAAGCAGCCCAGGCCGATTACTATCCGACGGTAGCGTTGTTCGGCTACAAGGAACTTTATACAAAGGACTTAACGCTCCTAGAACCGGAATGGGCGATAGGCGCCAAACTACAGTGGGATATTTTCAAGGGTGGCGACACGCGTGCCAAGGTGAGTTCCGCCAAGGCGATGGACCGCTCCTTGGGCAGCCTCGAAGAAGAGACGATTGACAATTTGAAGCTCCTTGTCGAAAAACGGTGGCGCGAACTGGAACACGCGAAGGGAAGACTCACGAGCCTTGTCAAAACGCGTGAACTAGCGGTCGAAGCTTTGCGTAGCCAGAACAAGGCGTACGAAGCAGGTCTTGCGACTGGTCTTGAGGTGGTAGATGCTGAACTTGCGCTTTCCCGTTTGCAGGTGGCCGACCTCAAGGCTCATTACGATGCCGTTATCGCATGGCTTGGACTCCTTGAAGCGGCAGGTGAAGTTTCTACTGCTGGGACGCTCTTGGTATCAAAACAGCTCGTTGTTGATGCTTCGACAAGCTCAGCAACCGGCGCTACTGCCGAAAGTGCTGCGACTCCTGTAGAGCCGGCAAATGCAGTCGAAGAGTCCGCGACTTCTGCGGAACCGATTCCGGCTCAGGCAGATTCGGCGAATGCCGTTAAACCTGCTGAACAAACTTTAGAAACGGAGAAAAAATAATGAACGCATTGAAGATGATTGGAAAAGTTATTGTAGTACTGGCCCTGATTGTGCTTGTCATTATGGGCATCTCCCAGCTCCAACAGTTTGCCACGCAGCCGCGTGAACAGTTCTTGCAAGGCCAGATGGAAGCTCGCCGTGTGCTTGTGGCGGGGAAAGTCCCTGGCCGTATAGAACGTTTGCTTGTCCATGAAGGCGATGTCGTGACGAAGGATTCCTTGGTCGCCGTCATCAGCAGCCCGGAAATCGAAGCTAAGAAAATCCAGGCACGTGGTGCCCTTGGGGCAGCAAAGGCGCAGGCAAGCAAGGCTCGCAACGGTGCCCGCAGCGAGGATATTACGGCTCTCAAGGCCATGGCAGACCGAGCCCAGGAAGCCGCAACTCTTGCAAAGAACACTTACAACCGCGTGCAGAAACTCTACAACGAAGGAGTCTTGCCGCTCCAAAAACGCGACGAAGCCGAAACGCAGATGAAGGCAAGCCAAGCCGCCGCCGATGCTGCCCGTGCCCAGTACAACCAAGCTGTTGCCGGTGCCCGTAGCGAAGACAAGGCCGCCGCAAACGCTCTCGTGCTACAGGCGAAGGGTGCTAACGCCGAAGTCGATGCCTACCTCGAAGAGACTAAAATCCGCACGCCGATTTCTGGCGAAGTCTCGCTGAAGCTTGCCGAAGAAGGCGAAGTCGTAGGCTCTGGCATGCCGATTATCGCCGTGACGGACTTGAACGATTCCTGGGCGGTGTTCCACCTCCGCGAAGATTACCTCAAGAATGTGTTCAAGGGTAAAAAGTTCTATCTCCAGGTTCCGGCGCTCGACAAGACTGTCGAAATGGTCGTGAGCTATATTGCTTCTGTTGGCGATTACGCCACATGGCGTAGCTCCAAGGAAAGTTCCGGCTTTGACCTCAAGACGTTCGAAGTCCGTATGCGCCCGACCCACAAGGTCGAAAATCTCCGCCCGGGTATGAGCGTTCTGTTCCCCGTTGATGATATCAAGTAAGCTGGAATAGAAGGTTATCGTGCTGAAGGGTCTTTTAAAGACTATCGGGAAGGTTTATTTCGGCCACAAAATCGTTTTGTGGATGATACTTACGGTATTGCCCGTAGGCGTTTCCGTGTTTATGCTGGAAATGTTTTCGTCCGAAATCGTACAGCATATCCCGATAGGCATAGTCAAGCAGGATAATAGCCAGCTCGCAGACCGCCTTGAAATGGCTCTCCAATCAAGCCCGGTGCTCGATGTAAAGCTGTTGTGCCATGACATGGGCGAATGCGAACATGCGGTCATCCGCGGTGATTTGCAAACGTTTATCGTGTTTCCGAATGATATGGAACGTCGGGCGCTCCGCCTGGAAACGCCTGTGATTCCAGTTTATTCCAGCGGCCAGAATTACCTCACGAACATGTTTGCGACAAAGGAAATTCGTGCGGTGCTCACCGATGTGGGTTCTGAACTTTTTACAGCATCGTTCGATGACCCGATAAAGACGGAAATCCATTCGGTCGGGAACATTGAAGGCAATTATCAAGGTTTCTTGGCTCTTGGGCTCATTTCTGCAATGTTCCATTTGGCAGCGATGCTTGTGGCTGTTTATATCGCGTCGTTCCCGCTTCGCGATAAGCGTGTTCGTGAATTTTACCAATATGCGGAACGTTCCTGGGTGACGTTAGCCGTCGCTTCGTTTGTTCCGGCTGTGGTTATTCTTTGGCTGGAATACATGGGCTGTTATGCTTACACGCACCGCATGCTTATGCCCATGAGTTTTGAAGAATTTGTAATGGTTTCGGTCGCACAGCTTTTGATGGTCATTTGCTGTGTCGGGGCCGGAATGGTTTTTGTGGGCGTGACAGGCGTGATGCGTATTGCGACTGGCGTTTCGGGCGTAATTGGCGGCCCTGCGTTTGCTTTTGCTGGCCAGACGTTCCCCGTGATGGCGATGCCATTTGCCGTGCGCTGTTTTGCATTCGTGCTACCGCTTACGCATGTGCTTCGCGTGCAGTCCATGATGCTTTTAGGGGATGTCGGCATGGCTGCATCTTGGGAAGTCATCCAGCTTATGGCAGGCATGGCCTTGTTCTGGACTTTATTTGGTTGCCTTGCGATGGAGCTTCGCTGGAAGTTCCGCCTAAAGCATGATTCCAAGATGCCCGTAGTCGTTGAAGAAGATAGTCACGTTGCCGTTGTTCGTTCTCATTTTAAAGAACTGTTGAATAAAATCAGGAGGCGAAAAAATGATTAGTCGTCTTTTGAAAGTGACGTTGACGGAATGGAAGTTGTTTTTCACTGATCCTGCGGCAGTGCTTTTGCTTGTTGTCGCTGGAATCCTCTATGCGTTCTACTATCCGACGGCGTATATGAATCAGACTGTGACTCGTGTGCCGGTGGCGGTCGTAGATTTGGACCATTCCGCAAAGTCCCGCGAATTAACTCGTATGGCTTCTGCAACGCAGCAAGTCGAAGTCCGGGCGGTCTATAACGACATGCTCGAAGCGGAGACGGCCATGGCGCGCGAAGATATTTTCGGCTTCATGGTCATTCCGGAGAACATGGAAAAAGACTTGCTGAACAAAAAGCAGACGAAGATAAACATCTTTACGCATGGCGCGTACGTGATGCTTCACGGTACAATCGGGACTGCTTTCTCGACGTGTGCGTTGACGGTCGGAGCCGTGAGCAAGGTGAAGGCTATTGCGCTTGGCAAAAAGGTGCCGTCGGCAAAGGCGATGGCTATGCGCGACCCGATTCCGCTATCTATACAGACGATGTTCAACAATACGGGTAGCTACTCGAATTATGTTGTTCCGAGCGTGCTTGTGGTGATTTTGCAGCAGTCGTTGATTATCGGCATTTGCATTATGGGCGGTGCTCGTGGACATAGGCGTTTCCGCCGCAACCAGCGCTATTCCGAAGTCGAAAACGAAAGCATGCCGTATCGTTATTTAGGGCGTGCTCTTGCGTACTTCTTACATTATTGCGGATTTATTTTGTTCTATCATTGCTTTATTTACAATGTCTTTGACTTTCCGCGTCGAGGCGAACTCTTGCCGATGGTGGTGTTTGCTGTGGTGTTCTTGTCGTCGGTCATTAATTTTGGGATGTGCCTTTCGCAAGTGTTCGTGCATCGCGAATCCAGCATGCAGTTGTTCCTCAACTTCTCCATTCCGATACTCTTCCTTGCGAACTTTAGCTGGCCGAGCTACTTGATGCCGAGTTGGATGGTGGGGCTTTCTTACATTTTGCCGAGTACGTTTGCTGTGCCTGCATGGCTTTCGATTGAGCAGATGGGTGGAGACATTTACGATGTGGCGCCTAAGCTATACCTGCTTGCTATCCAGGCTGTGATTTACCTTGTGCTGGGCTTGTTCCTCACGCATTTCCGCGACAAGACTCACTTCAAGACTGGCGACATGTAAAAAGTGCCGACGATAAGCAAAAAAGAGTGACGAAGTCACAGACGCTTTCGCCAAAGATTTTGTAAATTATTGAAAAAACAAAAAGTCAACAGTCGTTAGTCCATAGTCGTTAGAACCAATGACCAACAACCAACAACCAACCATTAACCACTGTTTACTAATACCTACAACCTAAAACCTATTACCTAATTATGATGTTCGATCCTTTATACATGATGATTCTCGTGGTGACACTCGCCCTTTCGGGTATAGTTTCACTGCTTGTCAAGAAACGCTTTGCCGCTGGCCAAAAAGTCAATATTTCTAGCGGGCTTACCGGTGCCGATGTGGCGAAAGCCATCCTCATGGAAGCAGGCATTACCGATGTGAAAGTGCTCAAGCACCAAGGGTTCCTTTCGGACCATTACAACCCGCTGAACAAGACGCTCAACTTGTCGCCCGAAGTCTATTCTGGCCGCAACGCGAGTGCCGCAGGCGTTGCCGCTCACGAAGTCGGCCATGCCATCCAGCATGCTCAAGGCTATTTCCCGATGTGGCTTCGTTCGGCGATTGTCCCTGCCGCAAACATAGGTTCTAATCTTGGACCATGGCTTGTCATTATCGGCATTATGCTCATGGGCATGGGCAAAGCTCTTGGGCACTCCCTTGCGATTGTGGGCGTTATTCTTTTTGGACTTGCGACGCTTTTTACGCTAGTGACCGTGCCTGTTGAATTTGATGCCTCCGCCCGTGCCAAAAAGGCTCTCGCCCGTATGGAAATTGTTTCGCCGGGCCGCGAATACAATACGGTTTCGGGAGTGCTCTTTGCTGCTGGCCTCACGTATGTCGCGGCTGCAATTTCTTCCATCTTGCAGTTGCTTTATTGGGCGTATCGTGCCGGCCTCCTTGGCGGTCGCAACGACGATTAGCGATTTGCCGTCTTCGGTTTGTTCAAGCCTCGCTTCGGCGGGGCTTTTTTGTCCATCAATATTGCAGCATAATTTGCGAAAAATGGTCAATATTGGTGGTTAGGTGCATTTGCCAAATTTTTTTGCACTTTTCCGTTGAAAAAGTCATATCTTTATAGGGAGTATTTTTCAGGGGAGCAAAATGGAATACCAAAATATTGATATTAGCACTTGGACTCAAGTGGGCGAAGGCGGTAACGGGAAAACTTATGTGCATCCAGACCATCCTGATATTCTTTTGAAAGTGAATAAACCGCCTTTTTGCGAAGAATCTTACGTAAAGCAGGAGCTTGATGCGGCCAATCATGTTTTTGAATTGGGAATTCCGTCACCGCGTATGTACGATATTGTGCGTGTGGGCGACGGCTTTGGCCAGCTTGTAGAACTCATCAAGGGAAAGAAGTCGCTTTCACGGATTTGTGCTGACGATCCGTCGTGCATTGGCGAGGCCGCTTCAATGCTTGCGGAACAGGGTAAGCGTTTGCATACAACGCCTTGTAACACGGAATTTTTTCCTAATGCTAAAGAGCTTGCGTTGAAAGGTCTTGAAAAGTCTGACTTTGTTTCAGACGAAGATCGGAATAAGATAAAAAAATTCATACAGAGTCTTGGTGACGAAACTACTTGTGTGCACGGTGATTTTCAGATGGGTAATCTGGTGGTCTCCGGTGATGGCAAACCCTATTGGATAGATTTAGGGCGTTTCTGCTATGGCTCGTCGATGTTTGATATGGGACATTTGTTTATGCTTTGCTTTGTCTATTCCAAGTTCCCGCAGGCTTTAGAATTGGTTCACATGTCCGAAGAGCAACTGCATATCTTTTGGGATAAATTTGCGATGGCCTATACGGGCGATGCAGACCACGTTGCATTTGATGCTCTTGCCGGTAAATTTGCACCACTAGATATTTGCATCCGTACAATTTGGGCACCGCCATCCGAGGCTTTCAAGAACTTGTTTACAAATTTAATCCATTCCTTAGTAGAAAAATTTTATTAAAAGGAATGACTACTATGAGTGAATTCGAAAAAATAAATCTTGATGATTATATCCAAACAGGTGAAGGTGGGTCGTCGCTTACCTACAATCATAAAAACGGCAAGACTCTGGCCAAACTCTTTAAACCAGGCTTTGAAGCTGACCGTGCCAAAGAAGATTTTTTGACATCGAGTACGGTTTATGAATTGGGTATCCCCACACCCAAACCTTATCGCCTGTTGACGGATGGTTCTCGTTTTGGTGCTGAATACGAACTTATTCAGAATAAACGCTCTCTTTCGAGAATCATTGCTGACGAACCGGATCGTTTAAATGAGTTGTCGGTGACTCTAGCTCGGATGGTGAAAAAAATACACACCACGAAAGCGGAGACATCTCGCATTAAATCAATGAAAGAAAAAATCCGTCAGTTTTATTTGGAAAAAGATTTAGTGCCGGAAGATTACAAAATCAAGGCGTTGCAGTTTATAGAGCGGGTACCCGACACGCCAATGTGCCTTCATGGAGATTCCCAACTGAGCAATGTTATTACGGACGGCAAGCGGACTCTTTGGATTGATGTTGGTGATTTTGGCTACGGTGTGCCGGAATGGGATTTGTGTCTGCTTTGGAGCATGACGCATTACATGGATGCATCGAAAGCGGAATATATCTTTCATCTGAAACCAGAAACGCTTCGGGCTCATTGGGATATCTTTATTTCATCGTATCTAGAAACAACGGATAAACAGAGAATCGAAGAGTTTGAACATAAAATTCTTCCGTTCACATCTGCCAAGCTCCCATATATTTATGATACAGTTTTGCGTATGCGAATGCCGGATATCGCTTTCCAACATTTGATAAAACGATTTGGATAAATTTATGTCTTTGTAAAAGATTTCCATTACAGGGCAAAACGGAACTTTGTAATGGCAATCGAATTTGGTGCATTGTAATGTAGAAAGCGAGGCGAAAATCTTTTGGTTTTATGAGGCTCAGAGCGTAAAGGAAATGCTGTAAAAAATCAAGTATGGATGATTTTTGTTATTTTTTAACCATTATGGCAACTATTCCAACTCTAAAAGAAAATCTCGTTATTGAAAATATTCGCCCGAACATCGAGGGCGGCCGCTTCATGCTTAAGCGTGAACCCGGCGACACCGTGACACTGCAAGCCGATATCTTCCGCCACAGTCACGAAAAGTACGATGCTGCAATTTTTTACCGCCATGTTTCCAAGAAAAAGTGGGAACAGGCTCCGATGCACTTTGTAGATAACGACCTTTGGGAAGGTACGTTTACAGTCGGCAACATCGGCTATTACGAATACAAGATTTGTGCATGGACTAAGGAACCGAAGGATGTTCCGACCGAAAGTCCGGTGATGAAGCTCCGCGTTGATCCGACCTACAGCCGCGTGGGTACATGGTACGAAATGTGGCCGAAGAGCCAGGGTACGGACCCGAAGAAGTCTGCAACATGGAAGGATTGCGAAAAGCAACTCGACTACATTGCCGGCCTCGGTTTCGATACAGTTTATCTTGTTCCGATTCATCCGATTGGCGTTACCAACCGCAAGGGCGCGAACAATGCGCTCCATGCCAAGGTTGACAAGAAGGGTAATCCGCTTGAACCGGGATGCCCTTACGCTGTCGGTAACAAGAACGGCGGTCACTACGATGTGGACCCTGAACTCGGTACGATGAAGGACTTCGAGCATTTTGCAAAGACGGCTCGAGCAAAAGGTCTTCGTCTTGCTTTGGACATCGCTCTCAACTGCAGCCCGGACCATCCGTACGTGAAGTCTCACCCGGAATGGTTTTACCACGAACCGGATGGTAGCATCAAGTTTGCTGAAAACCCGCCCAAGAAGTACGAAGACATTTATCCGTTTGATTACTACAACAAGAACTACAAGGCTCTGTGGCAGGAAATCGAGAACATTATTTTGTTCTGGGCTGACAAGGGCGTTGAAATTTTCCGTATCGATAACCCGCACACCAAACCGTTCCCGTTCTGGGAATGGCTGATTGCAGACGTCAAGGAAAAACGTCCGGAACTCGTGTTCCTCGCTGAAGCTTTCACCCGCCCGAAGATGATGCATCGTTTGGCAAAGTCCGGTTTCGACATGAGCTACACATATTTTGCATGGCGCTCTGCCAAGTGGGAATTCGAACAGTACCTGAAGGAACTCACGCAGTCCAACGCCAAGGAATACATGCGTGGTATTTTCTTCCCGACAACGCCGGATATTTTCCCGAAGTATCTTGCATACAAAGGTGCGAATGCGTTTAAGCAGCGCTACTTCTTGGCCGCGACGCTTTCTAGCTTGACCGGTATGTACAACGGATACGAACTCTGCGAAAACATCCCGAGCCCGATTAAGGAAGAACTTGCCGATAGCGAAAAGTATCAGTACAAAGTACACAACTGGAGTGGTCCGGGTATTCAAGACTTTGTTCGTCGTTTGAACGTCGCTCGTCAGGAACATGCTGCATTGCAGGAATACGATAACCTCGAATTCCATTATGCGCAGAATGACCAGTTGATGGTTTATTCCAAGAAGTCCGGCGATGACGTGATTCTTTGCGTGTGCAACATGGATATGGATCACGTGCAAGAAGGTGTTGTGGAACTTGACATGGCTAAGCTCGGCCTGAGCGAAGATGCGTTCTACTTCTTGAAGGATGTCGTGACGGATGAAAGCTACGTCTGGCGCGGCAATAAGAACTATGTGCGTCTTGACCCGGCTAAGGCTCCTGGCCACATGTTTATCTTGAAGAAAATCTAAGTTGAATTTGAAAATCTAGTTCTCGCTTGTGATCCCGGTCATCGTACCGGGATTTTTGCACAGAGCAATTCTGTAAATGCGGGAAAAAGTAAAAGAAAAGGCCCGACGCGCTCGCATCGGGTCTTTAAAATTTTTGTGTTGTTTGTAAAAAAAACATTACAAACTAAATGTTTGTTGACAAAATAAAATGATAATATAAATTTATCTTAAATAAAGGTTATTTGAATGAAATTGTGCCGAATTTTGTTTATCTTGTTATTTCTTTTGAGTTGTTCGCTTTGGGCATCCACGTTCTCTGTTCGGCTTTTGAGTGAACGACACCGTACCGAATGGAATTGGGTGGAATATCGTTTGTCGCTGACAAACTTGTCGAATTCGCCACTCGTAAATCCGACAATTCGTTATTTTGCTGAGAATCCGAGAGTCCAATATTGCAAGGCGAATCCTAATGATACGGCCTGTTCTGGGATGCAGTATGGTAGCTACGGGATTGATTCTACACTTAGGGCGGTTGTGGACTACCATTCCGTAGTGCATTCCGTGACACCTTCGTTTTACTATGGCTCTGAATACGCCGCTATCTCGTTAAAATTTCATGGGACTATTCCTGCTCAGGCAACGTCAGTCGTTCATCTTAGGATAATGAAGGAAAATTACCCTGCATGGGATTGTTCACATGATTATTCGTATCAGACAAATGCGGCCACTCAAGAAAACTACAAGATGGCTGTTTATGATGACGATGGAAACATTCTATGGGGAAATGACCCTGTCGCTGTGAAACGTGATACAGTAAATGTTTATTGGTACGACCGTTCTTCGATTTCTGTGATTACGCCTTATGAAGCGAAGGATTCATCAAAGACGCTCAAAGGCCGTTTTTGGTTGCTCAAGGAAAAATCATTGACTGATGGCGAACGGACTTCGTTAAATGAAATTGGCGCAAATCTTCTTGAAACGACCCGCTATCAAGGCAAGGGGTTGCATTTGTTGAAGTCCACTTTACCTATAAAAAAGAAAACGTTGGATTCGTCTCTTTCAGAATTTTATAACGCATTCTCTGTTGACGATACTACGAGAATACCCTTGACTCTCTATCCTGATGATATTTACGAACAAACGCAAACATGCAATGCGAACGATTCTTGCATGACTGTTGTGAATACCCGTTCTGCGATTAATATGGTGGTGGAATGCTGGCCTGATTTGCCTATGAACGAGTGTAAACAAATTGTAATGCAATGCAGTGGCGATACCGCTTATATTGACCGTCGAATTATTTTGGCGAAGGTCCGCAGGGACTCTTTGCAGTGCTTGGAAAAACATTGCGATGTAAGAGGAGTTCGTGTACTGCGTAAAGGTGTTGCGGATAATGATAAAGGCAGAAAGGCTGTTAAATTGACTGAATTGCAGGGCATTGATTTTAAGTGGAAACAAGCTTTGCAAGCTGTTGAGGTGACTACAGATTGGTTGTCGAATGCAGATTATACAGGAGAAGGTATTTCTGTCGGAGTTTATGATGGAGGTATTGATTTTTCACATCCTGGGTTCAATGAATTGGATTCAAATGGTAAAGATAAACCGAGAAAGGCTGAAGCAGACGATCTTTTTTGGATGGCGATGGATAGTTATGGGTTTGATGAACATGGAACTCATGTTGCTGGGATTATTGGCGGTAATGGCAGAATGTCTGATTTTATTGCTAATGCTCAACCCTATCAATTTAGAGGCGTTGCTCCCAAAGTAAAATTTTATTCTGATTCAATGTGGTTTGATAATCAAAGAGGCGATGTTGTAAATCATTCGCATTATATAAAAGAAGGTACAGGCTTGGTTTATGACACAGCTTCTAAGAGGGATGAAAGGAAGAATCTGGTTTTTTATGGTGAAATACACAGAAATTTAGATAGGAATATTTTTTATGATTGGAAGGATTCTTCTGATATGGGTGATTTTCGTTCTAAAACTTTTGTTTTAACTGCTGGTAATAATGGAAAAAGTATGACAAAAAGTATAAATGCTAGAGGATATCATTCTATAACAAATGATTCTAAAAATGCCATTGTTGTTGGAAACTTTGATCCCAAAACAATGGAATTGAGCGAAACTTCTAGTCTTGGACCAACTTGGGATGGCCGTATTAAACCAGACATTATGGCTCCTGGTTCGAATATTATGTCCAGTGTTCCAATTGGATTAGTGGGGGTGTATTATGAGTCGTTGTCTGGCACATCGATGGCCGCTCCCTTTGTATCAGGAATAGCTGCTTTAATGTATCAAAAGTTTCAAAAGCAAACAGGAATTTCTTTGGATTCGTTCTCTATGCGTAATTCCACTACGAAAGCTCTGCTAATTCATTCGGCTATTGATATGCAGGGGTGCTCAAATGAAAATGTGGATATAGCAAATTTAAATGAAATACAAAAACAACCTCGAACCTGTACGCCATATACTCAAGGTCCGGATTTTGCAACAGGTTGGGGACGTATGAACGCTAAGGGTGCTTTGGCTTTGATTGATAGGTATGATGCAAATACAAGAATGTTTGCGCGATTTCGTGAATTTAAAATGTATGAGGGAAACGAAAATAAAAAAATTTGGAAAATTTTTGTTCCTGAAAATCAAAAAAAGTTAAGAATATCTCTTGTTTGGGATGATGCTCCTGGAATGGAATTTGATCGAGAAAATTACATGTCGAAGAAACTTGTAAATGATTTGGATTTATATCTTGTATCTCCATCGGGAAAGATTCATTATCCTTGGAGCTTGAAACCATTGCCAACGAAAAATATGAAGAAAAAAGGTGTTGAGTATGAATTTGAGAGAATAACAAGTCGTGCATGGGGGTATGAAAAAATTTCTTTTGATGATGCTGGTAATCCTGCATATAATGATTGTGGATCGTATGATGTTGTTATAGATAGTTGTTTTGATAGGCTGAACAATGTGGAAGTTGTGGATGTTGAAAATCCAGAACCGGGTTTGTGGCAGGTTGTTGCTAGAGGTTTTAAGGTGGAAACAGGCAATAGCCCTGATGGAAAAGCTCAAATAGCATCAATTGCTAGTGATTTTGAATTGATGGATAAAATGTATAATAATGAACATCCTTATGAGGCGAATGCAAAAATGTGGGAAATTCGTGATCTTGGTGATGGTTTCTTGGAACATTATGTGACGTTTAGCTCAGAAACTTCTCTCGGACAGGGCGACCATATTTATTTGTACGATGAATGGGATAATTTAATTGGCGATTATATGGGAAATTCTTTAGCGAATCAACGTATTATTGTGAAAACAAAATTTTTAAAGATTATATTATTTAGTAATGATGACCAAAGTCAGGGGTGGGGTTACTCTATAAGTAAGGTCGAGCACATTCCTTATGGGGTATTGCAGGTTTTATTTCCGCCATACAAGAAAGGAGAATAAAAAATGAATCGTTTCCATAGTATTCTGTTTATGGTGATTTTAGCTTTTGCGAGTTCTGCATTTGCAGCCGAGCACAATTCCGTTGATGGTAAATGGTTAGGGAATGGATTTTTTGATATAGCGAAAGAAAACAATGAGGGTGGGTTTTCGATTTCGAAATGGGATTCCGCTGGTGGTGTTTATTTATTTGTAGAGTATGGTTGGGATGGCCCTTGCTGCGTTTCTCCTGATTACTTAAGATTCTCTATTGGCAAAAATATCGTTGGTAATCAAAATGATAGTATATGGTTGCTTACTGATTTCACCAATATTGATACATTGCATTCGGAACTTAAAAAAGGTAAATCGCTCACTTTGAAAAATTTCACAAAATTGGAGTTTGACTCAACTCATGTTCAATATTTGGTACACGCGACCAATCAACGCGGAGATATAGAAATAAAGAGTGGTTTACCTCTTGAGAATAGTCCTAATTTTCATGATTATATTGAATCGTTGTCTAATTTACATGGAAATGACTATGTTCTGTACAAAAGAGAAAATATGGTAACGGCACTTTGTGGAATAACAAGTGGAGGATGTTACTATAAAGTTGGATGCTTTTATCGAAATGATGGGTTGCTATTTTTTGATTCACTCCCAGATCCAGAAGGAATGGTTCGCACTGTGGGGTGCCCAGATGGTATGGGTTCTCCCTTGCCTCCGATAAATCAAAATTTAAATAAATTAAATATCTTAGACGCTAAAACATATAAAATCAATGGCTCTCCTGCTACAAAAGGTTCTTCAAACATCGTCATTCAAAATAAACAACCAAAGCTCTGGCTCAAAGGAAAATAAAATGAAAAAGATACTCTTTGTAATTTTCACCGTCGCAGTACTAACTTTTGCTACGGAACGATGTAATTCTGGAGTTTATGAAATTCAAGCGCCTGTTGGCTCTTGTAATAATGACGGCTATGTTTGCAACGTTGCCACAGACCAAAATGGTGGAGTTTTGTTTGAACTTGGAAAAACGGCAAATTGCAGTGAAATTGATATGACAAAATTCACTACATATCCTATAAAAAGTGCAACGGAATTGAATATGGATTCTACGATAAATGAACTAAAACTTTATATGATGGAAGATCCTATGGAAAAAGTTGGGGCTTTAGCTGTTGCTACAAATACAGCTTTTATCATAAATGCCCTTAATGAGAAATTTAAGGTTTGCGTTATTTACCACAGAGCTGTTGCTGCACAAGATTCTAATGACTATAATTTTGGTAGTATCCGGCTACAATCTATACAAAAATGCGATTGATTGCTCTTGAATGCAAAAAGGCCCGACGCGCTCGCATCGGGCCTTTGAAATTTATATAACTTTTGAAAAAATGTAAAAACGAGATTTTTAAAGATTA
>Ga0129307_1001314_pt1 | contig 27295 bp, 24 predicted proteins | sample P1105metagenome_FD_94437 | JGI IMG/M metagenome (GOLD analysis project Ga0129307, IMG submission 94437) | Capybara group fecal microbial communities from Wisconsin, USA - P1105 metagenome | ecosystem: Host-associated > Mammals > Digestive system > Large intestine > Fecal | place: USA: Wisconsin...
GAAAGCATAATAACCGATAGAAGTCACGCTGTTGGGGATCTTCACGGATTTCAGGTCGCTGCAATAATAGAAAGCATAATCTCCGATGGATTTCACACTGCTGCCGATGGTCACGGAGGTCAGCTCGCTGCATCTGTAGAAAGCAGAACTGCGGATGGAAGTCACGCTGTATGTCGTCCCCCCATGCGTTACTGTTTTGGGGATGGAAACAGTCCCTAAATACTTGGTGCCATCTGGATTGCTTGTCACTTCAGCTGTCTTGTCTTTAGAAATTAGATTGTACCAGATACCTTTAATCACCACAGGATCGGCACTTGCCATCATTGGCAGGAGCATTGCCAATAACATGAATAATAATTTCTTTTGTTTCATACGTTTAAAATTTTGATTAATAAATTGAATTGAATTTGTTGTTTCGCTAAGACACAAAAAGAAAACGTGGACTACTTACTTCGTCTACGTTTCTCGAGGTATCGCCAAACACCTATGCAATCATATTCGAGTAAAAGCCCACGCCGTCGGCGTGAGCATCCTTGCTTTTACTCTTGATTGCTTCTTAAATTTTAGGCGATATTTCGAGAAACAAGATTCAAGCGGACGCTTCTATTGTGTTGTTTTATTCTTCTCGTTGCTATGTTACTATACGCAGTTTGTTTTGATTAGTTATACATACGGCTGCAAATATATGAAATATTTCCTTATGTTCCAAACAATTCGCCGATTATTTGGCCTTTATCACACACAAAAGAGGCTTTTTGTGCATAAGAAAAGGCACTCCGCTTTATCTTATCTGATATTGCTGAGCAACTGCGAGGCTGGGGTCTCCTGCATCCGGATGTAGGCAAAGAGTTTCTTGCCAGCGTCCTTCAGGCTGGCACCAAACACATAGACCATATCGTCGATGATCAAAAAACGGTCGTGGTTATGCTGACAGACATTGATGGTAATAGGTGGATACTGCTGGTTGTGGCGCTGAAGGTCGAGCTGCTGTTGTTGCCCGTTGCGATTTTACTCTGTACCCAACTGATATGATGACGTCAAGCGAATAAAATGGCACTGGCTTCTTTACACCATTAACGTGTATTTTTTGCACGTTATTCTCTCGCCGTAGTTCACCTTCATTAAATACGTTAATAACATGACGGCCGTTGCGTCTTAAGGGGATTGAGCCCTTGTTTTATGCTAAACTGGATCGGTACCATTCAAAGAGTTTCTGAACGCCATTCTCAATCTCGACTTTGTGTGTCCAACCAAGAGAATGTAGTTTCGAGACATCGATCAGTTTGCGCATGGTGCCATCAGGCTTGCTGGCGTCGAACTCGACTGCGCCCTCAAAGCCAACAGCATTGACGACGAGCTCTGAGAGTTCACGGATGGTGAGTTCCTTACCAGTACCAACGTTGATATGGCAATTGCGGATCTCGCCCAATGATGGAATGGCTCCACCACGACCTGCAGAGTGATTACGATCTACAGCACCATCGGTAGAGGCTCCATAATGCACAGAAGAATACTTCTCAATACCAATGATATCGCTGAAGTTGACGTTCAGCAATACATGGACGCTGGCATCGGCCATGTCTTCGCTCCAGAGGAACTCGCGAAGGGGTGTTCCAGTTCCCCAGAGCACCACCTTATTATTATATATACCATATTTCCCGAGTACCTTCAGGATGTCTTCTTGAGAAACAGCACCATTGACACCTTCGACAGGACGTTTGTTTAAATCGATAGCAATCTTATCCCACTCTCCATCATGGATGAGTTTGGCCAGATAGATCTTTCGCATCATGGCTGGCATCACGTGGGAGTTCTCCAGATGGAAATTGTCATTCGGACCATAGAGGTTGGTGGGCATCACGGCGATATAGTTGGTACCGTATTGCAGGTTGTAACTCTCGCACATCTTCAGACCGGCAATCTTGGCGATGGCATATTCCTCGTTGGTATATTCTAAGGGCGATGTCAACAGACAATCCTCCTTCATCGGCTGGGGTGCATTCTTGGGATAGATACAGGTCGATCCGAGGAAGAGTAACTTCCTCACCCCGTGAGCGTAGGCCTCGGAGATGACGTTGCACTGGATCTTCATGTTCATCATGATGAAATCAGCACGATAGAGTGAGTTGGCCATGATACCACCTACGAAGGCGGCGGCCAAAACCACAGCATCAGGGCGTTCCTCATCAAAAAACTTCTTGACGGCTACCTGATCCGTCAGGTCGAGTTCCTTATGGCTGCGGCCTACCAGGTTGGTATAGCCTCGCTGAAGGAGGTTATTCCAAATAGCGGAACCCACAAGTCCGTTGTGTCCCGCTACATATATCTTACTGTCCTTACTCAGCATCGTCCATGTGGGCTTTAAGGAAGAGTTTCTTCACGAACTTCATATCGTGGCGAACCATAATCTTGACGAGATCCTCGAAAGAGGTTTTCTGTGGATTCCAGCCCAACTTGGCCTTTGCCTTCGCAGGATTACCCAACAGTTGGTCAACCTCGGCAGGACGGAAGTACTTCGGATCTACCTCTACGAGCGACCTACCTGTGGCCTTGTCGTAACCCTTCTCGCCAACCCCGTCACCACGCCATTCGAGTTCGATACCTACCTCCTTGAAAGCCAGCGTAGCAAACTCACGTACTGTGTGGTACTCACCTGTGGCAATGACAAAGTCATCGGGCTCGGGTTGCTGTAGGATCAACCACATGCACTCGATATAATCCTTGGCATATCCCCAGTCGCGCAGAGAATTCAGATTACCCAGATAGAGTTTATCCTGATACCCCTGGGCGATACGGGCTGCTGCCAATGTGATCTTACGAGTGACGAAGGTCTCGCCACGACGCTCACTCTCATGATTAAAGAGGATACCGTTGCAGCAGAACATATTGTACGACTCACGATAATTCTTCATGATCCAGAAACCATAGAGTTTGGCCACTGCGTATGGAGAACGGGGGTAGAAAGGCGTTGTCTCGGATTGTGGCACCTCCTGTACTTTACCATAAAGTTCAGATGTTGAGGCCTGATAGATACGGCAGGTGTCGGCCAGACCACAGATACGTACGGCCTCCAATAATCGGAGTACACCATTGGCATCAGTGTCGGCGGTGTATTCTGGTACGTCGAACGAAACCTTCACGTGACTCTGAGCGGCCAGGTTATAGATCTCCGTAGGACGAACTTTCGAGATGACACGGATCAGCGATGATGAGTCTGTCATATCGGCCCAGTGTAGATTCACCAAACGAGCCTTTTTCATATCGCGTACCCATTCGTCGAGATATAGATGTTCGATACGGGCGGTGTTGAATGATGATGAACGGCGCATCAAACCATGAACCTCATAGCCTTTTTCAATGAGGAATTCTGCCAGATATGAACCGTCCTGACCTGTGATACCGGTGATGAGAGCAACTTTTTTATTCATTTCGTTTTGAATTAATCATTTCCTGAGAATTGTTTGATACGCTGTTCTTCAGAGAGTTTACAAATCAACAGGGTATCATTGTTTTCTGCGACGATATAGCCATCAAGACCCTGGATGACCACTTTCTTTTCCTGAGTGGTGTGGACAATACAGTTGTGGCTTTCAAAAATACTGATCTCCTGTCCGATAGAGACGTTGCCATAGAGATCTTTCTTACTCTGCTCATGCAAAGAACCCCATGTGCCAAGATCACTCCATCCGAAGTCCGCCGGACAAACGAAGATCTCCTCGGCCTTCTCCATGATGGCATAGTCAACGGAGATATTTTCACATTCTGGGAACAAACGGTCAATCTCCTCTTGTTCTTTCTCGGTTCCATATATGGGGAGCATGGATTCGAAGATCTTGGCCATAGTAGGCTGATAGACGCGGAAGGCATTGACGATGGTGTTCACGTTCCAAATGAAGATACCTGCATTCCAAAAGAAGTTGTTTTTCTTAATATACTCTTGTGCCGTTTCCAGATCTGGTTTCTCACGGAAAGAGTCAACTCTGAATATCTCCTTGTTACGAAGGGAACTCGTACTCAGATCTGCCTGGATATAACCATAACCCGTTTCCGGACGATTGGGTTTCATGCCCAGTGTGACAATAGCGTCCGTCTCACTTGTAAAGACTGTGCATTCTTTGATAACACGCTGGAACTCAGCTTTGTCCGTAACGACATGATCACTGGGTGTCACAACGATGTTCGCTTTGGGATCCTTCGATTTGATGCGCCAACTCACGTAGGCAATACAGGGAGCAGTATTACGTCGGCATGGCTCGCACAGGATATTGGAGACGGGAATATTGGGCAGTTGTTCCTTGACAATGGAGGCGTATCTCTGGTTAGTGACAATCCAAATGTTCTCTGGCTTGACAAAATCCCCAAACCTATCAACGGTCAATTGCAATAATGTCTTACCCACACCGAGGATATCTATAAACTGCTTCGGATTCTCCGTCGTGCTCATAGGCCAGAAGCGACTGCCGATGCCGCCCGCCATGATGACCAGATGATTGTTCGTTTTTGCCATATCTTTCTGCTGATAATAATCTGCAAAGATAAACAATATCTTTGAAAAACAAAAATTTTAAGAGGAAAATCTTATTTTTATGTAAGATTATTGAACTTTCCTGCTTAGTTGTTCTGTTTTCTCTTTTTCCAGGATTTCAGGCAGAAGTAGATCACAGCGATGCCAACCAGGGCAAAGATGGCTATTTTGATATACTCCGCATATTCGCTGATCTTATCGTTAAGTTGATCCTCCGGAACGATGGCGTGCAGATACCATCCCAAGGCAGCCAACATGCTATGCCATCCACCAGCACCGATGGTGGTGAACAACAGAAACTTTCCGTAGTTCATCCTTGCCAATCCGGCGGGAATGGAGATCAAATGGCGGATGACTGGTACGAATCGGCCTGTCAGGGTGGCAGCGACACCGTGGTCGTCAAAATATTTCTCACTTCTCTCGACCTTCTCCTGATTCAGCAGACACATCTTACCCCATTTGCTGTTGGCAAACTTATAGACGACGGGACGGCCCACGTAGAGTGCTACGAAATAGTTGATGCTGGCGCCGATATCGGCACCGAGTGTGGCGAAAAGCACCACCAGAAAAACGTTCAGAGAGCCACTTGCTGCGTGGTAGGCAGCAGGCGTGACTACAAATTCTGAAGGCACGGGAACCACGGTACTTTCCAGCAGCATCAGGATGAAAACTGTCGGATACCAGCCTAAGCTGTTTAATATGTTTGTGATAAAGTTCATTTCTCTGTTTTTATTTGGTTTGCCATATACTCGTAGTAGTCCTGAGGTTCCATGTCCTCAGGGAAGTAACAGCCAAGCACTTTCTTTGCCTCTTTGGGGTTCTTGTCGGTGGCGATCTTTAGATACGATAGGAATTCGTCAGTCTTTTTCATGTCCATACAGCATAGCGCCATGTAGGAATAGCCTTCACTCCAGTTCTCTTCCACATGTCTGAAGAAATTCTTCAGAAGAATATATGCAGTCTTGATATAATGATTGTCGTATAGGGACACGATGATACGGAGCATCGTCCTTGGTGAGTCGTCCGACATACGAAGGGCCTCCTTGAATGCCTCTTCTGCTTCTTCAGGGTTCTGGTTTGCCAGTAAAATATGACCTCTGATGATCTCCATATTGATATGATCGCAGTCCAGGTCCTGTGTTTTGTCAATATAATATAGGGCACTCTCCGTTTTGTGCAACTCACTATAGGCGAATGCCAGTTCCTGACAGATCTCCGGAAGATAAATGGAGTCTTCCTCTGCAAGTTGTTCTGCCTGTTCAAGAACCTGCAGGGCTTCTGAATACTTTCCCAGATTGATCAGACAGGTTCCCTGATGCAGGAATCCGAATTCATCCTCAGGCATGACCTCAGAGTATCTCTGAAAATAAGTCAGGGCTGACTCGTAATTTCCAAGACCATACAGGCTGTTGGCTTTGGAGAGGATACTCTCAGCATCGTTAGGATCGATGGCGAGGGCATATTCGCTGCTGGTAATGGCAGCGTTAAAGTCCCCGTTCATAAACTGTGCACTGGCCAGCGCATTCCAGTATTGGATGGAGTAGGGGTCATGGTCAATGAGTTCGTTGAAGATACGCTCACTATCCTCGAACTTCCCCAGCCCGAAGAAGGTACGTGCCATCAGTTCCTTAAAGTCATCTGAGTCGTCACCCTGAGAACGAGCCACCCACTCAAATGCTTTGTCGTAGGCATTATAGTCGGAGAAGATATTGGCCACGTCATAGACATAGTCCATCTGTTCGTCAGGCATCACCTCCCTCAGCTGCTCACGGAAGAAATCATCGGCTTCTTCCACCTTCCCTTCATTGATCAGGATCTCTCCTTGGAGATAGAGTGCTTCCTGCTGGTCAACGGCCTGAATATGTTTGGCATACTCCCTTGCCGTGTCGAAGTCCTTGCTGCTTAAAGCCTCACGGGCTTTATAAAGGAGCGGACCGACGGCATCTGGATTATATTCCAGTGCCATGTTGATGGCATTGTCCGCTTCCTCCAGCCTGCCATTATATTGATAATAGTCTGCAATATCGGCAAGGTCATCGGCATCCATATAGATGGAACCTCCCTGCTGAATGGACTCCTCATATTGCCTTAGGATCTGCTGGAATTCCTTACTGTCGAAATATTCCTGGTTGTCTGTCATTTATTTGTTGATCTTCGCCCAAGTATCCTTAAGTCCGACCGTCTTGTTGAAGACGGGCTTCTCGGATGTGGAGTCTGTGTCGGGCGTGAAGTAACCGATACGCTGGAACTGCAGATAGGTCAGCGGTTTCATGTCAGCGGCAAAGGGCTCGATATAGCAGTTCTTCAGTACACTGAGTGAATCTGGGTTGATAATCTGCTTCATGGCCGTTACGGCGTCGCAGTTCTGCTCCTCACGGATACGGGCCAGTTCGTCGCGGGGGTTCTCCACCTTCCACAGACGGTCGTAGAGGCGTACCTCAGCCTTGACGGCATGGGCGCAACTCACCCAGTGGAGCGTCTTACCCTTGATCTTACGATTAGAACCAGGCAGACCACTGCGCGACTCTGGATCGTAGGTGCAGTAAATAGTGGTCACGTTACCATTCTCATCCTCATCACAGGGGTGATCCTCGTTGCACTGGATGATATAGGCATTCTTCAGACGAACCTCCTTGCCAGGAGCCAGTCGCATGAACTTCTTCTCGGCCTCCTTCATGAAGTCGTCGCGCTCGATCCACAGTTCACGGCTGAACTCGATGGTGTGCGTACCGTCGGCCTCGTTCTCGGGATTGTTCACGGCGGTGAGCTGTTCCACCTGTCCCTCGGGGTAGTTGGTGATGACCACCTTCACGGGATCCAAGACGGCTGACACGCGGATGGCACGGCTGTTAAGATCATCTCTTACAGCACTCTCCAAGAGCGCCATATCATTAAGGGCGTCGATCTTCGTATAACCGATCTTGTCAATGAAACTGACGATACTCTCTGGACTGTAACCACGACGGCGGAAACCGCAGATGGTCGGCATACGGGGATCATCCCAGCCACTGACGAGTTTTTCGTTTACTAATGCCAGCAGGTTGCGCTTTGACATCAGCGTGTAGTTCAGGTTCAGTTTATTGAACTCCGTCTGGCGGGGACGGTTATCCTCGATATTGTCTGTCTCACCCTTCCATTCTTTCATCCAGGTCACGAACAGATCATAGAGAGGACGATGCTCCACGAACTCCAGTGTACACCAAGAGTGGGTCACGCCCTCCAGATAATCGCTCTGGCCATGGGTGAAGTCGTACATGGGGTAGGCGTTCCACTTGTTGCCTGTACGGATATGGGGGATATTCAGCACACGATAGATCAGCGGATCACGGAACAGCATATTCGGATGGGCCATGTCGATCTTGGCGCGGAGTACCAATGTGCCAGGTTCACACTTGCCGCTGTTCATATACTCGAAGAGCTTCAGGTTCTCTTCTACTGGACGATCGCGGAAAGGACTGTTCGTTCCAGGACTCGTGGTTGTTCCCTTCTGCTGGGCGATGGCCTCTGAACTCTGCTCATCGACGTAGGCACGTCCCTGCTTGATCAACCAAACGGCAAAGTCCCAGAGCTCTTGGAAATAGTCGCTGGCGTAATAGACATTGGCCCACTGGAAGCCGAGCCATTTGATATCGTTCTCGATGCTCTCGATATATTCCGTATCTTCCTTGATGGGATTGGTATCGTCGAAGCGGAGGTTACAAGTACCACCGTATTTCTTGGCTAAGCCGAAGTCGATGGCGATGGCCTTGGCGTGACCGATATGCAGATAGCCGTTGGGTTCCGGTGGGAAACGGGTCTGCATCCTACCACCGTTCTTGCCTTCTGCCAGGTCGTCAATCACCTTCTGTTCGATGAAACTCACCGACTTTTTCTCTTCATTCACATTCAAATTCTTCTCTTCCATATCTCTCTTTACCTTTTTACTTTCTTACCTTTTTGCCTTTTTACTTTTACCTTTACTTAATTCCCCGTTCGTTCAGGGCCTTAGTGTATTTTGCCGCATTCCTCAGGTGCTCCTGATAAGTCTTGGCAAAGTTGTGCGTCCCAGAGAAGTCCTCCTTGGCACACATATAGAGGTACCCATGGTCCACCCTGTTCAGGACGGCATCGATGCCAGCCACAGAGGCGATCTTGATAGGTCCAGGGGGGAGTCCTACGTTTTTGTAGGTATTATAGGGACTGTCAATAAATAGCATGTTGTGGTAGATGCGCTTGATGGCGAAGTCCTTCAGGGCGAACTTCACGGTAGGGTCAGCCTGTAGGGGCATGCCCATCTTCAAACGGTTCAGGTACATGCCCGCTATCATGGGCTTCTCGGCATTGTTGGCCGTTTCCTCATCGATGATACTGGCCACAGTACAGACTTCATTGGGGGTCAGACCGAGTGCCTGGGCTTTGGCCATACGGTTGCTGTCCCAGAAACGGTCGTGCTCCTTCTTCAGGCGTGCCATCAGGTTTTCGAATGAGGTGTTCCAATACACTTCGTAGGTATCTGGCACAAACAGACTGGGGATGGTAGCAGTATCGTATCCCTGTTTGGCGCAGAAGTCATTGTCGTGCAACAAGATAGCCACGACAGCACTGTCAAGCATCAGCTTACGTGAGAGGGCACCTGCCAGACGGTCCATCGTACGACTCTCGGGGATGGTCAGTCTTACAGGTTCCTGATGGCCGTTCTTGATATTCCTGAAGATGGTGAGTGCACTGGTATGGGGGGGGATGGCGTATCTTCCCGTCTTGATATGTGCCGAATAGTTTGTAGCACGTGCCAGGGTATTGAACGCCATCATACTTACATGCTTGGCCATCGGCTCCAGTTTGGCACTGATGGAGTCTTGGTTGTCATCGCCGTCGATATACACGTATTGGGTGCTATCGCTGTTGGAGAAATCCGCCATATAGCAATGGTAGATGGCACCTATCAGGAGGACCAGACAGAGCGCCGCCGCCAGCAGATAATATTTGGGGTTGACCTGTTTCATATTACATGATTGCTAAATCGTGTGCAAAGTTACAACATTTTACGCTCATTTTCTTCGATTACTCGAAAAATTTTCGTATCTTTGCATCAAATTGCAGAATTATGAAACTCAGGTTTTCTATACAATACGGGACACAATGGGGCGAGAATCTCCATGTTGTGATCAGTTATGTCAGTTCAGATGGCACCCGGAAGCAGTATAACCTGCTGATGACCACCGAGGATGGAACGCAATGGGTACTCGAGACAGCGGCCTTGGAGTCCCGTCAGCATCCGATCTCTACGTTTACCTATTATTATCAGGTGGAAGATGCTGACGGACAGGTGCTAAGGAAGGAGTGGACACTGGTGCCGCGCACCTATCCATTCGACTCCTCAAAGAGTTATATCCTGGCCGATAAGTGGCGCGACCTCCCTTTACAGCATCATCTCTATTCCAGTGCCTATCGCATCACAAACGGTCTGGCTGTCGGTGAAGAGGTCCAGTCTATACGGATGCCTCTTTATCGGAAGACCATCCTCTTCCGCGTCTCGGCGCCTCAATTGCTCAGGGGTCAGTCGGTGGCGCTCTTGGGTAGTCATCCCACATTGGGCGGCTGGAATCCCACCCGATACCTGCGTATGGAATACCTTGGACAGAGTGAGTGGATGCTCTCTGTGAATGTCGATTCCATCCTGTTGCCGCAGGAGTATAAGTTTGTCATCGTGGATGACCAGACGAATACGCTGGTGACTTGGGAAGAGGGCGATAACCGTCTCGTCGAGGGCAATGACGATCTGTCGTCCCCTGATGCACAACTCCGTGACGGTTCTGTGCTGGTGCTCTATGGCGAGGGTCTGCGTGTGAAGGAACATACCTGGCGGGCGGCTGGTGTCGTGGTACCTGTGTTCTCCCTGCGGAGTGAACATTCCTATGGCGTAGGCGACTTCGGAGACCTGCGACGGATGGTAGATTGGGCTGTGGAAACGGGTATGAAGATCATTCAACTGTTGCCGGTCAACGATACGACGGTTTCCCATCATTGGAACGATTCCTATCCCTATAATATCGTCTCGGCCTTTGCCCTTCATCCGCATTATCTGGATCTGGAGGAACTGGGCGCGCTGAAGAGTAAGTCCAAGATGACGGCCTATCACCGTCAGCGTCGTGAACTGAATGCCATAGGCTATAGTGACTATGAGGCGGTGGATCGTGTGAAGTCGGCCTATATTCAGGAGATCTATGAAGAACGAGGCCAACAGACACTCGATAGCAAAGAGTATAAACAATGGTTTGCTGAGAACAAAGACTGGCTGGAGCCTTATGCCCTGTGGGTAATCAGGAATGATAAATTGGAGATTAAGAATTGTGATATCATCTATTACATCCAGTATCAGCTCCATCGACAGTTAAAGAAGGCGGCCGATTATGCTCGTTCTAAGGGCGTTATCCTGAAGGGCGATGTGCCCATCGGCGTGAATCGTGAGAGTGTGGAGACGGCTACCCATCCGGAGCTCTTTAACCTCGACTGTTCGACGGGCGCTCTCCCGGATACTTTCTCCCAGAACGGCCAGAACTGGGGCTTCCCCACCTATAACTGGAGTGAAAAGCGCAAGGCGAAAAGTATAAGTCTGACAGACTGGTTCGGTCGCCGTCTGCGCTGGATGGAACAGTATTTCGATGCCATCCGTATCGACCATGTGCTGGGTTTCTTCCGCATCTGGGAAGTGCCACGGGATGCTGTCTTCGGATTGTTAGGCCATTTCTCACCAGCCTTACCACTGACGGTAGGCGAGATCGAGTACTTTGGCCTGCCTTTCCGTCGAGACCTCTTCACCCGTCCGTTCATCAACGACCGTGTGCTGGATCGTCTCTTTGGCATCCACGCCCAGTTTGTCCGTGAGAACTTCCTGATCCCTCGTGCCTATGGGCTCTATGATCTCAAGGCAGAGTACAACACCCAACGGAAGGTGCAGGCCCATTTCGAGGGACGAGGTGATGAGAATAGCCTATGGATCCGCGATGGTCTTTACCGTCTCATCAGTGGTGTCCTCTTCGTAGAGGATCCCCATCAGCCAGAGATGTATCACCCACGTATTGGGGCTTATCAGGAACCAGTATATGATGCCCTGAGTGGGGAAGAGAAGGATGCCTACATGCGTCTTTACAACAATTTCTTCTACCAGCGTCATAACTTCTTCTGGGGACATCATGCCATCCGTCGTCTGACGGAGGTCTTCTCCCGGACGCAGATGCTCTGTTGTGCTGAGGATCTGGGGATGTTGCCGGATTGTGTGCAACCCGTACTCGACCAACTCCGTATCCTGACTCTGGAGATCCAGTCGATGCCGAAGCATACGGGCTATGAGTTTGCGCATCTCGACGGCAATCCCTACCGGAGTGTCGCCACCTTCTCCACCCACGATATGTCACCCCTGCGCCTGTGGTGGGAGGAGAGTCCTGAGCGCACCCAGCGCTATTACGTCTCCATGCTCCAGAAACAGGGACGAGCACCTGAGCACCTGCCTGCCCACGTGGCTGAGGAGATCATCGCCCGTCATCTCTACTGTCCGTCAATGCTCTGCATGCTCTCCCTTCAGGACTGGTTGGCGATGGACAGTGAACTCCGTGCCAGGAACCCGCGTGAGGAACGCATCAACGTACCCAGCGATCCTTATAACCGATGGAAGTACCGCATGCATCTCAACATAGAGGATCTCCTCGCCGCCACTAAATATAATAATAAGGTGAAAACGATGATCACGAGGTCGAAGAGGTAGTTTGTGGTTTGGAGTTTGTAGTTTTATAGATGATGACTTATAGCACGTATATCTTTGATCTTGATGGGACATTGCTCGATACCCTTGGCGATCTGGCGGCTTCCGTGAACTATGCCATGCGGACACATGGGATGCCAGAGCATTCGATAGACGATGTGCGGAGATTCGTGGGTAACGGGGTGCGCAAACTGATGGAGCGTGCCATCCCACAGGGAACCGGGAATCCTCTGTTCGAAGAGACTTTCGCCACCTTCCGCCAGTATTACATGGCGCATTCGTTGGATACCACGAAACCATACGAGGGTATTCCTGAGATGTTGGCAGAACTCAAGAAACGGGGTTGCCGTCTGGCAGTAGTCAGCAATAAGATGATGGCGGCCACACAGGAGTTGATCCGTCATTTCTTCCCTGACACCATCGAGGTGGCCATTGGCGAGCACGAGGCTGAGGGCATCCGTAAGAAACCAGCGCCTGACACCGTTCTGGCCGCCCTGCGTCAACTTGGAGTAGGGAAGGAGGGCACCGTCTATGTCGGTGACAGTGATGTGGATATTATGACGGCTCGGAATTCCGGTCTTCCCTGTATCTCCGTCCTCTGGGGCTTCCGCGACCGTGATTTCCTGATACAGCACGGGGCGGAAACATTCATCTCTGTCCCATCTGAGTTACTTGGGGATAATTCCTGAAAAAGCAAAACAAGTTGTTTTGCCTTCGTTGAAGATATTTCTTCCACTTAAAGGGATGGTACTTTCGAGTGCAAAACAAGTTGTTTTGCTTTTAAGGGGGCCGTTCTTTACAACTGTTGCAGACGGGCGATATATTTTCCGAGGATGTCGAACTCAAGGTTGACCACCGTTCCCACCTTGATGTCGCAGAAGTTCGTATGCTCGAAGGTATAGGGGATGATCGCCACTTGGAAGGTGTTCGAGGTGGGATTGCAGACCGTCAGACTGACACCATTGACGGTGACGGAACCCTTATCCACCGTGAAGTAGCCCTTCTTGGCCATCTCCCTGTTCTCTGGGTATTCGAAGGTGAAGTAGGTTGAGCCGTCTGCATCCTCCATGGCGACGCATTTCGCCGTCTCATCCACATGTCCCTGTACGATATGACCATCCAGACGGCCGTTCATCAGCATCGAGCGCTCCACATTCACCTTGTCGCCTACCTGTAAGAGTCCAAGATTAGTCCTGTCGAGCGTCTCCTTCATGGCTGTCACCACGTACTTGTCATCCTCGATGCTCACCACCGTCAGACACACACCGTTATGCGCCACACTCTGGTCGATCTTCAGTTCATCGACGAATGAGCATGTCAGCGTAAAATCAATATTCTCTCTGTCTTTCTTGATCGCTACAACGGTAGCAAACTCCTCTATAATGCCTGAAAACATATGAATGTTTAATCTTAAATGTTTAATATAAAAAACGGGTTACGTGCCGATGATTTGGTGAAAACTCCTGTTTCACACGATTTGGGGGCTCCCTGCTGTTGTAATCCACCGGCATTACTGCTTTCCCGTGAGGGATGACTGTGGCCCGCCATTGGCAAGGGAAACGATCCCGATGATTTTTGTTAATGTAGAGTATCCCGATCTATGCGGCACGACCCGTATTTGAGTGCAAATATACGCATTTTCTTTGAATTATCCAACTTATTCCGAGAAAAATATATATCTTTGCAAAAAATTAAGGAATTTATGGCAAAGAACATCTGTATCATCGCGGGTGCAAGACCCAATTTCGTGAAAGTGTCTCCCTTGGTTCGTGCAATCGGAAAGCGCGACGATGCCCAGTGTCTGTTGGTGTATGCTGGTCGTGAGGATGATCCCACATTGGAGCCTTCGCTCTTCGATGATCTGCAGATGCCCCGTCCGCAGTATTTCCTGGGGGTTGACAGCACGAGTCTGAACGAGATCACCAGTCGGGTGATGGCGGCTTTCGATGCTTTTCTCGATGAGCATCCTGTGGATGTGGTGATCGTGGTGGATGACCTTGCCTCGACGATGGCGGCTGCGATCGTCACGAAGAAAAGGGGTATCCGTCTGGCCCACCTGGTGGCTGGCACGCGTTCTTTCGATATCAATATGCCGAAGGAGATCAACCGTCTGGTCATCGATGCCCTCAGCGACTACCTCTTTACCGCTGGTGTGCGCTCAACGGGTATTGCCACACGTGAGCAGTCGGAGCAATCACAGACCTATATGGTGGGTAATATCCTGATGGATACGCTTCGCTTCAATTATAACCGCTTGCGGAAACCAGTCTCCCTGCCTGATATCCGCGAGGGTGAGTATCTCGTCTTTACCCTGAACCGCAGAGCTCTTATTGCGGATACAGAGAATCTCGCCAAGATGCTTCAGACTATAGGGGAGGTCGCTGGCTCCACACCCATCATCGCCCCGTTGCGCGGCCTCGCCCGCCAGGCCGTTGAAAACCTCACAGGGGGACAGGAGTGCTGTGAGGTCTCCTGTCCCCCTGTGAGGTTCATCGAACCATTAAGCTATTTGGAATTCGGTTGGCTGACGGCGCACGCCAAGGGTATCATCACCGACTCGGGCAATGTCTCTGAGGAGGCCACCTTCAACGGTGTACCCTGTATCACGCTCAACAACTATACGGAGCATCAGGAAACCGTCAGTGTAGGCTCGAACGTCCTTGTGGGCGAAGACCCTGAAAAACTCCGCGACGCCCTTTCCCAACTCCTGGCAGGCAACTGGAAAAAATGCGCCCTGCCTGATCGTTGGGACGGTCGTACGGCAGAGCGCATCATTCAGATCCTCCTTTCTTAAGCCCATCAATAATTCTCGGCCTTCACCTGGAAGTATGCCTGCGGATGGTTGCAGACAGGGCACTCCTCGGGGGCCTTCTTGCCGATGACGATATGTCCGCAGTTCGAGCACTGCCAGATCACGTCGTTATCCTTTGAGAACACGCGTTCCTTCTTGATATTGTCGAGCAACTTACGATAGCGCTCCTCGTGCTCCTTCTCGATCTTGGCCACACCCTCGAACTTCTCGGCGATCTCGTCGAAGCCCTCCTCACGGGCCTCCTGGGCCATACGGGCATACATATCCGTCCACTCGAAGTTCTCACCGTTGGCAGCTGCCTCTAAGTTCTCGGGGGTACTCTTGATGGCACCACCCTCCAAGAGCTTAAACCACATCTTGGCGTGCTCCTTCTCGTTGTTGGCCGTCTCCTCAAAGATAGCGGCTATCTGTACGTATCCGTCCTTCTTGGCCTTCGATGCCCAATAGGTGTATTTGTTGCGTGCCTGCGACTCGCCGGCGAATGCTTCCTGCAGGTTCTTTTCTGTCTTTGTTCCTTTCAGTTCTTTCATAATCGTATTTGTTTTTGTTTAGTTTTGTCTTATTTCTCCAGTCCCTTGCCCGACATCAGGAGCTCTACCAGTGGATAGTCCTTATAGCAGTGGCGCTGCTGGTCCCAGAAGCCGAAGTCGGCATCGTAGCACCAGGTCGTCCAGGCGATGTCGAACTCGTCGAACACAGTCAGCATGTCGCGATACCAGTTGTAGGCCAGTTCACGATCCACGGGCTCATACACTCCCCACTCCCCACAGAACAACTGCAGGTCGTACTTCTTGGCGGCCTCGATGGCATCCTTGAACTGCTCACGGATCTTGTCGATGTTCCATACCTCCTCGGTGTATGGCTTCAATTCCGGCTTGATGGCGTCAGGTGCAGCATCGTAGTCTTCCTTCGACACGAGTACACCAGGATAGTTCACCTTGCCCTTGTAGGCAGCACACAGTGGTGACCACCAGGCACCGTAGTGGGTCAGGAGCATCGGGTTATAGTAGTGGAACGAGAGGATGATGTTCTTGTCGCCCTCGGGTACCTTCAGGTACTTGATGGTCTGGTGTCCCTGCCACAGGTTACTGCCGATTACCAGCGTGCGCTGAGGCTCCAGTTCGCGCAGGGCCTTGTGTACCTTGGCAATCAACTGGTTCCACTGCTCGTGCTCCTCTGCCACGGGCTCGTTCATAAACTCGTAGGCTACCCAGTCGTTGCTGCGGTCTTTCAGGAATTCCGACAGCTGGCGCCACAGGTTAATCAGGTCCTCCTGGGCTTTTTCAGAGGTGAACAGTGTGTTGGCGGCCTGATCTTCCTCATTCACGGCATTGAAGTAGTGTGAGCGGATGATATGCAGATCGACGATGGCGCGCAGGTTGTGCTTACGCGACCAGTCGAGGGCATTGTTCAGCAGGTCCCATGCCTCGGGTAATTTGTTTCCCTGCTCGTCCCAGAACTGTACCTCGTCGATGGGGATGCGCACGAAGTCGAAACCGAGTTCCTCCAGACGGGCGAAGTCGTCCTCCTGGATATGCAATCTACGGGCCTCACCACGTTGCTCCGACTGCGAGAGCCAGTGACTGATATTCGTACCGCGCTTGATGCGGAAATTGTTCACTTGTCCTGCCTGATCCTGACTCTGGGTCTTGTTCTGACATGACGTGATAGCAAACATGGCGGCCATGATGAGGGCCCAGGTGAGAAGTTTCTTAGTCATACCTATTAATATTTAGTTATACCATATTGGTTGCAAAGATACAATAACTATTCCATATTACCAAATGTATATCGCAAAAAATACTAAAAAGTTTACGATAAACTTGTGTATATCAGATGGATTATGTAAATTTGCCCCCAAATATTGTTTAATCATTAAAACCGAAACTAAAAATGACAAAGAAACTGATTTTGATGCTCGTCGTGGCATTCGCCTGCACTTTGAGTGCCGATGCTCAGGGCTGGCTGGGCAGACTGAAGGATCGTGCCACTGAGGCTGCCAAGCGTACTGTAGAGTATAATGTGGAGCGTAAGACGACGGATGCCGTAGATGATGCTATGAACCCTGATCGTAACAGAGACAATAATCGCTCAAAGAAGAGCAACGATGCCGACTATGAGGATGAAGAGGTAGAAGAAGGTCCTCAGGATACAGAAGCCGTGTATCAGCAGACTGATTTCGTACCTGGTAACGTAGTCTTCTTCGAGGACAATCTGCAGGGCGAACAGATGGGTGAGTTTCCTTCTAAGTGGGACCTGATTGATGGTTCGACCGATGTGGCCAATATGAAGGGAAAGAAGTGTATTCACTTCGAGCCCGGTACAAGAATTGAGCCTTTGATGACCAATCAATCCAGTTATCTGCCTGATTTCTTCACATTGGAATGTGATTTCTGGATGAACGACCCAAAGACGGAGCTCAACAACTGCTACGAATTTGAATTTAACAAAAGCAATGATGAGAATATGTATGAAATCAGAATCGGCGAGAGCTATGACAAACTCGAGGTGACCTGCCGTTACAAGTCAGTGGCTGGCGACTGGCGTGATTCTGGCGGTGGCAAGACTTGGGAATTGAAGAAGAATGATTGGAGCCATTTTGCTTTGTCGTTCAACAAGCGTGCCATTAAGATCTATATCAATGGTAAGCGCGTGATCAACATTCCCAATAGTCAGGCTGCCGACCGTGTGAAGATTCATCAGGCAGACTGGGGCGGATTCCATGGGAATAAGAACTATCTGACCAACTTCCGTTTTGCCAAGGGCGGAAACGAACTCTATGCCCAGCAGACTACTGATATGAGCGCCGTTGAGAAGGCTATTGCCGAGACGGGTAAGTTCGTTACCAATAACATCCTCTTTGAGACGGGTAAGGCTACGCTGAAGTCTGAGTCGATGGCTGAGATCCAGAAGGTGGCTGACTTTATGAAGAAGAACCCGAGTGTGCGCTTCGAGGTGCAAGGCCATACCGACAACCAGGGCTCCGACGCCATCAACGATCCTCTCTCTCAGCAGCGTGCCGAGGCTGTTATCAAGGCGCTTGAACAACTCGGCTGCGATCCCTTCAACATGCGTGCTGTGGGTAAGGGTTCTCATGAGCCCGTGGCCGATAACTCCACTGACGCGGGTCGTGCCAAGAACCGTCGTGTAGAATTTATCAAACGCTAAGGCCGTTTAGAACGGTTATACAGTAATCTCGCCCCGCAGGCTTTGCGTCATTAACTGACGGATGGTCTGCGGGTCGTCTTTATAGTGGGATTGCAGGAACATCAGTTTTGTAACGGCGCTCTCTACGGTCATGTCGCGGCCACTGATGACACCCACCTCCTGCAGATGGTAGCCACAGTCGTAGCGGCTCATCTCGACGGCGCCCTGTAGGCACTGGCTGATGTTCACGATCACCTTACCGTTCTTCGTACCCTCCTTCAAGGCATTCAGCAGCCACGGACTCTGTGGCGCATTGCCAGAGCCGAAGGTGCGCATCACGATGGCCTTCAGGTTGGGCGTGTGGATGATATGGCGGATAAGATCCTCACGGATGCCAGGGAAGAGTGAGAAGATGATCACATTATTGTCGAGGCGGAAGTGGGGCTTCATGGGCATCGTCCAGTCGGGCTTCAGGATACGCTCACGGTGGTAGGTAATGTTTACGCCAGCATCCACAAGGTGGGGGAAGTTGAACGACTCGAAGGCATTGAACTCCTCGGCACTCTGTTTTGTGGTACGGTTGCCACGCAGCAGATGACCGCCAAAGTAGATACCCACCTCAGGCACCAGCGCATGGCCTTCCTCATCCTTGGCTGCGGCAATCTCCACAGCGGTAATCAGATTCTCCTTGCCATCCGTACGCAACTGACCGATAGGCAGTTGTGACCCCGTGATGATAACGGGCTTCGTCAGGTTCTCCAACATATAGGAGAGGGCAGAGGCTGTATAGGCCATCGTGTCCGTGCCATGGAGTACCACGAAACCGTCGTACTCGTCGTAATGATCGGCGATGCAGTGGGAGAGGTCCGTCCACCGGGCAGGTGTCATATCACTGGAGTCGATGGGAGGATCGAACTGGTAGGTCTCGATCTTGGTATCGAACTGCTTCAACTCAGGCACATTATATAATAGGTGCTCGAAGTCGAAGGGTTCCAAGGCACCCGTATGGGGATTGCGGTTCATACCAATGGTGCCGCCCGTATAGATAAGTAGGACTTTCTTATACATTAAACATTACACATTAAACATTAAATTTCTGCAAAGATAAGGAAAGTTTCGCAGAAAAGTAGTATCTTTGCGGAAAATTTGAAGTTAGGAACTTAAAATACTCAGACTTATGAAGCAATTCAATGACGAGAACTTTGTTCTGGAGACCAAACTGGCCCAGGATCTGTACCACAAACATGCGGCTCACCTGCCGATCATCGACTACCACTGTCATCTGATTCCTGAGATGGTGGCCAACGACCACCGTTTTAAGTCGATCACGGAACTGTGGCTCGGGGGCGACCATTATAAATGGCGCGCCATGCGTACGAATGGCGTTGATGAGAAATATATCACAGGTCAGGATACCTCAGACTGGGAAAAGTTTGAGAAGTGGGCCGAGACGGTGACCTATTGCTTCCGCAACCCGCTGTACCACTGGACGCATCTGGAACTGAAGACGGCCTTCGGCATCACGAAACTGCTCTCTCCGAAGACGGCCCGTGAGATCTTCGACGAGTGTAACGAGAAGTTGCAGAAGCCTGAGTTCTCGGCCCGTGGACTGATGAAGCACTATAATGTGGAGTGCGTCTGCACCACCGATGATCCTGTCGATGACCTGCACAACCATATCGAGTATGCCAAGCATAAGGCGCAGGACGATCCCATCATGTTGCCTGCCTGGCGCCCTGACAAGGCCATGAACATTGAGAAGACAGATTTTCCTAAGTATGTAGAGAAACTCTCGAATGTCAGTGGGGTGAGCATCACGAAGTTTGCCGACATGGTCGATGCCCTTCAGAAGCGTCACGACTTCTTCGCTGAGCAGGGCTCGAAACTCTCTGACCACGGTCTGGAGGAGTTTTACGACGATCCCTATACAGACTCCCAGATCGAGACAATCTTCGAGCGGGCGATGCGCGGGCAGACACTCTCGCAGTTGGAAATCCGCCAGTTCAAGCACTGTTTCCTGACGGTGATGGCTGAGATGGATGCCGACGCAGGCTGGACCCAGCAGTATCACTACGGCACCATTCGCGACAACAACACGACAATGTTTAACCAGATTGGTCCTGATACTGGTTTCGACTCCATTGGTGAGTTCAACACAGCCAAGGCCCTGTCGCATTTCTTAGATAACCTGAATGCGAAGGGTAAGTTGACACGTACTATATTATATACCCTGAACCCCTGTGCCAATGAGATGATTGCCACGATGCTTGGCAACTTCCAGGGTGGTGAGCCAGGCAAGATACAGTTTGGTTCTGGCTGGTGGTTCAACGACCAGATGGATGGCATGATCAAGCAGATGAACGCCCTCTCCGTACTTGGTCTGCTGAGCCGTTTCGTGGGCATGCTCACCGACTCGCGCTCTTTCCTCAGTTATCCGCGTCATGAGTATTTCCGTCGTATTCTTTGCAACCTGTTGGCCAACGACGTCGAGAAGGGTCTGCTGCCCTGTGATATGGAGATCCTCAGCCGTATGGTGGAGGATATCAGTTATAACAATGCCCGTCGCTATTTTAAGTTCTACTAATGAGATACAAAGCAGAATATAACCAAGCGGGCGACTACGAGCACTATACTGTCTCGGAGCCCATGCCACTATTGGAGTGGCTGATCGCCAATGTGCCACAGACAAAGACGAAGATTAAGGCCACGCTGCAGGGCAGGGGTATCAAGGTGAACGGTAAGACCGTTTCTCAGTTCGACTTCCCTCTGGAGCGCGGCATGAAGGTCGCCGTCAGCAAGACGAAGCGTAACCAACAAGGTTTCAAGAGCCGTTATGTGAAGATCGTCTATGAGGATAAGTGGTTGATCGTGATAGAAAAGGAAATCGGTATTCTCTCGATGGCGGCAGGTCACTCCTCCCTGAACGTGAAATCTGTCCTTGATGACTATTTCAAGAAGTCGCGCCAGAAGTGTACGGCGCATGTGGTGCATCGTCTGGACCGTGATACCAGTGGACTGATGGTCTATGCGAAAGACATGGAGACGGAACAGATCTTAGAGCACCACTGGCACGAAATTGTCTATGACCGTCGCTATGTGGCCGTCTGTTCTGGTGAGATGGAGCAGGACGAGGGTACCATCGCCAACTGGCTGAAGGATAACAAGGCCTACGTCACCTATTCCTCACCCGTGGATAACGGTGGCAAGTATGCCGTGACCCATTTCCATGTGCTTGACCGTACGACGGAACATTCGTTGGTGGAGTTTAAGTTGGAGACAGGCCGCAAGAACCAGATCCGCGTCCATTCGGCAGACATGGGACACCCTGTCTGTGGTGATCCGAAATATGGCAATGGTGATGATCCGTTGCACCGTCTCTGTCTGCACGCCTGGCTATTGTGCTTCAACCATCCCGTGACTGGTGAGCCGATGGAGTTTGAGACACCGATACCTGTGGTATTCAGAAAACTGTTCAAATAATGGGAAACGTAGGATATTACATTTTCGTACTGGTAGCCATCATGGTGGCCTTCGTTGTTATAAAGAAGGTGGCCTCGTGTCTGGTCAAGTCTGCGATACTGATAGCACTGATCGTGATTCTGGCAGCCGTCTATTATCTGTATTTCATGTAGTGCTCTTCTCTTTGGCACTCTCCTCGGCGAAGACCCGCTCAAATGCCTCGCGCAACTTGTCGGGTTGGGCGATGAGGTCTCGCAGTTCACTGAGCTTTCTGGCGTTGGGGGAGTTGGGTATCCACAGACGGATATAGCCGTCCTTCGAGTATTTATTGTCCATGTGCTCCTTGAAGCGCTTCCAGTGACCTTCCTTGTCCATCTCAGGATAATTGCTGAGTCCGAACTGGACAGTGCGTCGTATGACAGTCTCAGTGTCTATGTCACGGTCTGCCTCTGCGACGATCTTGCCGTAGATGCTTCGTGGGGCACGACTGGCTGAGGCTCGGTGATCCTCCACGGCCTCCTTCATGATCTTGATCTGCTCAGGCGAGAACCACTTCTTTAGTCTGGCATCCGTCGCAAGGATTTTCCCTCCTCGCAGATGGTGGTCGGCACGGTGGCCGATCATCCCCAGGTCGTGATAGGCCGCGATGGTGTAGGCCATGTTGACGTCGGCCCCTGTGGTCTTCACCAACTCCAGTGAACTGCGGATGACACGGGTGACATGCTCCATGTTGTGGGCACGGTCAAATTCAGCGTATCGGGGGAGTATTTGGGTCTCGATAAATTCCACCAGATCAAGACTGGGAGTGCTGGATTGATAGTTCATTGTTGGTAGGTTATAGTGAAAAAGTCTGTCTTTTGTTTGCAAATATACGATTTTCTGATTACTTTTGCAAGAAAAAATAGAAAATAATGATGGAAGAGCCTGTTATTAAGACGAATTCTGCTAAGGCCTGGCTGTTGGCCGCTCGTCCGAAGACCTTATCAGGGGCTGCTGTCCCTGTGATGATTGGTGTGTCTCTGGCTTATACCGATGCGCTGACATTCTATGAGGAGGGAACCTTTAGTTGGTTGGCTGCCGTCCTGTGTCTGCTCTTCGCCTTTGCCATGCAGATCGATGCGAATTTCATTAACGACTTCTTCGACTTTGCCAACGGTACGGATGACGTAGAGACGCGCTTGGGTCCCCGTCGTGCCTGTGCCCAGGGATGGGTGACACTCGACGCGATGAAGAAGGCCATTGCCGCCACCACCTGTATCGCCTGTGTCATCGGCCTGCCCTTGGCCTATTTCGGAGGATTGGAGATGATCCTCGTTGGCATCTTCTGTGTGGTCTTTGCCTTCCTCTATACGACGTTTTTCTCATATCGGGGACTGGGTGATATGCTGGTCTTGGTGTTCTTCGGTATCGTACCCGTCTGTTGTACCTATTATGTGCAGTTGCATACCGTTATGTGGCAGGTGTTCCTGGCTTCATTAGCCTGTGGACTGGTGATTGATGCCCTGTTGATCGTGAATAACTTCCGTGACAGGGACAATGACCGCGAGGCAGGGAAGAACACGATCATCGTGAAGTTAGGCGCCGAGGCTGGTCTCCAGATCTACCTTGCCGTAGGTATCGGTGCTTTCATCCTGGGTGGGGTTTTCTGGATAAACGGTCACGTGCTGGCGTTTATCTTCCCGTTGATCTATCTGCTGATGCATATCTTTACCTATCTGAAGATCAAGCGCATCTATCAGGGAAAGGCGCTGAACCAATGTTTGGGAGAGACGGCGAGGAATATCTTCATCTACGGCCTCTGTGTCTGTATCGGCCTGCTACTGGTTTAGTTGAAGAAATTCCAGGAGACACCCAGATGCAACACATTACTGTTGGTGGGGTAGTGGGGAGCCAGGAAACGCATGCCATTACCCGAGCCACTGTTAATATGACTCATCATCACGAAGAAGCGTACACCCTTCAGCACCATGTTGGCATAGACATCGACGAATGGATAGCCGCCTAATTCTACACGGCTTGCCTCGTTTTTTTGGATGGCAAACTGGTTGATCATCGGACAGAAGTCAGGGGCGTAGTATTTGCTGAACCACGTAGCGTCAGCGCCTAACTCCACACCAAGAACCTTGGCTACCTTGAACTTCAGGTAGAGGTTCGAGAAGATGTTCCAGGTCGGCAAGGGGAGGGTATCTTTGTTACTGCTGTTCTGATAGGTGATCACGTTCTCCCAGTTCAACACACCCAAACGGAAGTTCTGGTGGAGTTGTGCCGTGAGGATGTTGATGTTGCCAGACTCCTGGAAAACGCTGGCTGTCAGGTTCGCCCGACTGTCGGCATGGTAATCATAACTCATACCAAAGTAGGTGTAGTTCTGGATCTCCTCAATACCGACGCGCAGTTTGGTATTGGTCTTCTCGTAGCTGAAGACGCCTTCTATCCTCGTCCGGGTCTCGGCAGACAGGTTGTCATTGTCCCACCAGAGATGCTTGGAGTGGTATTTAGTCTGGAAGAACCTGGGTGTGTTTCTGTGGAAATAGGCGTTGGCAGCCAGTCTGACGGTGTCGCCCAGGAGTTTGAAATTCACGTCGGTATTGAAATCCACATGCAACTTTCCTGCGTTGGCACCAGCCAGCCATGTCTCGGCATAGAGATTGAAATGAAGGGTCTTGCCCTGTGTCTTACTGAGTTGTCCGCCAATGCTGATATCGTGTTCGTTCCATGTTGACTGCGTGGCGATGCCATTGAGGGTGTCAGGCATCTCATAGCGGTTGTAGTCGTAGGTGAGGAAGGCCTTCAGTCCCGCCTTCACATATTTGTTGAAGCCTTCCAGTAATGCCAGTCCGAAGGAGTTCTTAAACTGCATGTTACGCGTGATGTCGTTGATGGAGTCGTTGCCTACTTCCTCGTTTCTGGTGTAATACTGGTTTTTATATAAGTTGGCCATCGTATTGTGGGCCACGTAGATATGTCGGTTGCTGTTCCACTCCATCGTGTGGATGATACTGGTGACAGGCACGTATTCCTGTTTCATGGTGGCATCGATGGAGTCCTGGATGGTCTGTGCCCTGTTCAGACTGTCGATGGCTGCCTGACCGTCAACTTTGATGCGGGTGGTATCTACAGCGATAGTCAGGGAGTCGGGCTTGGGCTGAACTCCCATGATCTTGGCTCCAGCAGGACGACCTAAGGGTTTGACATCCTTTTTTCCCTTGTTCATGTCCAACTCATTGTCGCCAGCGTTTGCCTCCTTCTCCTTTTTCGATGCTTGGGCAAATTCTCTGGCCTTCAGTTCAGCCTCCGTCATTTTGACCTTCCGATAGAATCCGATATTATAGCGATGGGTCAGGAACAGGTGGTTATGGTCGTTGCGGTTCCAGTTCTGGGAGAGTACGGTGGGTATTTCGTTCTCATTATAGTTGTCCTGGAATGACTCTGGATGCGTGATATAGTTGTCATCGGTGATACCGCCGCTCTCTGCGGCTTTCTGGTGACTGGTATTGAAGAACACGTGTAGGTTATAGCGGTCGCCGATATAGGAGCCGAATAAGATGCCGTTGAAATGCGAAACGCTCTGATTGCTGAAGTAGCCCCTTGCATACGCGTAGTCGAGGTCGAAGCCGACATTGATCTGCTTGCCTGCATTCACGGCAAACTTCGCATCGATATGGTCCTCACCATTGGTCTTGTCGCCACAGTTGTCATAGAGCACATTCGTATAGGGCGACAGTGTGTTCATAAAGAGAAATTTATCCGGTCTCTTCTCCACAAAACTGTAGGGTTGGGTAAAGAAGAAGATATCCGTCTCTGGACGATTGAGGAAAATTCGGCTCAGACGCGGAGTGTAGTTACTGCCTGTATGGTTGTACTCACCATACATACCACTGTTAAAGGTGGTGTTCATAAACAGATGGGGGAGAGTGTCGGGCTCTACGAAGATCCTGTCACCGAACTTCCTGTCGAGGGTCCATGTATATAAGCCTTTGGGAATCTCCTTGTTGCGCGTCGTATCGTTATTGTGCTTGTTGAAGTTCTGGTTATCACCGCGCTGTGTCACATTCCCCCTCTCGTCAATCTGGTTATACGAGTTCTCAAACGTGTTCTGGGCAGAAGAGTTGATAGAAGTGAGAAGTGAGAAGTGAAGAGTGAAAAGTATCACTCCCACCTTCATCATCCATGCATTATTCGTTTCGTTTCTCATTTAATCATTCGTAAGGACGACTCTGCAATCTTGAAGCACATGGCGATCAGGATGATATAAGTACCCGTCGTCCGATCCTTGGTGAGATAATAGATCACACCAATAACGGCCATGATCATGAAGATGATGTTCAGCCAATTACGTATTTGATCCTTGCTCATGCTTATTTCCCGTTAAGCAAAGTGTTGAACTTGTTGAATATAAAGTCCTTGCGGTCAATGGTCTTTCTGCGGAACTTGCCTGAGATAGGAAGCAGTTTCGTGTGTTTCTTGTTGACACAGTATTTGTCTGTGATCCATTTCTCGGCCTGATAGTGGGCGGGCTTGCGCTCCAGATCGTAGTCATAGGTGATGCGCGTCAACCTTACGTCTGCCTTTTCGTTGGCGCAGGTAACCAGGATCTGGTAGTTGAACTGAGTCTGGTCGAGGGAGAACGTAGCATTCTTAAAGACCAGCCATTCGTGGAAGACGGCTCCTAATTCAAGTTTGACGGAGTCCTTCACGGCCACGATACTGTTCTCAATCTGGTTGGGCTCCTCCGTCATCTTCGTGAGTTGCGCCAAGAGGATATCATAGATCTCCTTAGCCGACTTCCCCGGGGCTTCGATGGTTTGTTCCCAGCAGACCTTGCCGTCAATTTCGGGTACGGCATTAGGTTCCAGGTATTTTGCATCGGGATTCTCTTTCTCGACTGGTTCCGTCTCAATGCGTTCCCAAGTGTTGTCCTGTGCCGTTGCTAACAGTGGCATGAGCATCAGCAATGCTATCAAGAGTCTTCTCATATTCGTCTTCTTTTATTTTCCGTGCAAAAGTACTTATAAAAAACGAGATAATGAAGAAATGAGGTAATGAAGTTATGGTACCTTAATATTTTTAACGTTTCATTTCTTCATTTTCTCATTTCTTCATACTTTCGTCTTACTTCATCTCCAGTTCTTTCTGCAGCCTGATAATCTCGTCGCGGTACTGGGCGGCCTGAAGGAAGTCGAGCGCCTTGGCGGCCTCCTTCATCAGACGGGTGGTCTCTGCGATGCTCTTCTCCAACTGCGGTCTGGTCATCCGCTCTAAGATCGGATCGGCGGCAAGACCCACGCCGGTGTCAGGTACCAGCATGGCCCGCCTCAGTTCCTTCACGTCAGGACGGTCATCCCGCTGCAGGGCCACCGTACTGATATTCTTCACGATCTGCTTGGGTGTGATGTGATGCTCCTCGTTGTAGCGGATCTGTTTCTCACGTCTCCTCAGGGTCTCGTCGATGGTCAGTTGCATCGAGGCCGTGATGGTATCGGCATACATGATCACCTTACCGTTCACGTTACGGGCGGCACGACCAGCCGTCTGCGTCAGACTCCTGTGACTGCGCAGGAATCCCTCCTTGTCGGCATCGAGGATGGCCACTAATGACACTTCCGGCAAGTCC
>Ga0129307_1001315_pt1 | contig 27280 bp, 26 predicted proteins | sample P1105metagenome_FD_94437 | JGI IMG/M metagenome (GOLD analysis project Ga0129307, IMG submission 94437) | Capybara group fecal microbial communities from Wisconsin, USA - P1105 metagenome | ecosystem: Host-associated > Mammals > Digestive system > Large intestine > Fecal | place: USA: Wisconsin...
ATTACTACACCGAAAGATGTGTTACTTGTTTAAGTTGATTGAACCGCCGTGTACCGAACGGTACGCACGGTGGTGTGAGAGGTCGGAATTTCTCAATTAAGAGAAATTCCTCCTACTCGATTTTATTCTTCTGCTTCTTCCGTATCTTCCTCCGAAGGCTCTTCCTCGTCAGTAAGAGTCTCCTCCTCATCATCCAGATCCGTTTCCTCCTCTTCTTCCTCCGGCTCTTCTTCCCGGTCCTCATAAGTCGGATCCACCTTCTGATTCTCATAGTCCAAATATGGCATAAATTTCATCGGTTCCAGATTCTTATGTATCTCCGCCATAAAATCATGCCAAATCTGTGCCGGATAGGTTCCTCCTTGCAGCTTGTCCAGCTTCCGTGGAGTGTCGTATCCAACCCAGATACTGGTGGTATAATAATAGGAATAACCAACGAACCATCCATCTTTATTGTCATTGGTGGTTCCGGTCTTTCCTGCGGTTGGCATATTGGAAAGTCCTTTTCCTCTGGCGGTTCCCCGAATTAAAACGCCGGTCATGATGTCCGTCATCATACGGGAAGAATTGGCCTTATATACGCTTTTCTCTTCCTGCTCGGTTTCCAGAATCACATTGCCTCTGGCATCTGTAATCTTTACAATACAGGTGGGCTCCCGGTAAAATCCGTCATTTTCCAGAGTTGCATAAGCGGATGCCATCTCCAAAGGCGAAACACCCCGATAGAGTCCTCCCAAAGCCGCCGGCAGATAATAGTCGTTATTATCTATCCGGGAAAAATTCATATCCAACAGATACTGAATTCCAACCTCCGGCGTAATCTCATCAAAAATCTGCCATGCCACCGCATTTCTGGATTTTTCCACTGCCGTGCGTAAACTGATTTTTCCAAGATAACTTTTTTCCTTAGGGCCGCCATCTACCTTCTGGTCTTTTACCCTGGTATCCGGCGTATAGCCTTTTTCCAAATAAGGCGTATAGACAATCAAGGGCTTGATACTGCTTCCCGGCTGGCGGAAGCTCTGGAATGCACGATTCAGAGTGTATCCACTCTTCTTCTGATGCCGTCCACCTACAATGGCCGTTACACGACCGGTAGCATTGTCAATACATACCCCTGCACTTTGCAGCTTATAGATTCCATCCTTTGTCTTCTCGCCATAAGCTTTTAGTTGGTTGTCAATGGCCTTCTGTAACGCCTCCTGCTGCTTCAAATCGATGGAGGTATAAATCCGATAACCCGCAGTGAACATACTTTGCTGGCATTCCTTGTACAGCGCTTTATACAGTGTATTATATTGCTTCTTGTCCGTCTTATTGGTAAAGGTATTACGGAACTCAAACCCCTGACTTCGCATCAGTTCCCGAATTGCGCAGTAATAGCTGAAGGTCTCAACATAGTCATTCTTCTTCCGCTTTGTGGGTTTCAAAGAAACGGCCTCGTTGATTGCCTCCTGGTATTCCACCTCAAAAATCACCCCATCCTGATGCATCTGAAACAGGATACGGTTCCGCCTTTTAATGGTGTTCTCTGCCCGTTCCAAAGGATCATACAAGGTAGGATTGTTGGGTATCGCACACAAGAAAGTCAGCTGCGCCAAAGTAAGCTCCCTGGCGGATTTACTGAAGTATCCCTTGCTGGCTGCCTCAATCCCGTAGTAGCCGTTGGCAAAATATACATTATTTAAATAGTATTCCAATATTTGATTCTTCGTGTACTTTTTCTCCAATTCCAGGGCAATGTAAATCTCTTCCACCTTACGCTGCCAGGTTCGCTCATTGGATAAAAACACGGTTCTGGCAAGCTGCTGGGTAATGGTACTTCCACCCTGGCTAACCTCTCGATCCCGCACCATGGCAATAGCCGCACGGGCAATAGCCATGAAGTCAATTCCGATGTGTCGATAAAACTTTTTATCCTCTATACTAACAATGGCATTCACCGCATCCGGTGGAATGTCATTAAATGGCAGATAGTATACATCCTTCTCCCCTTTTACAGTGGAGATTAATTTGCCGTTTACATCGTAAACCTCTGTAGTCTGAGTTGCACGGAAGGTATCTTCTGAGGAGTCCGCTACTTTCTGTAGGGCGTCCTGTCTGAGAGCCTCCACTTCCTTGGCATAACCGCCCAGGTAGTAATAGCCCACCAGCCCCAATACCACCAGCATCAGAAAAAGCTGGAGTTTCACAAATATCCAAAAGCCACGATGTCTCTTTACTTTTTTTGTCTTCTTTTTCTTCTTCGCCATATATTCTTCCTTCCTTCAACTATTGTACCAAAGAATACTGCAGTAGGAAATTGTTTTTTTCTGAAATTCAGAATTTCCTATATTTCCAATTGTCGTCCCAATAATTTTGCAAAACCGTCTGCCAACGCTTTTTCCGAAACCGTAAAGCCTTCTGTCCCTTCCCGCTTTACAGTAATGATTCCCACCGTATCACCATCGCTTATTATCTTAATTCGCATTTCTTCACCATCCACACCATCTGCAACCTTACTTCTGCCTGCCGTAGCAAGAACTTTTTCCTTATCGCTGATACATACCGCCGCCTTCATCTGCGATGCCAGAATCCCGGCACAATTCTCCGCAAGGTGCACCACCTGCCCCAATGGAGAATACTTCTTCAGCAAAATTTCTCCTTCCGGTCCTCTGTAAATTTCCAGGGGATCTCCCTCCTTAATCATCAGGGTTCTCCGTATTTCCTTCGGAATAACAATTCTCCCCAGTTCATCAATCCTCCTGACCACTCCCGTTGCCTTCATTTTTACTCTCCTTTTTCATTTTTTCCTAGTATTTGTTATCGTTCATATTTTATACCTTGCTTTTTGGCAAAAAAAGTCTAAAATATAAGGGTTTGTTTACTATAAAATGGATTATAAAAAATTGAGGAGTGTAAATCATGAATTCCCTAAAGTATCTTCAACCCAAACTATTTTCTGTATTAAAAAATTATTCCAAACAGCAGTTTACAAAAGACGTGATTTCCGGCTTAATCGTCGCCATTATCGCTCTGCCGCTGTCCATCGCTTTGGCTATTGCTTCCGGCGTTAATCCGGAGCAAGGTTTGTACACCGGTATCATCGCCGGCTTTTTTATCACCTTCCTGGGGGGTAGCCGCGTTCAGATTGGTGGCCCAACTGCAGCCTTCGTTGTTATTATTTACGGCATCATAGCGGAATACGGAACCAATGGTTTAATCGTATCTACTTTTTTGGCCGGCGTAATCATGATCATCATGGGCATCTGCCACTTTGGTGATTTGATTAAATTCGTCCCCCAAACCATTACCGTTGGCTTTACCCTTGGTATCGCCGTTGGCATTTTTGCCGGACAGATTAAGGATTTCCTTGGATTATCCATGGACTCCGTTCCTTCTGAATTTCACGAAAAAATCTACGCTTACGCAACCCATCTTGACACCATCGATTTTCTCACCTTCGGCATTGGTCTTTTAGCTTTACTTATCCAGATTTTCTGGCCAAAAGTATCCGAAAAGATTCCGGGTTCTCTTATTGCGATTATTGTAACCACTTTGATTGTAACCCTGGGCAAGCTACCAGTAGCAACCATTGGTGATTTATATGAAATTAAACCGGGACTTCCGGCCTTTACTGTGCCACATTTAAGCCTTTCTCTTGTTAGAAAGCTGTTATCCCCTTCCTTCACTATCGCTATTCTCGCCTCTATTGAGTCCCTGCTCTCCTGCGTGGTCTCTGACGGTATGATTGGCGGTCACACCCGTTCTAATGCAGAGTTGGTAGGCCAAGGCGTGGGTAATATTATGTCCTCTTTATTTGGCGGTATTCCGGCCACAGGCGCCATTGCACGTACTGCTGCCAATGTTAAAAACGGTGGACGTACCCCCGTTGCCGGTATGGTACATTCCATCACGCTTTTGTTGATTTTAGTGTTCTTTATGCCATATGCATCCATGATTCCTATGACTACTCTGGCTGCGATTTTAATCATGGTTGCCTATAATATGAGCGGCTACCGCACCTTCTTTTCCATGTTGAAAAAAGCACCTAAAAGCGATATTACCGTACTTGTTGCCACCTTCCTACTTACCGTCTTCTTCGACCTGGTTGTGGCAATTGAAATTGGTATGGTACTCGCAGCCTTCCTTTTCTTAAAGAGAATGTCCGATGTAGCAGAAGTTCATCAGTGGATTTATAAGGAAGATTTGCAAAACGACACCCTTTCCGAAAACACAGATTTGAAGGTAGTTCCCAAAAACACTATGGTATATGAAATTTTTGGTCCCATGTTCTTTGGTGCAGTTAGTGATTACCTGAATTTCTCCAACGAAAAGGGAAAGAACGTATTGATTTTAAGAATGCGAAATGTTCCGGCTATGGATATTACCGGTCTTACCGCACTGGAAAATACACTTAAGGTCTGCCAGAAGCGTAATGTGACATTGCTTTTGTCCCATGTAAACGAGCAGCCACTCCACGTTATGGAAAAAGCCGGTTTTATTGAACAAATCGGAAAAGATCACCTTTGTGCCAATATTGATGAAGCACTTGAAACCGCTGCCGGTTTCGCCGCAAAATAAGAAATCTCTATAAACAATTTTGAAAACCTCTTGACAAGTTTTGATATACGATGTAATGTAGTATCGAAAACTATGTTAGGAGGTTTTTATTATGACAACCATTACAAAAGCTCGTTTAATATATAAAATCCCAATTCCCAACTATTCTTTCGGAGAAGAATTGCTGAATACCCTCTCTCACGGAGTCGGGGCAGGGCTGGGGCTATCCGCCCTTGTTCTTTGCATCATTCGAGGCGCTATGCATGGTAACGCTTTGTCCGTATCTTCCGGAATTATTTTCGGACTAAGCCTTATCATCCTATATAGTATGTCCGCCATCTACCACGGTGTGCGTCCCGGTATAGCCAAACGAATCTTGCGAATTTGCGACCACTGCACTATTTTTCTCCTGATTGCAGGAAGTTATACCCCCTTTACTCTGATTACCCTCCGGGGACCTGTAGGATGGACGCTTTTCGGAATCATTTGGGGCATGGCTGTGCTGGGAATCATTTTGAACGCCTGTGATCTGGAACGGTTTAAAAAATTTTCCATGGTCTGCTATTTGGTTATGGGTTGGTGCGTCATTTTTACCTTCCCGACTCTAAAAGCAAATCTGGCCCCCGACGGTCTTGTTCTTCTTGTCTGGGGCGGCATCGCCTATACTATTGGCGCTGTCATCTTCGGTCTTGGCCACAAAATAAAATACATGCATTCCTTATGGCACTTTTTTGTCCTTGCGGGTAGCATTTTGCATTTCCTTTGTGTATATCTGTATGTATTATAGAAAACTCCGGAGGCATCGCTTCCGGAGTTTTCTTTATTTCTTCTTATCTTCTTTTCGTTTCTCATCCAAGAAACGCATCTTGGATGCTTCAATATCATCCTTCTGGAATCCCAATGTTCCCTTGGGACCTTTCATAAATCGCAAACAACTAGGGCAAAAGGTTCCCACGTTAATGGGCTCTCCACATCGAGCACAATGAATTCCCAGAGTCATCTTACCTCCCTGGTCCTGATACTGGATTCTGCCTTCCCGTATCCAACTCTTTACGCGAGCCACCGGAAGCTGAAATTCTTCCGCCACGTCGTACTCATTTACATTGTTCTTACGTATATAATCCCGCACCTCGCGGAACAAGCGCTGTTCTATACACTGCGGGCAAAACTCGAATTCATACTCTTCCGGTAGGAGCGTCTTACAATCTTTACAATATCGATAATGATCAAAAAAACTTTTTGTTTGAGTAGCCATAGCACCCTGCCTTTCTTTTCCTTATCCTCTATTATAATCAGAATTCCATTCCCATGCAACCATAAATTCCCGCACTATTCCCCAATTTCGCCAGTTCTATCGGGGTTTCAAGGCATGCATGAAAGGTTTGTGACCGATATGCCTCCCGGACTCTGGAAAGCAACGCATCTCCTGCTTTGGACACTCCGCCTCCCAATAATACAATTTCCGGGTCCGCCGTCAATACAGCAGCAGCAATCACCTGTCCCAAATAACGAGTCGCTTCATCTGCAACTTGTTCTGCCAACGCGTCTTTCTTATCTACAGCTTCCCAAATTGCCTTCGCCGTAATCTCTGCTCCTCGGAGGAGACTGTCTTCCTTTGACTCTTCGAGAAGATTTTTCATAAGGCGCACCATTCCTGTGGCTGAAGCATATTGTTCCAGGCATCCTCTTTTTCCACATCCGCAAACTGCTGTCTCTTTCGGATTTACCCGAAGATGTCCCCATTCTCCGGCTGCGCCGTTGGTTCCGCAGATTACTCTACCACCGCTGATTACCGCACCGCCCACGCCGGTTCCCAGGGTAAACATTACCATACTGCGCTTGCCTTTAGCCCCGCCAAAACAAAGTTCTCCCAATGCCGCCATATTGGCATCATTCTGAACCTGAACCGGTAATTCGGTTAATCTATGTAACTCCTCCGCTACGTCAAGATTCTTCCATCCAATATTCGTCACAAAACCGACCTTCCCGGTATCCGTAACCGTTCCCGGAACTCCCACTCCTATGCCGCGAACCTGACTTTTCTCGATTCCGTTATTCCGAAGAAATTCCTCTATACTTCTACTGATATCCGGCAAAACCTCTACTCCGTTATTCTCTCTCCTAGTAGGAATCTCCCAACTCTCAAGCAAGGTCTCCGGCTCTTTAAAAGCTCCAATTTTACAAGTGGTTCCGCCAATGTCTACTCCCAATCGATACATGGTTATTCTCTCTTTCCCGTATAATCTGTTTTACGCCTCTTCTCCGGCATTGACGATTCCCTTTTATATCAGATTGCCTGCATCTGTTCTTCCGGATATGGAAAACACCATGCCCTGTCATCAATATAAAGATCCGCAAAAATCTTTCGGGAATCAGTCCCATATTTGCGAATATTCTCCGGCAAGTTCTGATTCACCGCATCAAACAGCAGTCCTTGCCCCGCACACCAGGCAACTGCCTCCTCCAATGCATTTCCGCAACGACAGGTCCATAAAATAATCCTTGCTCCGGTGGTACGCTGTTCCTTCAGGTATCGAATCAACGCTCTATTCGGTGCCCCAATACTTGGATAGCAGTCCTGACAAAGAGTTCCGTCAAAATCTACCGCTATTATAGCATATCTATGTTTTTCTGTCATGGCAATTCCTCCTTTCAACCAATGAAAAAAGATGAATTTCGATGGTTGCTTCTAGTATAACGTATATGGCGTCCCTTTCTTCGTACACCTTGCCTTTCCTACCTCGTTGTGATATGATGAGTGCGAAAGGAGGGTTTCTATGCCTGGATTCTATACTCACTATTTATTTGGTGCCATGACCTTTTCAAAAATAAAGGATACGGCAATAAGAAAAAATTTGTCCTCCCATAAGTCTGTCTATACTTATGGCTTGCAGGGTCCGGATTTTTTCTTCTATTTTCTGCCTTCCTACGCTCTTCATAGCGGCAATTTAGGGTCTATTATGCACGAACGACGTACCGGAGCCTTTCTTCTTCATCTGTTGAAGGGACGGAACCAATTTTCAGATTCAGAAGATAGAGCTATTGCAGAAGCCTATATTTTGGGTTTTCTTGGACACTATGTACTAGATTCTGCTGCTCACCCCTATATTTACGATCGGAGCGACTATGCCTTTCGTAAATGCCAGGCCTATTTTAGTCGTCATATTGAACTGGAAACCGAGATCGATTCCGAACTGTTGGATTACTATAAACACCGCAAACCATCTAGCTTTGCGCAACATCGACTTCTCACACTTACTCCAAGAGAAGACCAGGTTATTTCCGCTCTGCTTTCAGATGCTTTGCAAAAAACCTACCCGAAAAAATTCCTTCAAATTCCGGTTTTGCGAATGGCGTTATGGACTATGCGCGCCGGCACCCGGTTATTTTACGATAAAAAGGGTCATAAAAAGCCATTGGTGCGCTCTATAGAGAGTCGCTTTTTCAACTATTATCCAATTTCCTTTATGATTCCAACCGATAGTCCTACAGACTTCCCGGATGCCACCAATGTTCTCCATCAAACCTGGAAGAACCCCTGGGCTCCGGATCAAACCAGCAAGGATAGCTTTTATGACATATTTGAAAATGCGCAAACAGAGTATCTTTGTCTGATTCAACAGACCGGGCTTTTGTTCCAAGACGATGGCAACACTTACTCTACCGAAAAACTTGCTAAATGGAAAAACCTTGTAGGAAACAAAAGTTACCACTCCGGACTCCCCTGTGAATTATAGCCTAATGATAAAAAAGCGGGTGCATATTCGCACCCGCTTTACTTGTCTGTCATCCTTTATCGTATTTCTCGCAAATTCTTTACCATTTCCATTGCACTCTGCTCATCCCGCATTACCATAAGAATGGTATCATCGCCGGCAACCGTTCCTACAACCCCCTGCCATTCCAAACTGTCAATGCATGCACAAACTGCCTGAGCCATACCGGTATAACAGGTTATCACTACAATGTTGTTAGCATAATCTATCTTCACTACCGATGCCAGGAAAATGGAATAAAACTTGTGGGACGCCTGATATTTCTCCTGCGTCTTTCCTACTGCATAATGGTAATCACCACCAGCCTCTGCCACCTTAACCAAACGAAGTTCCCGTATATCTCTGGACACCGTTGCCTGTGTAACCGGATATCCTTTTTCTTTCAAGCGCTCAGACAAATCTCCCTGTGTTGATATCTTCTCGTCATTAATCAACTCTAGAATCGCCTGCTGGCGAACCTCTTTTGCACTCCCCTTTGCTCTAAAACGCAGTCTTTCGTCCATTGCTCCTCCTTATTTTCTATTCTTTCTAATTTTGATTTAACACACTTCGGCTCCAACTTCAACCTCTTTTTCAGGAACAATAAAAGAAAGGTTCCCGCTTTTATCCTCTGCCAGTAGAATCATGCCCTCTGAAGTTAATCCTGCCATTGTAATCGGCTTTAAATTTGCCAGTACAGTTACTTTCTTTCCAATCAACTCCCGTGGATCATAGCAACCCTTTATCCCGGATATAATCTGAAGCGTATCTGCTCCGGTTCTCACTTTACATTTCAGTAATTTATTGGAATTTCGCACCTCTTCACAAGATATAATTTCTCCGATTCGAAATTGCATATTTAAATACTCTTCATAAGAGACTTTCAGTCCCTTTTCATCTCCATACACTGCTTAGTTTCCTCCCTCCGCACGCACTTTCTGACGGTAAGTGCTGGGTGTAATCTGTTTATTTAAAACAAAGTTTCTCGTAAATGTTTTGACTGTATTGAATCCTACCTCAATGGCAATATCCGTAATAGTCATATCTGTTTCTATCAAAAGTTTGCAAGCGGAATTAATGCGTAAATAATGCAAAAACTCCAAAAAGTTCCTCTCTACCTGCAACAACAGAATCTTGTTTAATTCCTGTATCGTAATTTCAAATTTATCCGCAACCAGTCCTGCTGTAATTTCCTCTTTGTGGTTCTCTACAATATAGGTTACTATCTTATACGCAATTCTACGTTCTTCAATATTGCAGATTCCCAAAACAGTCTGATAGGTCTTCCGGTATTCGCTGATTTTAGACCCTATTCTGCTTTCAAATACTTTGGAAATATGCGCTGCATCCACATATCCCAAAAACATTGCCAATTCTTCCAACGTATAATCTGTATACATTAGGTAATTCAGCGTCTTGGCAATCCTAATTTCATTTACCAAGTTATTAAAAGACAATCCGGTCGTCGCCATAATGTACTTACTAATGGAAGATTCGCTCATGTAAAACAGCTTAGACAGCTTTCCCAAAGTAATTTTCTCACTCAAATGGGTATAAATATAGCGGAAAATCTCGGTTTTTTCACCCTTCTTGGTTGCTGCCACTTTGTCCATCCATTGCTTTTCATCATCGCGCTGACTGATGACCATCAGTTCAACCAACAGATTGACCAGATACACACTTTCAAAAGATTTCTGTTCCGGGAATTCCAAAGTGGATTCCACTCCGACTTCCCCTTTTAATCTATCTAAAATACCCCGAATCTCCTGCGCCTTTTTTTCGGAACAGTAGATAACCGGATACTCTTGTATTCGCTTAATTATTTCGATTTTCTGATTGTCCACGTTAAAAATGGACTTAATCGCATCATTGATCAACACAAAATTGTAAATCACAACGTAATACTGTAATGTTTCTCTAACTTCCGTAACTTCTGTACAGTCAAATGGAAGCAAAGAAATCATGGTATCAGGACCAACTTCAAACTCCTCTTCGTTGATCTTCATCTTGCCCCGGCCTTTGTTGATGTATAAAAAGCGGGATGTCTGATGTAATATCGGCTGTGTTTTATCATCGATAATCTGTGTATCAAAGGAACAGAACTTCCTATCGTCTACTCTGGAGCAAAATTGATACTGTAGCTCTGTTTTATTTTCCATCCCAACTCTCCTTATCCTATTGTGGCGGATAGCCATTCCTATCCGCCACTGGAATTATTTCAATTTAATTCATTCTGTCTAATTACAATGCCATCATTGCAATGGAAAGAATAATGATATTTGCTACGATTAAAATTCCACAAAGTGGAAGAGCAAATTTTACCCATGTTGGATATTCAATCTTGGAAAGAGAAGTTCCTCCCATTACTACTGCAGATGTAGGTGTTACTAAGTTAACAACACCACAAGCTGAACAGTAAATCATAATCATTACTTCTGGGCTTAAACCGATCTTGTGAGTTAAAGCACCAAAGGTTGGCATAGATGCTGCTGCCAATCCGGAAGTAGATGGAATTAAGAAAGATAAACCAATGTATACAACATAGCTTCCTGCTGTAAATACAGTAGTGTTAACTCCCTCTAATGCTTTTGCTGCGTTGTTCAATACGTACATATCCAAACCGGTTTCTGTCATAAGGATAGAAATACCTCTGGATACAGCGATAACGAGAACTACGCTCATCATGTCTGCAGCACCGTTGATAAAGAACTTAACAAAATCTCTTTCAGGAATTCTGGATACTACAGCAATAATGATTGCCATTACTACGAACCAAGCCTGTAACTCCTGGAAGTACCAGTCACCCCAAGGAAGTCCTACCAACCATGTTCCAGTTGCTGCCGGCATGTTGATACCAAAGCTTCCCCATGGGATTAAGCTCATGATCATGATAACAAAAGATAAACCGAATAAAGTTAAAGCAACCTTCTGAGAACCGGTCATGTTTACGTCTTCAGAAGTTTTGCCGCTTAAATATTCTGCTTCAGATGCAGCCTTTTCTGCTGCGGAAAGAATGGTTCTTCCTTCGCTCTTAACCTTCTTTGCATATCTCATAACAAAGATGATTGCAATGATTAAAGATGAAAGCCATAAAACAGCACCAAGTCCGATTACGATAGACTGGTTAACTTTAATACCAACACCTTTTAATGCGTCAGCTGCAGCACCAACTGCGAATGGGTTAACGGTTGAACCTAAACATCCAACACCGGCACCAAGCATGATGGTTGCACAACCAACCATTGCATCGAAACCAGCTACCATCATTGTTCCAACGATCAATGCGTAGAATGCCATGGTCTCTTCACACATACCGTAAGATGTTCCGCCTAAGGAGAAGATAAGCATAAGTACCGGAATTAACATTAATTCGTTTCCGCCCATCTTCTTAACGATAGCAGCGATACCTGCATCCAGAGCTCCTGTCTCTGCTACAACTCCTAAGAAACCACCAATACACAACACGAATACGCAAACGTCAATAGCATCTACGAATCCTTTCGGCGCAGCCATGATGAACTGCGAAAAGCTTGCACTTTCTACACTAGGGATAAAGTGCGTGATGACCGCAAGAATAGCAATGATGATAAACAAAATGCTAAATGCGGAAGGCATTTTTAAACCTTTCTTTTCCATTTTTTTATTCTCCTCTTTTCTTTTATTTGTATAGCTCCCAAAAATATTTTTCTAAATTTGAAGCTACCCGTTTCCACAATTCTCTTGCAGAAACGGGATAGAACTTCTTTTTTATTCATTTAGAAAAGCTATTTTTACGCGCTATAGAGTATCTTTCCTATGCAATGATCTTGGTTCCTGTTTCACCACTCATTGCAAGTCCAGCCTTCTCTAAGGAAGTAATGAGAGCTGCTCTTCCGTTACCGGACTTAACAAAGTTCATGCAAGCCTCAACCTTTGGAAGCATACTTCCCGGAGCAAAATGTCCTTCGGAAATATATTTCTCACAATCAGCTAAGCTAATTTCAGCAAGCTCTTTCTGATCAGGCTTATTGAAGTTGATGCAAACACGATCAACTGCAGTCAGGATAACAAGCATATCTGCTTCAATATCCTCAGCTAATCTTGCACAAGCCTTATCCTTATCGATAACTGCTGCTGTTCCCTGTAAGCCGTTTGGAGTCTCGATAACCGGGATTCCGCCACCACCTACGGTGATTACTACAACGTCATCAGCGATCAGCTTGTTAACAACACCTAACTCTACGATACGCTTTGGCTGTGGAGACGGAACAACACGTCTGTATCCACGACCTGCATCTTCTACGAAGGTGTATCCTTTTTCAGCTGCAACCTTATCTGCTTCTTCCTTTGTCATAAAGGATCCGATTGGTTTGGTTGGGTTTTCAAAAGCCTTATCAGCTGGGTCAACAACTACCTGTGTTACAAGGCAAGCAACCTCTTTCTTAATTCCGCGGGAAGCTAATTCCTGCTGAACTGCCTGCTGTAAGTGGTATCCAATGTAACCCTGAGACATTGCACCGCACTCTGGGAACGGCATATATGGTGTTTTTCCACCATGTGTAGCGGAAAACTCCATTCCATTATTGATCATTCCGACCTGTGGTCCATTACCATGACCGATAACTACCTTGTGACCCTGGGAAATGAGGTCAACAACTGTTTTGGCAGTGTGTTTTACTAATTCTAATTGCTCCTCTGCATTATTCCCCAAGGCATTTCCGCCTAATGCAAGCACAATTTTCTTGCTTTCCATGTTCTTAACTCTCCTTTAATACTAATTAGCAAAGTGTAGCGTAAACTACAGCCTTGATGGTGTGCATTCTGTTCTCAGCCTCGTCAAATACAACAGACTGTTTGGACTCGAATACTTCATCAGTAACTTCCATTTCGTTAACACCGAACTTCTTAGCGATGTCAGCACCGATAGTAGTCTTGGTGTCATGGAAGGATGGTAAGCAGTGCATAAAGATTGCTTCTGGCTTAGCGTTAGCCATAACTTCTTTGTTTACCTGATATGGTTTTAATAATTTGATTCTTTCAGCCCAAACTTCTTCCGGCTCACCCATGGATACCCAGATATCAGTGTAGATAACGTCTGCTCCGGTAGTTCCTTCTTTAACATCTTCTGTTAAACGAACTTCGCAGTTGTTCTCTGCAGCGATCTTCTTAGCTTCGTCGATTAACCACTGCTCTGGCCATAAGGACTTCGGTGCACATGCTGTGAAGTTAAGTCCCATCTTAGCACAAGCTACCATTAAGGAGTTACCCATGTTGTTTCTGGCATCTCCCATGTATGTGAAGTTAACACCCTTTAAGTGACCTAATTTCTCTTCGATTGTTAAAAGGTCAGCTAACATCTGTGTTGGGTGGAACTGGTCAGTTAATCCGTTCCATACCGGAACTCCAGCGTAGTCAGATAATTCCTGAACTAATTCCTGGCTGAATCCACGATACTCGATACCATCGTACATTCTTCCAAGTACACGAGCGGTATCAGCGATGGACTCTTTCTTACCCATCTGGGAGCTTCCCGGATCAAGATAAGTAACACCCATACCAAGGTCTAAACCAGCAACTTCGAAGGAACATCTTGTTCTTGTAGAAGTCTTTTCGAATAAAAGAACAATGTTCTTTCCTTCTAAGTATCTGTGTGGAGTATGAGTTCTCTTCAGATCCTTAAAGTTTTTGGATAAATCTAATAAATAACGAATTTCTTCAGATGTGAAATCTAATAATTTTAAATAGCTTCTTCCTCTTAAATTAACTCCCATGTTAATTGTCTCCTTTTCATATTATTATTAATAATTCTTAACTCAACAGCGGGCAGTCGTAATTAACTGCCCCGCTGATTAGTATCTGTAATTCGATTTGTTATAAAATTGGAATTAGTCCTCACGTACGAGTGGCATACTCATACAACGTGGGCCTCCTCTTCCTCTGGAGAGCTCGGCACTTGGAATTTCAAGAACCTTGATTCCTTTCTTTCTTAATAAATCGTTGGTTACTGTATTTCTCTGGTATACAACTACAACACCAGGAGCGATACATAAGGTGTTAGAACCATCGTTCCACTGCTCACGCTCAGCAGCGATTCTGTCTTCTCCACCACACTTGATTAATTCAACCTTAGGTACTCCCAAAGCTTTTGCAAGTACAGTTTCAAGATCAGATTCAACCTTAGCAACCTTTAACTCATCCTTACCTGCACCAGGTGTGATTTCGTATACAGTCAAAGGTCCAAGGATTCCCGGATGGATAGTGAACTTGTCCACATCAATCTGGGTAAATACGGTATCAAGATGCATGAATGCACGTGATTCCGGAATATCAAATGCAAGAATAGTTCTGATAGAAGCATCTTTATCATTAAAGATCTTTCTTGCCAGCATTTCAATTGCATCAGCCTGAGTTCTCTGGGAAATACCGATAGCTAATACCTTATCGTTCAGGTTCAGAACGTCTCCACCCTCGATATGGAATGGGTTATAACGATCATAATAAAGCGGAACCTGTCCCTTGTACTCCGGATGATATTTGAAGATATACTCGCCATAGATTGTCTCTCTGCATCTGGTTACAGATAACATCTTGTGAAGAGTTACACCATTACCAACACAAGCAAACGGGTCTCTTGTGAAGTAAGCGTTTGGCATTGGATCGATTAATAACTGAGAAGTATCGCTCATTAAGTCAACCAAAGACTCTTCTTTATTGAAGCGAATCTCGTTTAACACGATACCTTCGAAAGTCTTGTCAACTAAAGCCTTGTTATCTCCTTTATATTTTTCAATCATGAAGTCATAAATCTTCTTCTGCCACATTTCAGTCTCAATACCAGCTTCTTTGATCCACTGTTTTAAGAACTGATCACGAATTTCATCGCTAAGGTCAAGAACCTCTGCTGTTAACTGCTCGAGGTATACAACCTCAACTCCGTTGTCACGAAGAGTCTGTGCGAATGCGTCATGCTCCTGCTGTGCTACTTCCAAAAATGGAATATCATCAAACAGTAATCTTTCCAGGGTATCCGGAGTTAAGTTCTCTAACTCTTTACCTGGACGATGCAAAAGCACTTTCTTTAATGGCTTAATTTCACTTTTGACATTAATTGCTGCCATGTTTTGCGTCCTCCTTTTCTTGGATACATATTTTTATCTGCATAGTCATAAATCCATTTTGCAATGGTCATGTGTCAGATTTTCCTCGCACGTTATATATTACACACTTTTCAAATGGCGTGCTTGATTTTTCAAAAAATGCAACTTGTATATTCCGTGCAAACCCAAATTGCCCCTTTTATGTATTTTTCACAAAAACAATCGCCCAAAAATGTATATAAGTACTTATATACAGTGTTTTTGTCTGATTAGTGCAGAATATACATACAATATATACATGATTGAATATTCACACAATCATTCTCAAACCCTCGTTTATGCATCAATTCGTGAATAGACTTGTATTTTATTACATACAATCTTTTTCTTCTGAATATTGCGAACATATTTATACATTTTGTACACAACAGACTGTATATACAAGTTTTTCAATGTATAATGTCCTTCTCGCCTTCTGAAGCCATATATTTTAGGGGCATTCTCAAATTCTCATATTTCTATTTTACCATTTCTGCATTATTATATGTGTATATTTTGTGTGAAAACCATGAAAAAAGATGGGTCTAACAACGTATAGAACCCATCTCTTATGTATTTTTTGGTTACAAAGCCTATTTTTGCCCCATAATATAGTATTGTATCTATCTCTGAACACCAATCATTGTGTTTCACAATCTAGACATTATGTTTTTCTATATCCATCAACATCTGAACTCTGGTTTCATGCCGTCCACCTTCAAATTCTGCATCCAACCATGCCTTCACAATGGCTTTTGCCGTTTCAATGCCGACAATCCGCTCACCAAAGGCGATAATATTCGCATTGTTGTGCTGTTTTGTCAGGCGAGCAGTCACCGGTTCGGAGCATACTGCTGCCCGGACCCCATGAACCTTATTTGCAGACATGGAGATTCCCACTCCTGTTCCACAGATTAATACACCGCCTTCTACTTCTCCGCTTGCTACCGCACGGCCTACTTTTTCGCCAAATTCCGGATAATGTACGCTATCTGTTGAGTGGCATCCGTAATCAACCACTTCGTGTCCCAAGCTTTCCAAATACTCTTTAATCTGAAGCTTCATATTATAAGCTGCATGATCATTTCCAATTCCTAACTTCATCTGTACCCTTGTCCTTTCCGTTTTTCACGCTAAAATAGAGCGGTCACTGACCGCCCTATTATTGTAGCATCTATTCTTGCGTTAAGCAATCCTTACAGATCATAATACTTTACAAACTCTGCCGGATGTGGTGTATTGTTAATCTCACGTGCTTCTTTACGTTTCATATCATCCCAAATCTCAAGTAATCTCTCTGGGAATACGCCACCTGCAGTAAGGTAATCATGATCCTCTTTCAACGCATCCAGTGCTTCTTCCAATGTGGTTGGAAGACTCTCAATTTTTGCTTTCTCGTCTTCCGATAAATCAAAGAGGTTGAAGTCATATGGTCCCCAGCCATTCTTTTCCGGATCAATCTTGTTCTTGATTCCGTCAATACCAGCCATTAAGATTGCTGCATACATGTAGTATGGATTGGCCGTTGCATCACCGTTACGAAGTTCGAAACGTTTGTGCTCCGGATCCTTTGCATAAGCAGGGATACGAATAACACTACTGCGGTTTGCTGTTGCATAACCGATGGTTACCGGTGCTTCAAATCCCGGAATTAATCTCTTATAAGAGTTGGTAGATGGATTGGAGAATGCACAGATGGAACGTGCATGCTTTAATAATCCACCAATAAAGTAAAGTGCTGTCTGGCTTAATAAGGAATATCCATCCTTATCATAGAATAATGGCTTGCCATCTTTCTTAAGAAGCATATGTACATGCATTCCGCTTCCTGCTTCGCCGGCAATTGGTTTCGGCAGTAGTGTTGCTGTTCTTCCATCTTCAATGGCTGCATTCTTAATGATATACTTGGTAATCATTGTGTTGTCTGCCATAGCAAGCATATCAGCCAATTCTACTTCAATTTCAACCTGTCCCGGTCCACCAACTTCATGATGCTGATATTTTACCTCAATTCCCCAATCCTGCATCAGCATACACATCTTGGATCTTAAGTTGTAGGTAATATCCTGTGGCAGATCTAAGTGGTATCCACCCTGCTTTGGTGTACGGTACGCTAAGTTCTGCTCATCATCAATGCCGCTGTTCCACTCTGCAGACTCATCGGTATCAATGCTGTATCCCACACGGTTGCTCTTGCATTCAAATGCCGCATGGTCAAAAATATAAAATTCGAATTCCGGTGCGATTAACATTTCATCTGCAATGCCTTCGCTCTTCATATAGTCAATAGCTGCCTTGGCAACGTTTCTCGGATACTGATCAAAAGGTCTGTTATTCGGCTGATCGATGATGCATACATCACCCATCATGGTCACGGTTGGAATCTCCATAAACGGATCCATATTTGCTGTTTCGATATTCGGAATAAATACCATATCAGAACTCTCAACCGGTGCAAAACCGTAGCTTGATCCATCAAATCCGATTCCGTATTTCATTGTATCCTCGTTGAAACGTTCTACCGGAATAGATAAGTGTCTCCATCTTCCATTCAAATCGATCATTTTAAAATCAATCATTCTGGCATTATTCTCTTTACAATAAGCCAATACATCCTGTACTGTTTTCATTCTCCCAAAAATTCCTTCCTATAAAAATAGTCTAGGCGGCGTAAACCCACCTAGGCTATTGTACCTTACTTTGAACAAAATTTTTTGCCAAATTTCAGGATTGTTTTTGTACTAATTCACGTACAATTATTTTAAAATTGTCTCTTAAAAATTCTAAAACACAACATCTAGAACATCTTTGCTGCTGCCTCTGCTCCCTTTGCAAGAGCTTCCTTGTTAATAGGAATAAATTTCTCTTTTGCAGCACCAAATACTTTCTTGAATGCTTCCAATAACATATCCTGGTCAACAAGATGCGCCTGGTCATTTACTGCTCCAAGCATAACCATGTTTGCCAGCTGGATTTTTCCAAGCTCGGTTGCAATGGTGTTAACCGGAATCCGGTAGTAAGTAATGTCTGTTCTTGGATTGGAATCATCAATCAAATCAGAATTGATAAATACCTTTCCGCCCGGCATTACTTTTCCGATGAACTTGTTGTAAGCAGCACCGTTCATAAATACACCAACGCTGGCATCATTGTTGATAAGTGGAGAACCGATTCTTTCATCAGAAATGGTTACAGAACAGTTTGCTTCTCCACCACGCATTTCAGGACCATAAGAAGGACACCATGTAACTTCTTTTTCTTCAAGCATTGCTGCATAAGCCAAAAGCTGACCCATACTCATAACACCCTGTCCACCAAATCCGGCGCAGAAAATACGATCAATCTTGCTCATTACTGTCCCTCCTTTGTTGTATCTTTCTTTACTCCTAACGGATAGTAAGGAATCATTTCGTCCTTAACAAACTTCAAAGCATCAACCGGTGTTTTACCCCAGTTAGTAGGACATGCACAAAGTACTTCTACGAAGGAGAATCCAAGTCCTGCTTCCTGTACTTCCAATGCTTTCTTGATAGCTGCTTTTGCTTTGATAACATCAGCAGGGCTGTCAACTGCTACACGCTCTACGTATTTTGCTCCGTCTAAGGTTGCAATAAGCTCTGCTACACGGATAGGATATCCGTTGAGGCTAACCTCACGACCAAGCTGAGCGGTAGTTGCTTTCATTCCCGGAAGTGTGGTAGGAGCCATCTGTCCTCCGGTCATACCATAAATACCATTGTTGATGAAAATGGTAGTAATCTTCTCGCCTCTGGCTGCTGCATGAACAATCTCACACATACCGATAGAAGCTAAGTCTCCGTCACCCTGATAGGTGATAACGGTTTTATCCGGATGAACACGTTTGATACCGGTTGCTGTTGCCGGTGCTCTTCCGTGTGCAGCCTGAATTCCGTCAAACTCAAAGTAGTCAAGTGCAAGTACAGCACATCCTACTGGTGAAATACAGATGGTGTCCTCTAATTTACCCATCTCCTCAACGCTCTCTGCTAACAGTCTATGTACGATACCATGAGAGCAACCTGGACAATAATGTGTCTTAACGTCTGCTAATCCTTTGGAACGTTCAAATACTACTGACATTATTTCGCACCTCCCATGATTTTCTTTGCAAAGTCACAAACTTCGTCTACAGTGATGAGCACACCACCGGTATGTCCGAAGAATTCAACTTTTTCTTTATCTCCACAGCCTAATACAACATCGTCAACCATCTGACCCATGTTGAGTTCGATATCTAAGAACTTCTTGATCTGCGGTCTGTCAAATGCTTCATATGGGAATGGCCATAAGGTCTGCGGTCTGATTAAACCAATCTTATAACCTTCTTCTCTTAAACGATCTACTGCAGTACGAACTACACGAGATGCAGTACCATAGGATGCAAATGCAAACTCAGCATCTTCCATCATATAGTCTTCATGACGCTTCTCGTTCTTCTCGATAACTGCATATTTCTTGAATAAATCAAAGTTATCCTGCTCAAGGTCCGGTGCCTGTAATTTCAGGTTGTATACACGATGTGTCTTACCGCCGTTACGTCCTGTAAGCGCCCAATCTTTTGCCGGAATCGGTCTTTCCTTCGGCTTGCGAAGTTCAACCGGCTCCATCATCTGTCCGATGAGTCCGTCTGCCAATACGATACAAAGAATTCCATACTGATCTGCAATATCGAATGCTTCCTGTACCATATCTACTAATTCCTGTACATTACCCGGTGCAAGAACCACGTTACGATAGTCTCCGTTACTTCCACCCTTAACGCACATGTTATAGTCAGACTGAGATGGCTGGATTCCTCCGAGTCCTGGGCCTCCTCTCATCATGTTAACAATAACTGCCGGAACTTCGGCTTTGCTGATATAGCCGATTCCCTCCTGCATCAGCGCAATACCCGGGGAAGAGGATGATGTCATTGCTCTTGCTCCTGCTGCTGCTGCACCATACAACATATTAATTGATGCTACTTCACTTTCGCCCTGTACAAAGGCTCCGCCAATCTTTGGTAATTCCTTGGAAAAATATTCCGGAATCTCGTTCTGCGGTGTTATCGGATAGCCGAAGAAATATTTACAACCAGCTTCGATAGCGGCACGAACGACTGCTTCATTACCTTTTAATAAAACTTTCGCCATCTTACTACCTCCTAGTCTTTCTTCTCGATTGTGATGGCCACATCAGGGCACATCCTTACACAACTCTGGCATCCTACACATTCATCCTGTTTTACAACACTTGCAGGGAAATATCCTGCTGCATTTGGCTTATCTTTGTTGATAGCCAGTACGCCTTTTGGACAAACGGAAACACATAACTCGCAGCCTTTACAGCGCTCCTCACGAATGGATAAAGTAAAACTTCCCATATCCTTCCTCCTTACATCCATATTTTTCGCATGTTATAGTGCATGGGGAAAATCTCTCCCCCCACCTTGCCTTTCAAGGAATCAGCATCTGACACCTCGTCCAGCATACATGTGGTGTACCGAATCGGTATACCTGTTCTATCACTAACCTGACGAATAAATTCGTCACCGGCTATGATATCCTCAGCCTTCGTCTCATGAATCAGATTACTGTTATTCACAAGACCTGTTACTTTTAATCCAGAGGTAAACTCCAACAATTCAATCTGATGGATGATTTCCTCCACTGATCCGGTTTCCGGTCGAAAAATGTTGACTACCATAAAAAAATCCACCTCGGACTTATCGATGGTGTCTCCAAATCTTCCTAAAACCTTGGCTCCGACTTCACTTCCTCCTAAATCCATTATATAGTCGTAGCTCTTATCCAAAAATGGAACTGTGATCTTGCTGGACAATGCCGGCATATCACAGTTATCTTCTACCACCGAGGATGAAATTACTTCAATCCCCGCATCCTCCATCTCTTTTGTCTTCTCTCTGGATCGAAAATATACGTTTACGATGTCCAAATCCGCAATGGCAGGTCTTTTTGCCACTTTGGCAAGCTGGAATGCATAATTCACCGCAAACTCTGTTTTACCACTTCCATAATATCCGGTAATAATCCGGATTCTTCTATCCTCTTTTACCATACATTTAAGGTAAAACATTCTAATCAATCTGTCAATATGCACAAAAGATTTCTTTGTTTTTTAATTTGTGCATCCGAATTTTACAAAAAATCTTTACAAAATCTCCATTTTGTTGTATTATTATATATCATCGTGCGACCTCAGATCGGAGGTCATCTATGAAACAATCGTATCGAATTATATCAATTATTACTGCTATCTTATTCACGTTCAGTATGTTTTTATTCCATCCGGGCATTATATCGTTTGCACATGCCAAAGGGTTGGACTACGTTTATCTTTCGGATCGTAATATAACACTTCAAATAGGCGACGAATATAATCTCTATGCTTTTAGCCTTTCCGGAAAACCACTGAAATTTAAGAGCAGTAAATCCAGTGTTGCATCTGTTAATGCCGCCGGATTGATTACCGCAAAGAAAGCCGGAACTGCCAGGATTACCGCAAAGGTATCCGGGTATGAATCCACCTGCGTTGTGGTGGTAAAACCTACTGCCATAACCATCTCTTCAACCAAACATGAATTGTACCGGAATCATTCTTTTTTTCTAAAGGTCAAAACCTCTACAGGCCACGTTCCTGTATATCGCTCCAGCAGAAGTTCTGTTGCGACGGTTGACGAAAACGGTCTTGTGATTGCCAAAAAGAATGGCTCCGCCAATATCCGCATCAGCTGCGACGGCACCACCGTCCTATATGAAATTCGTGTTCTGAAGCCGGAAATCAATCTGTCAAATTCATCTCTTACCTTAAAGACGGGACAATCCTTTCGTGTCACAGCAACTGTTTCATCCGGGAATTCTCCTGTCTGGTCCGTAAGCAACATTAATGTTTTATCAGTGAGCAACGATGGTACTGTCACCGCGCGTCAAAAAGGAAAAGCTTACCTTTACGCCAGTGAAGATGGCACCAAGGTAAGCTGTATCGTTCGTGTTGTCGAGTAAGATCTATCTTTATTTACTCTAATTTATTATCTATTATACCAGAGGTCGCACGGTGATTATTCTTCTTTAAGGATGCAAACGACCTTCTTTTAAATGTTTTCTGCAAAGAGCCACATACTTATCATTGGCGCCGATTTCAATCTGTTCTCCATGACGAACAATGCCATGCTCATTATATCTGGCGTTACAGGTTGCTTTTCGTCCGCACCAACATACTGTCTTTATTTCTTCCATTAAGTCCGCAATTTCCAGAAGTCGAAGACTTCCAGGGAATGCAACGTTCTGAAAGTCAGTTCGCAATCCGTAACATAAAACCGGAATGTCCAGGAAATCCACAATATCCGACAGAAAATCTATTTGTTCCACCGTTGCAAACTGTGCTTCATCTACTATAATCGCATCGCAGTGCAGCTGATTCTCGCACAATCTGCTTTTCCACCGCATTGCCTCCTCTGAATAAGGGCTTTCCCGAATTACAAGTAATGCCTTGCACACTTCTTCATTTAAAAGCTCTTCCATATAAATACAGTCATGCTCTAAGCCAATTCTGGATCGTATTCTTTTTCTTCCTTCCCTGGTATCAATCTGCGATTTTGCCAAAAGCACCTTTTTCCCACGCTCTGCATAATTGTACTCCGCCATTAGCGCGTTTGCACTTTTGGAACTCCCCATTGCTCCATATTTAAAATATAACTTTGCCATACATTGCCCTCTTTCGACATATTTGTTTTATTCCTTATAAGATAGTATCACTTCTTTCCAAAAAATGCACTCCATTTCTTATCGCATTTCAAAAAATATTCACAGTCTGTTACCTAAATGTACATTTTCTTAGTGTATAGTATATATGTACTGAAAAGTACAGTATTAAAAGTTTGATCTGTTCTCCTTTGAACAGATTTCCCTATCCCTTTTAAACTTTCTCATTCAAAAAAACTCACGGTCCCCTCCGTGAGTTTTTTTGTATCTATTGGCTTTTGTTATTTATTTGTTTTCATCTTCCGAAACTTCTGTGTTTTTAGTTGTAATTTCGTTACAAACATGGTAATTTTAGGTAAAATAAAACTACTATCGGTTCTTTGCGTTTCTTTACGGAGGTTTCCTATGTTAAATGCGCCTGATAAAATTACACGAGTGGTTTTTTACTGCTCTTTCATTATTATAATCGGCATTCTTAGCTATTTTGTTTTTGGCGAAGTATTTATGCCTTCGGAAGGTCATCACAACTCTTTCCGCTGTGAAGTCTATTCCAACCCTTGGTTCTACACAAATGAAGACGGTAGCCAGACACAAATCGAGTTACCCTATGATTTCCACACTCCCACATGAGAAGTTGCGTCTATTTCTACTGTCCTTCCCAATCGTATCCCCGATGACACATCTCTTTGTTTTCGCAGTGGTCGTCAGGATATAAATATTTATATCGATGGCAAAAAAGTTGTATCCTACTCAACCAAGGAGACCCGACTTTTCGGTTCCAGTTCTCCTGCGGTTTACCTCTTTTGTAAGCTAAAGCCATCCTATGCCGGAAAAGTTTTGCGCCTTGAGGCTTCTACAACCGCTTCCTACAGCGGCATGTTTTACACTGTCAACTATGGAAATACTGCCGGTATCTGGGCTTATCTTATAAAAGAAGGTATTGGGGAGTTGATTATTGCCTTAATCATGTTGATTGCCGGATTAGCCTCCTTTATTTTCAGTATTTCCTATATGCGTTCAATGCAGGAAAGCACCACTCTTATGCACATAGGATGGGCATGTGTACTGGCTGCCATTTGGGTTTTTACCAATTCCACTTTGCGCCAGCTCCTCTTCCCGAATGTTTCGGTCGCAGGCGATATCCCCTTCCTGGTAATCATGCTTTTACCTGTTCCCATCGCTATGTATATGGATAATATGCAGGAAGACAGATATCACAAATATTATCTCAGTCTGATGCTTCTTTCTCTCGCCAACCTCATCATATGCACAACCCTTCATGTTGGCGGCATTGTAGAATTTAACAGAAGTGCAATTGGTATGGAAGCCATTGTAATCTTACTGGTTATCCTCATTTTGGCAACCCTTTTTTTGGACTTGCAAAACGGAAAAATAAAGGAATACAAGCTATCTGCCATTGGCATCTTCCTAGCAATGACAGCGGGCGCAATTCAATTGGCACTTTATATGATGCGAGTTTTCTCTTTTAACGGTATGATGATGTGTGCAGCGCTTCTGTTTATTATGATTACCTGCGCCATCAATGCCTTCCAAGATGTGAGTCGAAGGGAAATGGAACGCAGAGAAGCGATTCTTGCCAGCCAGTCCAAAGCACAGTTTTTGGCAAACATGTCCCATGAAATCCGTACTCCTATTAATGCGGTACTGGGCATGAACGAAATGATTCTCCGAGAATCAACAGAAGCGAATGTACGAGAATACGCGACGGATCTTCAGCATGCCGGTCAAAGTCTACTTTCTTTAATTAATGATATTTTGGATTATTCCAAACTGGAATCCAATAATTTGTCCATTATCAATGTAGACTATGAACTTGCTTCATTGATTAATGACAGCTATAACATGATATCCATGCGGGCCAAAGAGAAGAACCTAGTTCTTAAAGTCGAAAATGATGGATACCTCCCAACCCGCTTAAACGGTGATGAAATTCGACTTCGTCAGATTATTTTAAACCTTTTAACTAACGCCGTAAAATATACCAAGGAAGGTCAAGTCACATTAAAAATCGGCGGTGATAAGCTTTCCGATACAGATTTTCTTCTAAGGATTTCTGTTTCGGATACAGGAATTGGAATTAAAAAGGAAGATCTTAACTTGATTTTCGATTCCTTCCAGCGCGTGGAGCAAACACGAAATCGAAGCATAGAAGGAACCGGCTTGGGTCTTTCCATTACCAAATACCTGATTGATTTAATGGGCGGAACCCTTTCTGTTATCAGTGAATACGGTGTAGGTTCTACTTTTACCTTTGAGGTAAAACAGGAAATTATTAATGCCAATTCGCTGAATGATGTACATATTCAATATACACAACATGCTTCATTAAATGAAGTTTACGAAGAAAGCTTTGTTGCGCCGGATGCCAAAATTCTCGTTGTTGATGATGTCGCTGTAAACCTTAAGGTCGTTCAGGGGTTATTAAAAACCTCCCAGATTCGTATTTTTACCGCAACCTCCGGTGCAGAATGTTTGGATTACGTTACTAAAGAACGGTTTGATTTAATTTTCTTAGACCATATGATGCCTAAAATGGACGGTATTGAAACCTTTAAGAAAATGAAGACGCTTTCGCCAAATCCAAATTCCAAAACCCCAGTCATTATGCTTACTGCAAATGCTTTATCCGGGTCTAAGGAGGAATATCTGGAGCTTGGCTTTACGGACTATCTGTCTAAGCCAATTCAAAGCTCCGCACTGGATGCCATGCTACTTGCTTATCTTCCGAAGAATTTGGTCACCATGCGGAATGGTAATCCATATGAGGCGGATAAAAGCGAAACCCTTATGGATCAGCTTAATAAGTTTTTGGATGCAGATGCCGGACTGGAGTACTACTCCAATAACGAAGATTTTTATAAAGAAATCCTTGTTGCATACGTTGAGGATGGCGATGTAGAAAAATTAGACAGCCTTTACGCAGAGGAGAATTGGCACGATTACCAGGTTTCTATTCACTCCGTAAAAAGCTCTTCCATTTATATCGGAGCCAAGCTATTGGCAGATGAAACAAGAAAACTGGAAGAGGCTGCAAAGAATGGTAAAATCGATTATATCAAGGAGCATCATTCCTCCGTCATGCACATGTATCAGGAGATTATAGAACGTTTGGATGAGATTTTACATGTAACGAAATAATAAAAATCCTATAGTTCATACAAGAAAAAGGATGTGGTATTAACCACATCCTTTTCTTGTAAATGAGACATCGGGGATTCGAACCCCGGACAACTTGATTAAAAGTCAAGTGCTCTACCACCTGAGCTAATATCCCATCTTACATTGTAAGCCTCAGATTATCAAAATCTGAATGCCCAGTTCCGGAATCGAACCAGAGACACGAGGATTTTCAGTCCTCTGCTCTACCAACTGAGCTAACTGGGCATTGAGTTGCGGGAATAGGATTTGAACCTATGACCTTCGGGTTATGAGCCCGACGAGCTTCCAGACTGCTCCACCCCGCGATAGTTATTAAATTCAGGCTTTCGCCTAATGGATGGAGGTGGATTCGAACCACCGAAGCAATTTGCAGCAGATTTACAGTCTGTCCCCTTTGACCACTCGGGAATCCATCCATATGAAATTTCTTTCATGAAGCCGATGATCGGACTCGAACCGATAACCTGCTGATTACAAATCAGCTGCTCTGCCAATTGAGCCACATCGGCATGATGTGTATTCGCAACTGATTTGTAATCAGCTGCTCTGTCTACAAGCTGTTCATTTCATAAACCACTTGTCATGAAATGAGCCACATCGGCATGATGTGTATTTGCAGCTGATTTGTAATCAGCCGCTTTGCCTACAAGCGGTTCATTTCATGAACCACTTGTCATGAAATGAGCCACATCGGCAAGGTTTATGGGACCTACAGGGCTCGAACCTGTGACCCTCTGCTTGTAAGGCAGATGCTCTCCCAGCTGAGCTAAGATCCCAGATAAACGACCCAGATCGGACTCGAACCGACGACCTTCGCCGTGACAGGGCGACGCTCTAACCAACTGAGCCACTGGGCCATACTTTATGTACCTTCAAAATCACATACAGCTTAAAACCAAAACCATTTAGGTCATACCCTCGACCGATTAGTAACAGTCAGCTACATACATTACTGCACTTCCACCTC